>Ga0209379_10000064_pt1 | contig 155680 bp, 124 predicted proteins | sample tdDd001_FD_187124 | JGI IMG/M metagenome (GOLD analysis project Ga0209379, IMG submission 187124) | Marine sediment microbial communities from the Atlantic coast under amendment with organic carbon and nitrate - tdDd00.1 (SPAdes)... | ecosystem: Environmental > Aquatic > Marine > Coastal >...
CAGGCTTGTGGGCTGGCTACTTCCATCACATCGTATTCTTCCCATAAACCACCCATTTCACGGAAGGTTCTTAAACCACTTTCAGCGCTAATTCCTGCACCTGAAAGGACAACGATTTTTTTTCTTTTAGGCATAGTTTCAGTCTTGTACCATTATAAAATTGATATTTGTTGGTATAATGCCGATAGGTATTTGACAATCAGTATCACTCAGAATAATCGGAGTGTGCAGATACGATTTCCCTAAAACTTCCGGGATCAAATACCAAACGGTATTAAAATCACATTCAGTAATTAAAGATAAGAAATTGAGCCGTAAAAATTTGGGTATAGGAATCTACAGTTCAAGAATTGAACTGATTTCGTTATTGATATAGAAAGGGAAGTTGAATTTTGTAGATTATTCTACAAGAATATTTTCTTTTTGGATGCACGTCGTAGCCTGGATGGCTTCAAGATCTTCTGGCTTATACTGTGCCGGAACACTTAGGTGAAATGTTGAACCATTACCTAATTCAGATTCAAGATTTATAGAACCTTTCATAAGGGACATGTATCGGTTACATAGACTTAAACCAATGCCAGCACCAGATTGCTTGCGGGTATAAGAATTATCAACCTGATTGAATCGTTCAAATATGGCTTCTTGTTTTTCAGGACTAATACCGGAACCTGTGTCTTTTACAAAGATCTTAATCATCTGATCTTCTAGTAAACTACAAGATAGAATAATGTCTCCCGATTGGGTAAAATTAATGGCATTGTCAAGTAGATAGCTTATTGATTTTTCAAGCTTTTCACCATCAATTATAATATTGGGGTTGATACAATCGAGTTGGTAAGAAATTCTAATTGCTTTATTTAGAACTTTGATTTTGTCTTCATAGATTGTAAATAATCTAATGATGACTGCCTCAAGATCGATTTCGGATTCATTTAGTTTCATGAGTCCTAAATCCAATTGGGATAAATCGATAATTCGATTGAGTAAATCGAGAAGTGAACGGCTGCTAACATTTAGTATAGAAGCAAATTCATTTCTTTCTTCATTATCAAGAGATTCGTCGCGTAAGATGTCCGAGGCACCAATTATGGCGTTCATAGGCGTGCGTATTTCGTGCGAAATATTAGCTAAAAAAGCATTCTTTAATTCTTCTGCTCCTTTTGCTCTGCGTAATGCCTCTGCCAGCTGTTCTTCTAGCTCACAGTAAGTCGGACGTTTCTCCATGCAGGAATCTTTTCTAATTGGGTATTGTTTTCAGAGTGTTGTGGATGTATTTTGTAATTACGACCACTTTTATCTTTTGCAAAACGGTGTTTGCATAAAACTTATTGTTTGAGTACTGAATTAAACAATAGCTTCGTCTAAAACATCTTTTGAGGTTAGTTCGTTATGCCCACCTGTAATATTTAAAAGTTGTTCTGCGTTAAGAATTTCAAAATTAGTCATAATCGTATATCTTTAGGAAAAATAATAAAAATTAAACAATAGCTTCGTCTAATTCATCTTTTGAAGTTAGTTCATTATGACCACCTGTTACGTTTAATAATTGTGCTGGGTTAAGAATTTCAAAATTTTCCATGGTTATTTAAATTATAAAGTGAATATTGGAATCGTTTTACACCCCTTTATTCCCTTTTTTGATAAAAAGTAACCCGCGAAAGGTGTTTTTTTTTTAAAAAATGTAAAGTTTTACTTATTGTTAGTGTTTTGTGGTATGTGTATTAGTCTTATAGTTAGTGATTTAAAACTATTTTCCGATTGTGAAAAAAAATCAAGAATTTTTTAAATATTTAATCCTTTGCTTATGCTTTTTTATGATTTTGGGTTCAATTTCTCATACAAAAGCCTCCATTCCAAGTCTTTCTTTTCAGACTGAAGTGATTACTTCTGCCGATTCAACCCTATTGGATTTATTTAATAAGGCTGTGGCAGAACTTCGAGTTCGGAATAATGATGGGGCTGAAAAATATTTTCACCAAGCAGAAGAGTCTATTAAAGAAAATGAGCTTCAAAACTTTCATCTTCTTTATAGATATAAGGTGAATTATGGTGTACTGCTTATTAGATTGGGGCGCTACAAAGATGCCTTAACTTACCTTAAACCCGCTGAAGATATCTGTAAGAACCATTTTGGTGAATATTCTGGTAAATTGGCTCCTGTTTACATCAATATGGGTAAAATCTATTTTTATTTAAAAGATAATGTAAAAGCACTTAAATACTATGAAGCAGCCCTTTTCATAATAGATCAAAATCCTTCTGCATCCCGATGGCGGGCAGCTACAATAAGTAGTTTAGGTGTTGTTTATAAAAAAAGTGGCGACTTTAATAATGCACTAAAATATTTATTACAAGGGCTGGAAATTAAAAAATCACAAAAAGCTACAGATATATCAATAACACTTAACAATATAGGAAACTACTATAGAGAATTAGGACATAAAAAGGAGGCAGATCACTATTTGAAATTGTGTATTGAGGAATCAATCAAACGAAATGGAAAGAAAAATTACCAATTGGCAAGTTTTTATATGAACTACGCTATCTTTCATTCTGAAAATAATAATCCTTCACTTGCGGAAGAGTATTTAAATAAATCCTACGACATCTATTTGTCTAATTTTGGACTAAAACATCCGGATACTGCACATTGTCTAAAGAATTTTGGTAGTTTTTATTTTAAGCAGGAGAAATATCAATTGGCTTTAGACTATTATCAAAAGGCCTTGGTTTCCAATACCTACGATTTTCATGGGGAAGATTTAAACGATAATCCCTCTCTGGAACAGATCGATGGTCAGTTATCGACTGTTGAAATTCTGGATGATAAGGCCGCTGTCTTGAAGAATCTCTATGAAAAAAGTAAAGATATTTCTCATTTAAAATTAGCCCTCGAAACCGTCGATTTATGTGTTGATATTATTGACCAAATCAGGATTGCTTACCAGGATGAAGAATCAAAATTGGCTTTAAACGCCAATGAGCATGAAACCTACAATCTGGCCATTGATGTCGCTTTCAAATTGTTTGAACTTACTGGTAAACCACTTTATAAAGAGAAGGCCTTTAAATATTCTGAGCGCGCGAAATCTTCCAGTCTCCGTAATTATTTAAACGATGTTGATGCCAAGACGTTTGGTGGGATTCCAGAAGATTTACAGCAACTGGAAAGTCAATTAAAGCAGGATATTGCTGATTATCGAGAGAAGATCTACCAGGAGAGATTGCAACGCCAACCACAACTTGATTCGATCTCTAACTGGCGCCATACTCTTTTTGGGTTGAATGGAGAATATGAACAAATGGTAAAGCGATTTGAGACTGATCATCCGGAATATTACGCCTTGAAATATGATAATGCGAGTATTTCTGCGAAAGAACTACAGAATCAGCTCAAAGAGGATGAAATCTTAGTTGAATATGCCTTGACTGACTCCAGTTTATACTCATTTGCCTTTGGTCGTGATCTTTTTGAAATGAATAAAATGACCTTGAGAGAAGGCGAGTTGGAGAAGAGCATAGAAGATATCAGAGCCTGTTTAAGGACCAATGATTTTTCTGGTAATAGCATCAAATATTACCAGGATTATATTGCTGCAGCCCATCAGCTTTATCAGTTCATGCTCGAACCTTTCGAAGAGCATATGGAGAACAAACGTCTGATTATTGTGCCCGATGGAAAACTGGCCTATATCCCTTTTGGCGTTTTACTTAAAGAGAAAGGCGATGCTCAGAGCGTTAATTACCGTAATTTAAATTATTTGGTCCGTCATAACCCAATTAGTTATCAAAACTCGGCTACAATCGCTTATAAGCGACCAGAGAAGTCGTATTCGAACTGGACAAGCCAAAAATTACTGGCTTATGCGCCCTCATATGATAATGTCAGCGATTCAATTCTGCTTACAAAACGAAGCTACGATACAAAACTCTATCCTTTACCGGGTGCTAAAATTGAAGTTGAGACTATTTCCCAGATTATCGACGGTGAAACTTATATGGACGATTTGGCCACTGAAACCTCTTTTAAAGAAAAGGCTGAGAAGTTCGATGTCCTGCACCTGGCGATGCACACCATTCTTGATGAAGAAAACCCGATGTTTTCCAAGCTGGTTTTCTCTCAATCAGGTGATAGCTTAAACGATGGCCTCTTGAATACACATGAGATTTATAATATGAATCTTAAAGCTCGCATGGTCGTTTTAAGTGCCTGTAATACCGGGGATGGTAAGCTTTTAAAAGGAGAGGGCGTGATGAGTTTGGCTCGTGGTTTCTTCTATTCGGGATGTCCAAGCTTGATAATGACTTTATGGACCGTTGAAGATTTATCCGGTTCTTCACTGATGACCAGTTTCTATAAATTTTTATCTCAAAGCTATCCTAAAGATGTGGCACTTCAACAAGCGAAACTGGAGTATCTGGATTCTGCTGATCCCTTAAAATCACATCCTTACTTTTGGTCGGGTTATGTTGCCATTGGTAGTACAGAAACTCTGTTTGAGTTTAGTATGCTTAATAAGCTAATCATGTTTTTGGGTGCCACGCTACTGTTTGGAGGTCTTTATTTCTTTTGGCAGCGCTCGGTATCAAAATCATTAAAACAGAAAGTTTTGCAATAAGAACAATTTGTATTTGAATCTGAAAATTTTCGGGAAAGCTTATTCATAAACTCAGACTGTTTGGAGAGGTATTGATTGTCTACCCCTGTAGTGGGACAGCATTCTGGCTCTGAGCTTCGTTTAAAACCTTTTTGAAGGAGAACCTTGCTTTATAGGATGAATGATTTAGAAGCGATTTTATGAATTGTTAAGAACCGTTTGGGACGATCCCATCCCTGCTTTATCTCTACACCTCTTCGAATACGATATTTTACACATGTCACTACATAAAAAAGGATTGTTCTTAGAGAACAATCCTTATATGATATCAAAGTATGATGACTTGATTTATTCCAGCTGTTTGAGAATCTCTTTAGCCTTGGTTCTGTAAAAACTGTTTCCTTCAGCTATCGAGCTAAAGGTGACTTTAGCCTTATCTCTTTCGTTTGTCATTAGGTAGCAAAATCCTAAATACCACTCAGATTGTTCAATAAACAGGTTGTTTTTATGATCCAAAACCCGGGTGAAATTTTTATTCGCTTTAGGGTATTCCTTCACTTGAATATTAGAAATTCCGGAGTAGAAATTACTCGTTAAATTTGTGCTGTCCTTATCCAGGATCGTTTGGAATAGCGAGAGTGCTGCCCGGTAGTCTTTCGACTCATAAGATTTGAGAGCCTGAACAAGTACCTTGTCTGACTCATTGGTCTCACCAGAACGCGTATTGATTACAATACTGTATGGTTTGTAATAGTTCATGAAGACTTCCTCATTGGAATAAGATTTATTACCCAACATGTAATACACACTGGCAATTCCAATAAAAAGAATCATAGAAGCGGCTGCAATTCTCCATTTGCCATGGAATCTCACCTTTCTTTTTTCTTCAGTAGTGGAAGGTATTTCTATAGCTTCGAGTTTGCTCCTCAAATCCATAATATCTTCTTCCATTATGGCTTCGTTTATCTCTGTGTGAAGATTTAATTCCATCTCCAAATCGAGATCGTCCATTAGATCTTGTTCAAGATCTAAGATTTCATTTTCGTTTAGTTCGCCGTCCAAATAATTTTCCAGGCGATCAAAGTCTTTGTCATTCATCATACTTCAGTAAATTGATTATCGCTTTTAATATTCAAAATAAGTGTTTGCTTGCACTTATATTTCCTAGATTTAACGTAATCTTCTCCTGCAAAGCCTAATTTTTTTGCAATTTCTCTAGCTGAAACTTTTTCCAGATACAGTTTCATGATTTCCTGACAGTCAGCTGGCATCTTTTTGAAGTGCTTTTGATACAATCGATACTTCTCAGTTTGTTCGTAAGATTTACTTACATCATCAATCTGCTGGTCGAGTACCACATCTGACTTGACTAAGTCAAGATTATCATTTCTTTTTTCTAGTTTTTTCAACCACAATAGTCGGCATACAGAGTAGATATACGTTCTAAAATTACAGGTTAGCACCAAAGGTGCCTTCTTTAATTTTCGATAGATTACGATAATAGCCTCCTGGAAAAGGTCGCGTGCGTCCTCACTAGTTCCACTATTATTTTCAACGAATCTGCAAGTGTCAGGGAAGAACTTGCGATAGATGTAATTCAATACATCATTATTGCTCATTCCAATTCCCTCGAGAATTGCTTCTGTTGTGTAATCCATGTTATCTACCCCTTTATTCCCTTTTCTTGCAAAAAGTAACCCAGTAAAATGAAAAAAAAAATAATAATCAATTAATCAATTTTCATAACGCTCGCATAATCAATTCGTTATGATTGTTGAAAAAAGTCAAAAAAAATACATTTTTTTATGCGATTTGTACATAATATGACTAAAATATTAACTTATATCGATATCAATATTGATGTGACGAAGTTATTTAAAATACTGATGAAATATTGTTTTATTTGTGTGAATGTAAATATATGTAAAAAAACAACAGCTTGCTAAAATAGGATATTGACATTTTCACCTTGACATAAGTAAAACGTTTGTTAGGCTTGTAATGATGGGCCTTTGTTGAAATTAATCTTTAGGCAATTATTTTAAAATTTTTGCAAGAAAATTTTCAGTCAAGTCATTCTACAAGATATACTTGCCATTTTTTAGAGGTAGGAATAATTAAAATTGAAGTTCTGACTCCAGATGAAACACCAGGTCCCCTTTTTTCCGTTTTTAAGATTTGAGTCAAAATCGTTCTACTCTTCTAGTGATTTCTAACGATCAGGTGCCAGTTTATTAATATTTGGGATTCTTTTTAATATGAGGATACAGGCTTTTCTTATGGATAGGATTCCACTGGTCGTTCGAAAACATATTGTGGAAAAATGGTTTAATAAAAAAAGGAAGTTCTCGTTTGAAAACTTCCTTTTTATTTCTCGGTGTGGGCGATATAGGATTCGAACCTATGACCCCTTGGGTGTAAACCAAGTGCTCTGAACCAACTGAGCTAATCGCCCGAGAAGACTGTGTGTATGTTATACAATTGTGGGCGATATAGGATTCGAACCTATGACCCCTTGGGTGTAAACCAAGTGCTCTGAACCAACTGAGCTAATCGCCCTTTCCCTTAATTGCGATGCAAATATAGGAGGGAATTATTTTATACGCAAGCCCTGATTGAAAAAAAAATAAAAAAAGATCTTCTGAACCCTTCATTTTTGTTGAAAAACTCTACTTTTAGGACTCATAAAAAATTGATTACATGGATACTAATTTAGAAAGCGACTGGAATAAACTTTTATTTAAAATTTCTGAAGATTTTAATGTTGATGCCGATTTAAATGGCACTTTGCTGCTAATTGGCATTCAGGAACGCGAAGAAGGCTTTAAGGAAGTTTATTCCAAAGATGATAAAATGGCTCTCATCAATCTTGCCACTTGTCGTCTGTTGATGAAATGGAATTATTACACAATTGAAGGCTATGATGAAAACAAATGGCCGATATTCAAAAAAAATAAAATGATACCTCCTTTTTCTAAGGAAAAGGAAGAATTACTTTTGAAATCCTCCATCATCGAATATTTTAAGGAGAATAATTATATTGAAGATTAATATTTAAACATGAGGTGTTCAGTTTCAGATATAATGTGAACGCTTTATTTTATAATTCCAAAAAACGAAACACAGAGCTATGAACAAACTCATCTATCTTAGTTTTATCATTCTATTGGCAGGAGCTTTCTCTTGCAAAACTGCTGTTAAGCTTGGGCAAAAAGATCGCATTGTTCAAATTGCCACTGAATACGGTGATGTAAAAATTCGATTATATGATGAAACTCCCGGTCACCGCGATAACTTTATCCAGTTGGCACATGATGGTTTTTTCGATGGGACACTTTTCCATCGTGTGATTGATGGTTTTATGATACAGGGAGGAGATCCCGATTCTAAAGGGGCAAAACCTGGTGTGATGCTGGGTGAAGGCGGACCCGGCTATGATATTCCAGCTGAGTTTCATCAGAATTTATTTCATAAAAAAGGCGTGATTGCTGCAGCTCGTGAAGGCGATCAGGTGAATCCGAAAAAAGAATCATCTGGATCCCAGTTTTATATTGCCCAGGGAAAAGTATATAAGCCTGAAGAGTTGGAAGAGCTGGTAATTAGCATCAATAATAAGCGCAGTAATGCCATTTTTGAGAGTCTGAGGAATAAAAGTAAGGATGAGTTGGTAAAACTACAGCAGGCGGGTGAGTTCGATAAATTTAATGCCAAAATGGATGAAATGAAGAATCAAATTGATTCGATTTCAAAATCCCAGAAATTGGTTTTAACTGATGCGATGAAGGAAGCCTATACGACTATTGGTGGCATACCTCATTTGGATCAGAATTACACGGTATTTGGTGAGGTGATTGAAGGCCTTGATATTATTGACAAAATTGCGGCTGAAGAAACTGACAGTAACGATCGTCCTCTTAAGGACATGAAAATGACAATAACCATTATTCAATAATTCAGACTTGATTTACAATTCTTTGAAAAAGCTTCGATGATTCGAAGCTTTTTTTGTTTTTTTGACTTGACAAAGCTAATTTTCGCCATGATGCAGACAAAGAAACTTTTATTTTTCACCCTATTCGTGTTCATATTCCTTTTTCCGGGGAGTATTGGAGCTCAGAATCAAAGCACAAATTCAATTATTCTGATCGAAACTAATTTTGGGAACATCAAGTTGATGCTCTACAAGGATACACCTAAACATCGACAGAACTTTTTACAATTGGTTGAAAACAAGCATTTCGATGGCACCCTTTTTTACCGGGTGATAAAAGGCTTTGTCTTGCAGGGAGGCTCGCAGGATTCCCGGGATGCTTCACCCGGTCGTCAGATTGGATATGGCAGCTCGAACCGAACCATTGAATCGGAGTTTCATACCAAATACTTTCATAAAAAGGGGGCATTGGCTGCACCCCGACAGCCCGACAAGGTGAATATCTTTAAGGAATCGGATGTCTCGCAGTTTTATATCACTCATGGACGTGTTTATACACCCGATGAGCTTTTGGCCCTTGAGAAGGCCGTAAATGTCCCTCTTCGAAAGCAAATTGTGAAACGGTATCTGACCCCTTCGAAACGCAAAATCCTTGATTCTCTGAAAAAGGCTAAGAAAGTCGATGAATTCAGAGCCATTGCCAATAAAATTAAATCCCAGATCAGTTTCGATTATGAGAGTTCCAATGAAAAATTGATCTTTACAGATGCTCAAAAAAAGGCCTATACAACGGTAGGAGGTGTGCCCCATCTGGATAATAACTACACTGTATTTGGTGAAGTTGTTGCCGGATTCGATGTGATTGATAAAATTGCAAAGCTCGAAACAGATCAATACGACAGGCCTCGTAAAGATGTGAAAATGAAGCTTCGTATTTTAAAATACTAATTAAATCCCCCATAAACATTGATTATACGGTCGATAAGAGTTTCTAAATCCTGCCCGTATTCTCTATTGGCATCAATGAAACTTAAGCCTATCATTTATTTGAAAATCACTACACCGATAGTTATCGGGACACGATATCACAAAATCGACAATCTTTTTGTAACTTCGCCGCCCTATTTAGTTGACTAAACAATACAATGATGGTAGGTAAGATAAATGAATTATTAGAGGAATTAAGAGCTTTCACAGCAACTAATCTCGACGAGGTAGAGCAATTCAGAATTAAGCATTTGAGTAAGAAAGGGACTATAGCAGCTCTTTTTGGCGATTTTAAGAACGTGCCTAATGAAGAAAAGAAGGTTGTTGGACAACTGTTGAATGAGTTGAAAACCACTGCCCTTGATAAGGTAAATGAATTAAAAGAAAGTTTTACCAGTTCTGACTTTGATAAATCAGGTCTTGATTTAAGTCTACCAGCTGATTCAGTTAAGCTTGGCTCACGTCATCCATTGTCTTTGGTTAAAAATGAGATTATCGAAATTTTCTCTCGTTTAGGATTTACGATTTCCGAAGGTCCGGAGATTGAGGATGACTGGCACAACTTTTCAGCCCTTAATTTCCCAGAAGAGCATCCGGCACGTGATATGCAGGATACCTTCTTTATTGAGAAAAATCCTGATATTCTTTTGCGTACTCATACATCATCGGTGCAGGCACACGATATGTCTGAAATGGAATTACCAATTCGTTGTTTGACACCTGGACGTGTGTTCCGTAACGAGGCTATTTCAGCAAGAGCACATTGTATTTTCCATCAGGTTGAGTGTCTATATATCGATGAAAATGTTTCATTTGCCGATTTAAAGCAAACCTTAAGTTATTTTGCCAAAGAATTTTTTGGTGAGAAAACTGAGATTCGTTTGCGTCCTTCATATTTCCCATTTACTGAGCCTTCAGCTGAGGTTGATGTAACCTGTTCTCTTTGTGGAGGTGATGGTTGTAATGTATGTAAGGGTACAGGCTGGTTAGAAATCCTTGGTTGTGGTATGGTTGATCCAAATGTATTGGATCTGAATGGTATCGACAGCAAGAAATATACAGGCTTTGCCTTAGGTATGGGGATAGAGCGTATTACCATGTTGAAATACGGTATAAAAGATCTCCGTCTTTTCTTCGAAAATGATATTCGTTTCCTTGAGCAGTTTACTGCTGCAGGATTCTAGATTATATAAAATCATAAGATATAGATCCCAAGAGCCTTACCAGCTTTTGGGATTTTTTTTTAAGTAAAGTTTTAGAGCATGTATTTCTCAAGCATAAATTGCTATATTTAGCTGCTCATTTGGGAGGTCAATTTATTTTTTTGATTGGCTTTCAATCCTAGTCTTTTCTCAGTAAATTGGACTGCTGTGAGTGTATTGAAGAATTATTTTTTTAGATTTTAATAGCTTTGAAAATGAATCAGAATCATGCTTTTCCAAATTGTGATCAATTAGCCGAATGTTTTTCAAAATCGTTTAAACATTTGAACAGAGATCAAATGAACCTACTTTTTTGGGACGAGGAATGCGAATTGCTTAAGAGAGGACGTGTAATTTATACAGAAGGCGATTCAGCTCGAGGATGCTACTTTGTTTATTCTGGCGTATTAAAAGTCTTCAAAACAGGTCTGGAAGGGAAAGAACAGATCATTCGATTTGCGAAATCAGGAGATATCATTGGTTTTCGCTCAGTTTTGAGTCAGGAACCTGCCTGTACTTCTACAAAAGTATTGGAGGATGCTATTGTATGCTTTATTCCCAGCCATGCATTGACTCGATTGATACAAGAGAATCCTGATTTTTCATTGGAGTTGATTCAGATCACCTGTAAGGAACTCGGGCAAGCCAACAGCTACATCACTGATATTGCACAAAAATCAGTACGAGAGCGCCTGGCAGAGGTTTTAATTCAACTGATGGAGACCTTTGGTTTGGCTCAAGACAATACCTTGCAAATATCTCTGACCCGAGAAGAACTGGCAAATATGGTTGGAACTGCTACCGAATCGGTTATTCGCTTGCTTTCTGAGTTTAAATCCGATGGTCTGGTAGAAATTAAAGGCAGAAAGATTAAGATTGTTGATGTCCGTTCACTTAAACGTGTTGGGGGCGTTTATTAATTAGTGATTAATGATGATCAATTTATAATTGTGGGGTGGATTTTATCTCACGGATAAATTGAAATTTAAGATATACAAAGGCACTGTTCGTTGATTCGGATGGTGCTTTTTTTATGTTAGCAATATGGTGTTCGTGTTTGATTAAATAATAATCGTGTCCTAAACAAAACTGCAAACAAAGTAAGATTTAGATCTCTAAAGAAAGGCAGAGCTTTGATGATAGAGGAGGATCGTGTATGTTAATATGCATATCAATTGAATATACATCATCCCGACATCAGTAACGCAGCTTGGGACCCACAGGGTGAGAATCAGTAAAAACGGCAAGCTGTTTGACCGGAGGGAGTTTTTGCCGTTTAGGATTCGAATCCAATGTGGGTAAGCGAGTGCTGCAGTCGGCGGACTCTTTGCCTACTTTCTCGACTGTAGGAGAAAGTAGGAGCCCTCACGGCTTGAGTGAAAGTAATTAGGACGGAATTAAACTCATATACTAAGCACTGTTCGTTTAATCGAATGGTGCTTTTTTTTCTAAAACCTGACAGGTTTATAAACGAGATATAAATAAACCTGTCAGATTTTATCATTCCCTTCACTATGTTAAAAAATGTTATCTGAAATTGCATTCTACTATAAAAATAGTAGATTTGGTATTGTTAACTCATTTTACCACTACCCAATTAATTACTAACATGAAACATCTAAGCCTACTGATTATTTATGTTTTTCTCCAGCTCTCACTTTTTTCTCAGAACACAACATTACTAGAGTTTTGGCAGAAGAAAGACTGGACTAATCTGATCCGAATATCAAATGAACAGATACAGGCGAATAAGGCCGACTACCAAGCCTATTATTGGAAGCAATACGCCTTATTGGAGCAAGGAGATTATAACAAAGCAATTGAAGTGTTGCAGGCAGCGCTGGCATCTTGTGAAAACAAGGTGGAGATCAGGAGCGAGTTAGCAAACCTATACTTTCAGAAGGGCATGTATCTGCAAGCCAAAACTGAATTGGACACCCTACTTAAACAAACAAAACCTGAATTCCGAACAATCAAACAGCGAGTGTTAATTCACGAATTCTCAAAGGAGCGATTAGCAGCAATCAGCCTCCTTTACCGGGGACGCAATATGGATGCCACACAGGCCTTCTATTGGATTCACCTGGGCGATAATTTAAAGCAATTGGGAGAGTATGATGATGCTATTATGAATTACGAGTCGGCCCTTGCTTTAAACCCTTTAGATTATCAAACCAGCAGTGAGTTAGCCCGAGTCTATTTGATGGATAGTCCTAAGCTTGCTCTGGAAATTTGCCAAAAGGTATTGGAACAAGATTCAACGAATGTGCGTTTTATACAAATTGCAGCTTCAGCTCACGTGAAATTGGAAGAAGATGGCGAAGCCCTTGCTCAATATGAGAAAGCCATGTGTTTAGGTGATTCGTGCATAAATACGATTCGTAATGCGGGTATTTTGTGTCATAAAACTTATAAGCAAGACAAGGCAATTAAACTTTTGACTAAGGCTTATAATGTGGATAGTACCGATGTGAAAGTTGTTTTTTATTTGGGAATGGCTGAAACACATTTTCTGAATATAGATAGAGGCTTAGAGCTTTTTGATGAGTCACTGCAATTATTACAACCTGATTCTGTCATTCTTTCAATTATTCACAAGGAAATGGCGACTATTTTCAAAGATAAAGAGAATCACCAATTAGCATTAGAACATTACCTTATCGCCCATCGTTTTAATCCTGAGAAGAAATTTTATCTGTTCTTAATTGCAGAGCAATTTGATGCTCTTGATAAAAAGAAAGAAGCTCTGGATTACTACCAGCAAGTTTATGATGGTATAGATGAAAAGGAAGGAATGGATTTATTAACGGTCTCAGTTCGTGATTACTCTAAGTCAAGAATTGAAAAACTAAAGGAAGACCTCTTTATGGAGCAATAATTTCATAGTTGCTTAATTCTAATCAAGTAAAAACATCATCCCGAAGGGCTGGTGTTTTTTTGATATGTTAATTATCCGTAAAGGTTAATGCTTCTCAAAAGTCTGCTATTTTAATAACAATCGTATTGAATTTGCTTGTATGGCTATGTACGTATAGACTTCCTCCTATATGATCAGTTTTAATGAACCGGACTTCGTTAAATATTTGAACTGTCATCAAATTATACTGATTAGTATATTTGATGCAAAAGCTATATGTTTGATGATCATAAGATGTATTTAGCACTTCTATATGTTATTCTACTTATTCAAATTTGACTTACGACAATGACCAAACTCCCTCTGATTCTTTCGGGAATTATTCTTTTATTATCGGCATGCAGTAGTGTTAAGATTACTAATGAAACTGACTACTCAATATTGATTCCAAACCCCAAATCTCTTTTAACGAAGGAGCAATTGATCAAAGACAAAGAAGCCCTGAGGAATTATCATCCCAATCCGTTTAATTCATTTCCTGAAACTGAATGGGATTCTTTAATAGAAGTGGTGGCAAAAGAGCTCCCTTTGTTACCGATAAGAGAAACCGAAAAAACGCTTATCCGAAGAAAGTTGCTTGATAGGATGACCTATGAAGATCCTCATTTACGCTTTGTGCCTTTTCTTGGGAAAAAAGAGGGTCTTAAAATTAAAGTAAAGCAAGTTAGAGCCTTACCTTTTACATTAATTCATATTTCAGACACCTTAATTATTGATGAAAGTTTCCATCAAGATCTTAATAAGGGAGACAGGATATTAAGTATAAATGGTATTAGTGCGCATAGCTTTCTCGAGAGTTCTTATCGGGACCGATATATGCTCGGTTATACGCTTCAAACTTTTCACCATTTTATTTTTTCTCCTACCTATAAAATAAACCTGACCAGGAACAATAAACCAATCGAGATTGAAATACCCGGCTTTAAACTTAATGCAGGTAATCAGTATTTATTGCGTGGTCAGATTGAAGAGAAGATCTTTGATGATTACAAAACCGGTTACTTTTCAATAAATGAGTTTTCATTTAACGGCTATATCATTAAACGCCTGTCGAAGTTTATAGATACTGTTAAAGAAAAGGGATATTCGAATATCGTAATCGACATTAGAAAAAATAGGGGGGGAAGTGGGGATCGATTCGACGAGCTCTTTTCATTGTTTACCAATAAAGAGAAGCTTCCTTACCTGAGTGGTTCTAAACTAAAGGTCTCAAAAGCGACATATAAGGATTATTCATACTCTGAAGAAGATTTTTGTAAACTTGTTGAGCTACCAGACTCACTAATTGTAAAAGAGTGTCCCCTGGATCTTTCGAAATACAAAGGGGATATGAATTATTACACGCTAATAAGTAAAAATACGGGTTCAATTGCCTCAAGCTTTGCCAATATCATGCAGTATAATGACTTGGGGAAACTCGTAGGAGAACCACTCGCTCACAATGCCCTGAATTATGGAGAGGTCATTACAGCTGAGAGAGATAATTCTTTTTGGACAATTTCTACAGTTGAAAATTTTGAATACACGAAAGCTGAAAATGGCATTCTAAGGCCTGACATCTCTATTCCTTTTGTTGCCGCTGAGTACATGAAGGGGGGCGATCCGGTTCTGGAGAAGCTTCTGAAGATGATTAAATCTAAAAAATAAAAGAGAATTAATCGACTCACTTGCACTAGTATATTTTCATAGGTTTGATTCCCAATAGACTTCCTGACGTTTATAAGTGCATACAATACTAAGGGAATTTGATCACGAGTATAAAGATTTTTTAAATTATAGCTGATAATTCAATTATCAGCTTTATTTTTAGCCTTTATTGCTCCAAAGTTTTGAGACATTATATTTTATTGATAATATTGATTAACAGTATTTAACCTGTTTGTTCAAATAGGATATCAGCAATTTCCCTGCTTGTCTCATATCCGGGAATCTAAAGAAACCTATGAAAAAGAAATTTCCCCATTTTCGTCAACTCGATGCCATGGACTGCGGGCCGACTTGTTTGCGCATGATTTCGAAGTTTTATGGTAAAACTTACAGTTTGCAATCTCTGCGCGATAAATCCTATATTACCCGCGAGGGAGTATCGATGATGGGTATTGCCGATGCTGCTGAGAGCATCGGTTTTCGTAGCATGGGAGTGCGCATTACCTTTGAGCAATTGGCAGAGCAGGCCACTCTACCCGCAATTTGCCATTGGCAACAAAAACATTTTGTTGTTGTTCATAAAATTGTGACTAAGAATAAGAAGACCATTGTTCATGTGGCCGACCCGGCTTCGGGTTTGTTGAAATTCACCAAAGAAGAGTTTATTAAGGCCTGGGCCTCGACTAAGGTTGATGGCGATTTAAAAGGCTTGTGTTTGCTTTTGGAAGCTACACCGGACTTCTACAAAGCCAAAGACGAGAGCAGTAGTAAGAAGAAAAGCATTGGCTTTTTATTGCGATACCTCAAGCCTTACAAAAAATTCCTTGTTCAATTATTCCTCGGCATGCTTTTCGGAAGTATGTTGCAGCTTATATTTCCATTTCTTACTCAATCGGTGGTTGATATCGGGATCAACACTCAAAACCTGAGTTTCATCTATTTGGTTTTGATTGCTCAAATGGTGCTTTTTATATCGCGCATATCGGTAGAATTTATCCGTTCCTGGATACTCTTGCATATTTCTACCCGAATTAATATTTCCCTGATATCCGATTTCCTGATTAAGATGATGAAGCTGCCTATTGGTTTCTTCGACATCAAGATGATTGGTGATCTTATGCAGCGTATACAGGACCATACCCGTATCGAAAACTTCCTGACGTCATCAACTTTGAACATCCTGTTCTCTATGGTGAACTTGTTGATTTTTGGAGTGGTGTTGGCCATTTACAACATGACCATATTCGGCGTTTTTGTATTGGGATCCGCACTTTATATCCTCTGGATTAACCTCTTCCTGAAAAAGCGTCGTGAGTTGGATGGCAAACGTTTTGCCCAGCTATCGAGCAATCAGAATTCCCTGGTTCAGCTGATTACTGGTATGCAGGAAATTAAACTGAACAACTGCGAAAAGCAGAAACGATGGGAGTGGGAGCAGATTCAGGCGGAACTCTTTCAGGTGCGAACCAAGGGCTTGGCACTGAACCAATATCAGGTATCAGGTTCGGTGTTTTTTAATGAAACCAAGAACATTGTCATCACCTTTTTGGCTGCACAGGCTGTGGTCAACGGCAGCATGACACTGGGTATGATGCTGGCTGTACAATACATTCTCGGTCAGTTGAATTCCCCAATCGATAACCTGGTTCAGTTTATTCATTCCTGGCAGGATGCCAAGATCTCCCTTGAACGATTGGGTGAGATTCACGAGATGGAAGAGGAGGAGTTGGATAAGGATGAGAAGCTTATTGAATTACCCGATGAAAAATCTATCCATATCGATAAAGTTAGCTTTCAGTACGAAGGCCCTCACTCCGAAATGGTGTTGAATGAAGTCGATCTGCATGTGGCTAAAGGAAAAACAACCGCTATTGTTGGTGCTTCAGGAAGTGGTAAAACCACGCTGATTAAACTCATGTTGGGATTTTATCCAGCGACTAAGGGTAAGATCAATTTGGGCGGCGTATCCATTCAAAACTACAGTGCCTCTATGTGGCGTCAGAACTGTGGGGTAGTGATGCAGGATGGTTTTATCTTCTCAGATACCATTGCTAAGAATATTGCTGTTGGCGACGAGATCATCGATAAAAAACGCCTGCTTTATGCGGTGCAAGTGGCCTGTATACACGAATTTATCGACAGCTTGCCTCTGCGTTACAATACCAAGATTGGCGCCAACGGCCATGGTTTGAGCCAGGGGCAGAAGCAAAGAATATTAATCGCCCGTGCGGTATATAAAAACCCGGAATTCCTATTTTTCGATGAAGCCACCAATGCTTTGGATGCCAACAACGAAAGAGCCATCATGGAAAACCTGGATGAGTTTAACGAAGGCCGTACTGTAGTGGTCGTTGCCCATCGTCTGAGCACGGTCCGCAATGCCGACAAAATCATCGTCCTCGATAAAGGCCAAATCGTGGAACATGGTAGCCATAATGACCTCACTCAGCTGAGAGGTAGATATTATGAATTGGTCAAAAATCAGTTAGAGCTTGGTAATTAGGTCTAGACGCAGATTAGAGATGATTAAATTATGATTTAGATTAATTGATAATTAAATTTTCGGTTTAATCATATAAATTCATTTTTTATCAGCGTCAAAATAAATAATCATGAACGATAACTATAAACATTCAGACATTACGTCATTAATTCTAAAAGCATTTTTCAATGTCTATAATGAGCTTGGCTATGGATTTTTAGAGAAGGTTTATGAGAATGCTCTTATGATTGAATTGACTGAGTTGGGCTTGAAAGTTGAGCAACAAGTCCCAATTAATGTTCTTTATGGAAAAAGCATTGTAGGCAATTATTTTGCTGATTTAGTTGTAGATAATTTGGTGATTCTTGAACTGAAAGCTATAGAGAAGTTGATGCCTATAAATGAGGTTCAACTGGTAAATTACCTCAAAGCTTCAGAAATGGAAGTTGGCTTGCTATTGAATTTTGGTCGAAAGCCTCAATATAAACGTCGCGTATTAACGAACGATTTATAATTTCAGAATAAAATTGGACACAGAGATTTATGATTACATATGATTTATGTGCAAGACTAAAATATTTGATTTTAAAATCATAAATAATCATATTTAATCAGCGTCTAAATCAATCTTAATGGTTAACGTCAAAGAATCAAATAAATTATCAATCAAAATGAGCGACAATATTGAATTAAGATCCGAGTCGGTTCAAGAAATCCTGGGAAAAATGCCTTCATGGATTGTGAGGGTAGGTTCCGGATTGGTGTTTTTGGTGGTGCTGATATTGGTGATCGGCTCCTGGTTTTTCTCGTATCCCGAGATTATCGAATCGAAGTTGGTGCTGACTACTGAGAACCCGCCAGCAGAGCTGATTTCCCGTGTAAATGGTAAAATCATTGAGCTTAAGGTGAATGATAATCAGAAGATTGAGGCGGGAGACTTGCTGGCTGTGATTGAGAACCCTGCGAATATTGCCGATATGTTCAGTTTACGCAATGAGCTCAAAAATCATAGTCTTCAACTTGATGGGAACAAGCAAATCACCCTCGCTCAAGTGGATAAAAACTACCGATTGGGTGAAGTGCAGGAACAGTTTAATACTTTTTTAAAGACCTGTACCGATTACAACCGCTTCTTAGATCTGAAATATCACGATAAAAAAATGGCGGCTTTCGTTCAAAAGAGAAGCAATTACCGTATGTACTACAACCGACAATACAAGCAGCGCAGCATTTTAGCGCAGGAGCTTACCATTGTGGGCAAGGAGTTCAAACGAGATTCATTGCTCTATACCCGTGGGGTGATTTCGAAATCGAATTATCAAAAATCAGAAAAGGACTACCTGCAGAAAAGCTATGATTTCCACGGTTCACGTTCGACCCTGTCTGCGACTCAAATTGAGATTAATGAGGTTGACCAGGCTATTATTGACCTGGAACTCGATAAAGAAAATAGCCGTAAGGAACTTCAAGATCTGATTCTACACGCTTACGACAATTTGGTGGCTGAGATCGATATTTGGGAGCAGAACTACCTGTTGAAATCCCCAATTGCCGGCTCGGTGAGTTTCAATCGCTTTTGGTCTGCCAATCAGAATGTGAAAGAGGGCGAAAAGGTGTTTACGGTTCTGCCTGCAGACTCTACTCGCATCGTCGCTCGTGTCGAGCTGGGCATGAAACGTTCTGGAAAGGTGAAGCTCGGTCAGCGTGTGAACATCAAGCTTAACAACTACCCCCACATGGAATTTGGGATGCTGCAAGGCAGCATTCGGTCTATCTCGGAGGTTCCTGATGGGAACAACTACAGCCTGGATGTGGAGCTGTCCAATGGTCTGATCACCAACTACGGCATCGAACTCAAGTTTGCACAGAAAATTGAGGGAACTGCCGAAATTATCACCGAAGATCAACGCCTATTGCAACGTATCTTTAACCCACTAAAAGCCCTGCTTAAAGAACACGTCGTAACGGGGAAAAATTAATAATTGCCCATTAATGATTAACGATTAGTAATTAATGATTCACAATTAATAATTATTAATTACTCATCACAAATTGTTAATTGCTAATATGTTTCCTTGCTCGTCTCATCCATTTATTTTAAATTGAGTGGGAATTGAAGAAGCAGGCTCATGCAAAAACTTGTAGTAGGGATCGATATTGGAGGTACGAATACTGTTTATGGTTTCGTCACTGAAGAAGGAATTTGCCTTTCCCACGCCTCTTTTTACACCCCTAATTACCCTATTTTCGAAAATTTTGTTCGCGAAATCTCCCTTCACATCAAATCAAATTTTAAGAACTTTGCCGATGAATATGAGCTGGTTGGACTTGGGGTTGGCGCGCCAAATGCCAATAATTTCACTGGCTGTATTGAGCATGCCGCCAACTTGTGCTGGGATAAGCATTTGCCTTTAGCTAAGTTATTGCTCGACCATTTTAACCTGCCTGTTTTTTTAACAAACGATGCCAATGCCGCTGCTCTTGGCGAAATGTACTATGGTGGGGCCAGGGGCATGAAAAACTTTATGGTGGTGACTTTGGGGACCGGCTTAGGCTGTGGAGTGGTGATGGATGGTAAAATCTATTACGGGCATCATGGACATGCAGGCGAGCTGGGACATATTATCATTCGCGAACAGGGACGAAGTTGTGGTTGTGGACGCAATGGCTGTCTGGAGACTTACGTTTCGGCTACGGGCATTAAACGCACCGTAAGCAAGTTCCTGGCTAAATACGACGAGAAATCGGTATTGAGAGACATCCCTTACAACAAGATATCGGCTAAAAAACTGGCTATTGCGGCCTATGGCGGCGATAAAGTAGCCATCGAATCATTCGAATATACAGGCAAGCTACTGGGGAAGACCCTTGCCAATGTGGCTGCTATGAACAATCCTGAAGCCATTTTCCTTTCAGGTGGTTTGGCCAGGTCAGGCGATCTCATTCTAAAACCCACTTTCTATCACATGGAAGAAAATATGCTTTCGGTACTGAGGGGTAAAGTCAAGCTCGCACTTTCCTCGATTGAGACTAATGCAGGGGTACTGGGGGCTGCAGCCCTGGTTTTTTTCAATGGGGAGTAGGATTTAGACTTCCACTTCCAGCATTTGGTTAATGTTCGTGTTTTTCGTTATGATGTTCTTGTATCGAAGATAATCATGTAATTCAGTCTTTTCCTTAAAACTAATTTTAGGTTCAATTCTCTCTTTTAGATAGTTAAACAGCGACTGGACCGATTTGAAATAGCGGAAATATTTGCCTTCGAAGTTATAGATGTAGCAAATTTCCTTTTCATCCTTTGATTTTAATTCGTAGGTCTCAACGCTTCTTTTGGGTCTTAAATACTCAACATTGATTAGTGTAATCTTGTTCATGTTTTTGATATAGGCTTAGTTTAGTCCAGCCCAATATATTAAAATTATCCTTTGTTTTTAATTTCATCGGGGAATATTGATCATTTATCTATGAAAAATGTTCTTTCAACACTTAATTTGAAGGGTTCCCTTCTCTGTATTTCTAAGTGGTGTTTAGGCTAATACCAATAATCAAAATGCAGACTAGTCCGGATGCGATTGTTTTTTCATTACTCGACGGCCGAGTAGTCCAAATACGATTGATTTTCCCTTACTCGGGCCCGAGTAGCTCTAATACGATTGTTTTTACCTTACTCGAGCCCGAGTAGCTCCAATTCGATTGATTTTTCCTTACTCGACGGCTGAGTTGTCCAAATACGATTGATTTTCCACTACTCGAGCCCGAGTAGACCAAATACGATTGATTTTTCACTACTCGACGGGCGAGTAGTCTAAATACGATCGTTTTTTCATTCCCCGGAGTTCGGGAGGACCAAATACGATTGTTTTTACGTTAGTCGACGGTCGAGTAGTCTAAATGCGATTGTTTTTTCATTCTCCAGAGTTCGGGAGGACCAAATACGACTGTTTTTTACGTTAGTCGACGGTCGAGTAGTCTAAATACGATTGTTTTTTCATTCTCCGGAGTTCGGGAGGACCCAATACGATTATTTTTCCTTTACTCGACGGTCGACTAGTTCAAATTCGATCCATTCAAAAAGCATCTGATACTATTTGTTTTTATTAGTGTTCAAGCGACATTTGTAATTGTATGTCGGTCAGTGTGTAAATCTTATCGAATTATCCGTTTTATGTTTTTCAGCATCTTTTAATGTTTAACTAAAGAAAACTTCATAACTTTTATCGAGTCAATCAGTTAATAATTTAAAATTTTAGTTATGAATGAGCAGGTAATGAGTCTTTGTAATGCTAAAGAAATTAACAGTATTGCAGAGAATACATTGTATGAAATTGGTAAAAAGGACTGGAGTAAGGATAGTTTTATTCCCGTTATTGTTTCAAATTTACTTGAGCAAAATAAGGCCTTGTCTTTATCTATCGGTACAGTTCGTAGCAGTGATTTCACCCATCGCTTAGTGGAACTGGATGATGTGTTCGATAAGGATTTTATTAGTTTCAAGCAGTTTGTTATTGCAAACACCTATTCTACAAACAAGACCAGGGCTGAAGCTGCGAATTGGATCTGGAAAATAGTTATCGCACATAATCAGTACTTATATCGTACGGGTTATGAGAGTCAAATTGCTTCAGTCGTATCTCTTTTGACGGAATTTGATCGAGCTGAGAACAAGCCCAGGGTGGCTTCGCTTGTTGGTGTTCCTGAATGCCTGGAAAAATTGAAAGTCTCGGCTGCCAATTTACAAGCTCTTTACCGCTTAGATAAAGAGGATGAAGCATCTAAGGCAAAATTGATTTCTCCTTCAATGCAAAAGAATATTGTGAGAGATATCCTTAATAAAGATTTGTTGTCCTACTTGACTATTGCAGCGAAATCGAAACCTGAAATATACAAGGAAACAGCTGATATCATATTTACTTACGTTGAAAGCATTAATACCAAAGTAAGAGCCCGAAAAAACCGGGGTAGTAATCCCGAAGTCGATAAAGCACTCGAAAAAGAATCGAATAATCTGTATCATCTATAATTATTCACTTGACTATAATTCAAATCCCCCGAAGCATACTTTGTTTCGGGGGATTTTATTTCAGCTTCACTTTATTTCTGTGTTTTAAATGGGAATCGGGATATTATTTTATCTTGTCGTCGAATTTTCCCTAAAAGCACACGTTCATCTATGACCCGATTGGTATTTCTTCTTTTTTTTAGTTTGTGGACTTTGGTCACAGCTGCTCAATCAGACATACGTCCTTTTGCCAGCCACAATCAGAGCCCTTTGATTCATTTTTTTGGACTGCCCAATAATGAGGGTGGAGCCATTATGGCTAAGAATAAGTTTTATCTGTCAGCAAGGTATAACCTGACAAGTAATACCACCAACGCTTTGTTTCAGGATGAGTTTGTGTATTTTGATGGGGAGATGACGCGTATCGATTTGGCTCTTCGTTACGGGATCACCAACAACTTGGAAATAGGACTGAGTGTCCCATTTGTTCGTCACTCCAGTGGTGTTATGGATTCGAGTGTTGAAGACTTTCACAATATCCTGGGTTTGTCAGGGGGCGCACGCGCACTGGTCCCCAATAATCAAATGCGCTATATGTATTACCGGAATGAGTCTTCCTATTTTAACCTCATAGAGGAGTCCTTTGGGCTTGGCGATATCAGTTTTGAGGTCGGGCTTAAGCTCTTACAGGGCAAGAAGCACGCCATGGCATTGAGGGCCTACTTAAAATTAAACAACGGCGACAAAGAGCAACTTATTGGTAGTGGTACAGTCGATTTGTCGTATCAGCTTTCCGGAAGTACAGTAGGAGCGGGGCAAAACCCTGTTTCTTTTTTCTACTCATTAGGTTATCTTCGTGTGGGTAGGGGCTCTGTTCTCGAAAATATGCAGATAAAAAATGTCGCTTTTGGTTCTTTGGGCTTAGCAGTAGTTGCCAATTCCTGGCTGGTACCTAAGGTTCAATTGGATTACCACTCACGCTTTTATAAGGATTCTCAAACCCAGGAATTGGGGCAGTTTGGGATGCAATTTCTTATGGGGGCCGATTTTATATTGAACCAGCATGCTACACTAACCGCAGGCTTTACCGAGGATATTAAGCTTAACAGCTCTCCCGATATTGTGCTGCATTTGGGATTGGGCTATGCATTTTAAATGGCAATTAACGATTAGTAATGAGTAATTATTAATCGTTAATCACTAATTATAGATCATTATTTGTACATTGTTAATCATTGATTGAACATCACTAATTGAAAATAAGATGAGTATTATAGGAAATATTATTTGGATCATTTTTGGAGGTATCTTTATCTTCCTTGAATATATCATAGCCGGAATTCTAATGTGTTGTACCATTGTGGGAATCCCTTTTGGCTTAAAAGCGATTCAATTGTCAGTACTGGGCTTAGCGCCATTTGGTCAAAAAGTTGTGCCCAATGAGAGTTCAGGAGGCTGTTTAAGCATCTTCCTGAATATCTTTTGGTTGATATTCGGAGGCTTTTGGATCGCCTTAACTCACCTGGCCTTTGCCATACTCTTTGCCATTACAATTATTGGAATTCCATTTGCGGCTCAGCACATCAAACTGGCTGGCTTTGCCCTCACACCTTTTGGGAAATCCCTAAACTAGGAGGACAAGGATAAAGTTTATCCAACTTCGCTAAAGCTACATCGGACGAGGAAGGATAAAGGATAAAGTGTAAAAGACAGTAAGGCTGAGTGAAACGAAGTCCGCCTCAGGCGGAATAAAGGGGCGAAAAATTCAAGGCTTTTTGTTCCCTAAGGCCCGGCAGAGATGCTGGGTATTTTTTTTTGATGATAATCGATTAGTAATGAGTGATTATTAATTGCAGATCATTAATCGAATAAAAACCACCTCCACCTCATATATTCGGGTACTCCTCCTTAAAAGTAAGAAGGAGAAAGCCAGCCATTTTGGCCCGGGGATATAGTTGTATAAGCCTGTAACAATTATACCATCTAACCATTCAGCCATATAGCAATCTAACCTTGTATCAATCTGACAATTCAGCCATACACCAATTCAGTATATAGCCAATCATTAATTGTTCATCGATAATCATTAATTGCTATTATCTACCATCTCACGGTGAATACTGTTTCGCCCGCTTTCGATCGGCATATCAGGCTGCCACCATGTGCACGGAGAATTTGTCTGGAATAACTCAGGCCAATGCCCGAACCGTTCTCCTTTGTGGTGAAAAATGGGATGAAGATTTCATCAGCAATTTCCTCCGGAATGCCCAGACCATTATCCCTGACTCTTATTTCGGTAATTTTTCCCTTTTTAATGGCACTAATCTCAATCTCTGCTGTGGAATCCTTTTGGGAGGATTGTCCATTGAAGGCTTCTGTGGCATTTTTAACCAGGTTAATAATCACCTGTACCATCATTTGTTCATCGGCAATAAAGCGGAAGTTTTTGTCTGGAGGGAGCAGCTTAAGATTTCCCTCGAAACTCTCTTTTATAGGTGAAAGCAAAATGTTGAGGCTGTCGAAAAAAGGATGTGCATCAATGCTATCCAATCGAGGTTCCGGAGCTTTAGACAATACCCGGTACGATTGCACAAAGCGAATCAAAGCTTCATTGGTTTGGGTGATCACGCCCAATCCGTCTATGGTTTTTCCCACATTTACATCAACGATATCATCTGGTTTCGATTCAACTTGTTCTTCCCATATACGTCTTAAAGATTGAGAAATGGATGTTACTGGTGCCAATGAATTCATAATCTCGTGACTCAGAACCCGAATTAATTTTACCCAGGCATCAATCTCTTTTCGTTCCAACTCACCTCTGATATCCTGCAGGGTAATGAGTTTTACATCTTCATTCTCTAATCGAATTACAGAGCATCTTGTGATGACCTGTATGCGTTCTTTGTTTGAGAGAAGATCCAGGACTTTTCTTTGTCTGTTTTTAAGTTCAGATAATCTTAAAGTGAATTTTGAATCGACACGATTCAGCTGATTAATATGAGTAAAAGTCTCCAATCCGATTAATTCCAGTGCCGCTGAATTCACATCGGTCACAAAGCCCTCTTCGGTGAGGACAACAACTCCGGTGGCAATATTCTTAAGGATCTCACCAAAATACTTTTCCTTAATTTTACTTTTCACCTGTACCTCTTGAAGGATCCCATTCAGTTCGTTCAGGCTTTGGTGTAATTCGTTAATAATACGATTTCCTGACTTTTCGGGGAAGTGCAGAGTTGTATCTTTATTTTTTATCGCCTGAATAAAATAGTTCATTTGCTTGTGTGTTTTGTTCAAAAAGCGAACAAATTCCCATACAAAGAACAGCTCAATCAGCAGGAATATCACTAAAGTGTAATAGGATTGACTTGAAACGGCATAACCTATCCCCACCGCAATTGCGATAAGCGTAATCAGGCGCAAAAACAGGACGGTATTGTAGTATCTATATGCCATATTTCTTGATTTTATTATAAAGGGTTTGTCGTGTGACTCCCAATTGTGTTGATACGGCACTCAGGTTGCCCATCTGTTTTTCGATTGCTGCAATAATTAACTGTTTCTCCATATCTTCAAGGGTTCCACCATAGGCTTCAACCCTGGAGAATTCATCGATTTTGAAGACAAAATCGTTTGCTCCAATCAGGTGATGATCGCTCAGGATTACGGCTTTTTCTATGGCATGTTGTAATTCACGAACATTCCCCGGCCAACGGTAAGCTTGTAGCTTTGCAATGGCAGCTGTAGAGACATTTATGCCTTTCTTATGGTATTTTTCGGCGTAGAGATTTATAAAAAACTGCACCAATTCGGGGATATCAGGTTTACGATCGCGAAGGGGGGGCAATTCTATTTGGATGGTATTCATTCGATAGAGCAAATCCTCGCGAAATCTTCCATCTCCAACCATTTTAGTCAGGTTGCAATTGGTAGCGCAAACCAGGCGAAGATCAATATCTACCGGAATATTTTCGCCAAGCCGTGTTAGGGATCTGTTTTGCAATACCGATAAAAGTTTGGCCTGCATGGGTAGGGGAAGGTTACCAATTTCGTCGAGAAAGAGGGTGCCCTCGTTCGCAGTTTCGATTTTGCCCATTCTATCGTTGCCAGCATCGGTAAAGGCCCCTTTTTTGTGTCCAAACAATTCACTCTCAAATAAACTTTCAACTATAGATCCCATGTCTACGGTAACCATCACGTTTTGGCAACGGTTCGATAAGCGATGGATTTCTCTTGCAATCAATTCCTTTCCTGTGCCATTTTCACCGGTGATCAGAATGTTAGCGTGGGTTACTGCAACCTTTCTAACCAGATCCATTACCCTTTTCCAGGCTGGTGATGACCCTATTAGGTGATTCTTGTTTCGATTTATCTCATCAATCAACTCATTTTCCTTCAGTCTTAACTTCTTCACCTCTTTCCTGGAGTGGCTTAACTTCCAGGCCATTTCGATGGTGGTGAGCATCTTCTCATTTTCCCATGGCTTTAGCACAAAATCCACAGCTCCAGAGCGCACAGCTTTTACGGCCAGTTCTACATCTCCGTAGGCAGTAATCATCACCACACTTATTCCAGAATTGTATTCCAGAATTTGATTTAACCAATAGATGCCTTCATTTCCTGTATTGATTCCTGCCTTAAAGTTCATATCCAAAAGCACAACATCATAATTGTCCTTTTTCAATTCGTATAGCAAAGCATTGGGTGTAGATATACATTTCACCTTTTTACAGTTGGTCGTCAGTAATAAATCCAGGGCACTTAAGATGCTTTTATTGTCATCTACAACTAAGATTTTGGCTTCTTTCATTTGAAATAGAGATGAGATTTATGAGTGTCTACAGAACAATATCTATTTTTTTATCTAAAATAGACAGCTTTTCAAAAAATTAGACAATGATTGTCTAAATATTTTACACTTCAATTTTCTTGTTTGCGCGCAAGATGTTAATTAGAAGCGCTATATGTGCCGTGGCACAGGATTGGATATACCTGATGTGAAATATGAAAAGTAAGACTAAAATAGTAAAAAGAAGAAGTTAAACATGTCGATGGATCGTAAAATTGTAAAGAAGAAAGGCATCAAAACCAAGCATATTTATATCGCATTGGCTATTGTTGTTCTGGCACTATCGATAAAGATGATGTTAGGTGCCAAAACTCCGACCTATCGCACAAAACTTGACAAGCTGACGATAGCTGAAGTCTCGCAGACTGAATTTAAAGATTACATTTCGATCATCGGTACGGTTGAACCTAAAACGACCATTTATTTGGATTTAGAAGAAGGCGGTAAGGTTGTAGATAAGTTGATTGACGAAGGCGAAATTGTAAAAAAGGGTGATATCATTGTTAAGTTGGTTAATAACGATCTGAAATTGCAAATCCTGAATACCGAATCATCTTTGGCTTATCAATCGAACGAATTGCGTAATACGCTTATTGGTATGGAGCAACAGAAAATCAGTAATAAGCAGCAAATACTTAGCATTGATACAGATATCATCAGAAAAAAGAGAAAGTATGAGCAGAATTTAATGCTGTTTGAAAAGGGTTTTGTATCGAAGGAAGCTTACCTGATATCAAAAGAAGATTATGAATTAACCCGACAAGATCGTGAATTGAGATACCAACGCATGGTTCAGGATTCGATATTTCGAGAGAATCAAAAACTTCAGATGAACAGCAGTCTCGCCAATATGCAGCAAAACCTGAATATGGTTCGGGAACGTTTGGAGAATCTGAATATCAAAGCTCCAGCTGACGGTCAATTGGGAAGTTTGGAAATTGAAATTGGCCAATCGATTAATCGGGGCCAACGCATCGGTCAACTGCATATCCTAGATGATTTCAAGGTTGTTGCTGAAGTCGATGAGCATTATATTGACAGAGTGCGTCGAGGTCTTTCTGCCTCGTTTGCCCGAAACAATCAGGCCTTTCTTTTGCTGGCTAAAAAAGTTTATCCAGAAGTACGGGAGGGACGTTTTAAAGTAGATCTCATCTTCGATGGGGAATCTCCGGAGAATTTACGCACCGGACAAAGCTATCACCTAAAACTTGAGCTGGGAAAGCCTGTGGAGGCAATTTTATTGCCACGAGGTGGATTTTTCCAAAGCACGGGTGGGCAATGGGTTTTTGTATTAGATGATTCCGGAGCATTTGCTACGAAACGAAACATTAAGATCGGAAGACAAAATACTCAATACTTCGAAGTGCTGGAAGGACTCCAGGAAGGCGAAAAGGTGATTACAAGTAATTACGATACGTTTGGAGACAATGAGCGGATTGAATTTAAATAAAGCCATTAGACAATCATAAAAGCAATATAGTAAACATAAATTAGTAATTTTCATCTATCAACAGTTTAAACATCCAAAATCAATTGATATGATTACAATAGAAAACTTATCCAAAGTATTCCGAACCGATGAGATTGAAACATTGGCTCTTAACAACGTGACTCTAAAAATTAAAAAAGGAGAATTTGTAGCTATAATGGGACCATCGGGTTGTGGTAAATCTACCTTGTTAAACATTTTAGGCTTATTAGATAATCCTTCAGAAGGACAGTATACATTTGATAAGACCGAGGTTGCCGGATTAAAAGAAGGCCAGCGCACCGATTTGAGAAAAGGTAATATTGGTTTTGTATTCCAGAGTTTTAACCTGATTGACGAATTAAATGTATTTGAGAATGTAGAAATGCCATTGGTTTATCAGGGAATCAGTAACAAGAAACGAAAAGAGATGGTTTCTAAGGTACTTGATCGAATGAATATGAGTCATAGAGCAAAACATTATCCTCAACAATTATCAGGTGGACAACAACAACGTGTAGCCATTGCACGTGCAGTCGTTTCAAATCCGGGATTAATCCTTGCCGATGAGCCAACGGGTAACCTGGATTCTAAGAATGGTCAGGAAGTGATGGAATTATTGACCGAATTGAACCGCGAAGGCACGACCATCATCATGGTTACCCACTCCACTAAAGATGCCGGTTACGCGCACCGTGTTATTAACCTGTTCGACGGGAAAGTTGTTATGGAGGAGAATTTGGTTGAGGAGATTGTTGAAAATTAATTCCAGTCCGTTTTCCCCAAAATCCCTAAAAGGGCCTTATAAATGACAACATTAGTATCAACGATCAAGTGTTGTTGTATTATAATGCTATACCGTAGACTTTTTTATAAGGTAAAAAGCCCTCCCCTTAGAGGTAGAATGTAATTATCTAAGTTGGTAGCATACGGTCAAAATACTCTACAAATTTCAATCAGCTTAACTCAAGAATAAATAATAGAGACGAAGACTTTAAAAGTTGATTAATGGAATATCGAAAGTTCGAGACTAGAGTCATTATTAACAACTTAAAATCATGATAAAGAATTTTTTTAAAATCGCCTTTACAAACCTCATTAAAAGTAGGGTATATTCTTTAATAAGTATATCTAGTCTTACCATAGGTATAGCTGTTAGCATTTTACTTTTAATTTATGTTTTGGATGAATTGAGCTACGATCGTTATCATGATAAAGCAGATCATATTTACAGATTGTGCCAGGAGCAATATCCTTACCAGTCACCTCAAACGGCAAAGTACCTGGATGATAAACTTCCAGAAATAAAAACTCATGCCCGAATCTTACACCGGCCCTATGAAATTCTTCAGTATAAGGAACTTCGATTTAAAGAAAGCAAAGTTGCCTATGTAGACGCTGAATTATTTCGGATTTTCTCCTTTAAATTTAGAAAGGGAAATGCCGAAACAGCATTAGATCAACCCGCCACAATTGTGATTTCCGAAAAAATTGTACAAAAGTATTTTGGCAATGTGAACCCGATTGGGCAAATATTAAGGTTAAATAATGAGTCTGATTATACGGTGACGGGTGTCATCGAGGATTTACCTCATAATTCCCATTTTCGATATGAAATTTTTGTGACACTGGCGGATGCCAATACTGTTTATGGCATTGAATCAATGAATAGTTGGGGCTGGTTAAATTTTCTGGTCTATTTTGAAATGCAAGATAAATTTTCAAAACCTGACGTAGAAGCAAAAATCAGCCAGACACTTAGAAAGGCGCAAGACACCGATCCAGATAGTCCAATGGCAAATTATACGATACAGCCCTTAAAAGATATACACCTTTATTCTTCCCATTTTCTTGGGGATATTCAACCACAAAACAGTATCACTTATATCTTGATATTTTTAAGCATCGGCCTTTTAATTTTATTGATTGCCTGCTTTAATTATATCAACTTATTAACCGCCAATGCTTCAACACGCGTAACCGAAATTGGCATCAAAAAAACTTTTGGAGCTTCCCGAAATCAATTGGCAGTGCAATTTATTTTTGAATCCATAGTTGTGTTTTTTATATCATTATGCCTGGCATTTCTATTGGTTAAAATTAGTTTGCCAATTTTTAATACTCTTTCTGAAAAATCGCTGTCTTTTTCGACACTATTCGACTTGAATATAGGCCTAGGTATTCTTGGTATCATGTTGATTGTAACTATTCTCGCAGGATGGTATCCCGCTTTCATCCTTTCATCTTTTAATCCGATAAAAGTATTAAAGGCATCAAAAAGTAGTAGCCGTTCTAAATTTCAAATTAAAACAGTCCTTGTGGGCGCTCAATTTACCATTGTCATTGCTCTGATAGCTTGTTCCATTATCATGTCTCGTCAAATTAATTTTCTTCAACAAAAAGAGTTGGGATTCGATAAGGAGTCAGTTCTTTTATCGGTAGTTGATTTTGGTGATGAAGAAAAATACAATACGCTAAAGGAAGCACTACTTAAACAGAGTTTTGTGAGCCGAGTTTCCTCAGCCAGTCGTGTTCCTTCGGGCTCTCTTAGTAATGTAGGTGGGGTTTTACTAGAGGGGCAAACAAAACAGATCGCAATTGCATACGTTCATACGAACTTCGATTATTTTGAAACACTGGGTATAAATGCCATGCAAGGACGATTATTTTCCAATCAGTATAGAATGGATAAGACTGAGGCTGTCATTTTAAATAAAGCTGCTGTAAAAAAAATAGAGATAAAGGGTGATCCTATAGGACAAACGCTCAGATGTAATTGGCCGAAATCCAACAGAAAAATCGTGGGGGTTATCGATGACATTAATTTCGAATCATTATATGACAGAATAAAGCCCGTAGTTTTTGTTATTAAGCCTGATGAGTGCTACGAACTTATGATTAAGATAAAACCGTCATCTGTAGCAAACTCGATATCCTCGATAAAACAAATATGTGAGAAATTTTATCCCGATCAGGTCTTTGATTTTCATTTTTTAGATATACAATTAGAGCAACTCTATCAAAAGGATAAAAAGACTTTTCAGCTTCTGAGACATTTTTCAGCGCTGGCAATTCTACTTGCCTGCATGGGACTGTTAGGTATGGCATCCTTTATTTTAACAAGCCGCACCAAAGAAATCGGCATCCGCAAGGTAAACGGAGCCAAAACGTTTCAGGTAATCACAATGCTAAATAAAGACTTTATAATATGGATGGCTATTGCTTTTCTGATTGCCTGTCCCATTGCCTGGTATGCCATGCACAAGTGGCTCGAAAACTTTGCCTATAAAACAGAACTGAGCTGGTGGATTTTTGCACTGGCAGGATTGATTGCACTGGGCATTGCTTTGCTAACCGTTTCGTTGCAATCGTGGAGGGCGGCTACCAGGAATCCTGTTGAGAGTTTGAGGTATGAGTAGAAAAATTAAAATTCATCTGTCCACAAGCACAATCAGCGTATGCAACTATAGTTAATTTCATTAAAAATTTACAAAACAATACTCCATATGTTTGTCTACAATATAAAACTTGCTCTTAAGAAATTTAAAAAATACAAAAGTCTTGTATTAATTAATGTTTTAGGATTGTCTATTGCTATGGCATTTTGCATTATAATAATGCTTTATCTACAAAACGAGTTAAGCTACGATAAGCGTCAAAATGATGATGACAGTTTGTTTCGTATCACTTCTATTTTCGATTTTTCGGGAAGTGTAAATCACATGGCAACAACTCCAGGGAATGCTGGTAAAGATTTTCAGGAAACTATTCCAGAGATTGAATCATACATGCGAGTTTTTAGATTTATGACTCCTTATGGATTTATTGTAGAGTATAATGATAATAAGATTGAAGACAATAAAGTAATATACGCAGATGCCAACTTTTTTGATTTTATGCCTTATGATTTTGTGTTTGGAAATGCAGAAAATGCCCTTGTTGGAATTAATAATGTGGTGATTACTAAATCAGTTTCAACGAAACTATATGGCGATACTAATCCTGTTGGGCAAGAAATCAAATTTCTGGAAATCGGCCTGGATCAGATCTTTAAAATTAGTGCTGTAGTTGATGATCAAAAATCTAATTCTCATCTCAATTTCAACTATCTACTTCCCATTGAGATTTTACACCCAGATTCCGGTGAGCGGTTCGATAATTGGTTAAGGTTTCCTTTACACACGTATATATCCTTGCAAAAGAATGCCTCAGAAAAGGAGCTTTCACAAAAGATGCAAACCACTTTTAGAGATCTTGCAGGAGAATATGCTGACAAGTGGGGAGCTAAAGTAGATTTTGAATTACAGGCAGTTCCTGATATTCATTTAAAATCGAATCTTTCTTATGAGTTAGAGGTAAATGGAGATATCTCCTATGTTTACTATTTCTCAATTATTGGCTTACTGATTTTGATTGTTGCAATTATTAATTTCATTAATCTGGTGACAGCACACTCATATAGCCGATCCAATGAAATTGGCCTACGCAAAGTATGTGGAGGCAATAGAAAACAGTTAATCATGCAGTTTCTAAGCGAGTCCATCCTTACGGTATTCATCAGTTTACTGATATCTGTATGTATCGTTATTTTGCTATTGCCTGCTTATAATCAACTCTCTGGACTTCATTTTACCGAAGTAGATATTTTACAAATAAATATACTGATTGGAATGCTGCTAATGTGGTTGATATCTGGCGTAGGTGCTGGTCTTTATCCTGCATTAATTTTATCATCGCGTCAGCCTATAACAAATTTGAATGCTGAATTTTCGGGTGGCATCAAAAAGAATCGATTTGTAAAAGCTCTGGTTATCTTTCAATTTGCCATTACCATAGCTCTTATCACCAGCACTTTTGTAATTGTAAAACAGGTGAACTATCTAAAGGGTGTGAAAATGAGTTTTAATCCTGAACAGACTCTTATTATTAAAACTAAAACAAGAAAAGTAGGGACCAATAGTGAGAATATAAAATCTGAATTGCTCAATAATCCTAATATAAGTAGTGCTTGTTTTTCATATACACACCCAGGAATGACAGCCAGTTTTGATAATGCATTTTATTTAGATGATAAAAATGAAAATGCAACAGTTATCCTTAGAAATCAATTTGTTGATTTCGATTATATCGACTTTTATGGACTTCAAATAGTAGAAGGAAGGAACTTTAATTCTAGCTTAAGTTCCGATTCCACAAAATCCTTTATTATAAATGAGACTGCAGCCAGATTATTAGATATTTCGGGCAATGCTGTAGGAAAGAGGCTCAATAATGCATCACGAGGTTCTGATGGAATTATTATTGGGGTTATTAAAGATTTTCATCAGGAGTCTTTAAGAAATGATCTTGTGCCTTTGATTTATAAAACTACATCAAAAGGAGGCCCATTTGTAGCCTTAAAAATTGATACAAAAAATACAGCTCAAACACTTGAATGGATTGAACAAATGTGGTCTGATTTAGAGCCCAATAGAGGTATGGAATACTATTTTCTGGATGATTATTACGATCGTTTATATAAAAACGAAAAGAGCATGGGTAGTATATTTATGATTTTCTCAATTATAACAATCATTATCGCTTCTATGGGCTTATTTGGTTTAGTTTCCTTTATCATTTTTCAGCGCACAAAAGAAATTGGGATACGTAGAGTAAATGGTGCCAAAACTTATCAGGTAATGGCGATGCTCAATAGAGGTTTCCTAAAATGGGTAGCTGTAGCCTTTGTTATTGCCTGCCCAGTGGCTTATTACGCCATGGAGAGATGGTTGCAAAACTTTGCATACAAAATAGAATTGAGTTGGTGGGTCTTTGTCTTAGCCGGGCTTATATCCATGGGAATTGCATTGTTAACCGTATCCTTTCAATCGTGGAGGGCAGCTACCAGGAATCCTGTAGAGAGTTTACGATACGAATAAACCTAAAAACCTATATTATGCTTTGGTACCATTTAAAATTATCCGTTTTACGCCTATTTAAGAATAGAGCTTTTTCTGTGACCAATATACTGGGTCTCAGTATTGGAATTGCATCCTTTTTTGTCTTGTTCATTCATGTGCAAAATGAACGAAGCTACGATAGACATATTAAAGATCATCAAGATATTTACAGAGTGCTATCAACATTTTCAAACGTCGATAATCCAACAGCAAGAAGTCTGGGATTCATAAAGGAAGCAGCAGCGCAATTACCAGAAGTAGAGGCTGCAACGCAATTCTCACATGCCAAGCTCGAAAATATTAAAATACACGAACAAACTATCTCGCAGGAAGATGTTTTATCTGTTGATACAAATTTCATAAGCATGTTTGGTATTGAAAGCTTGGTTGGAAACTTATCCGAGATCATAAAACCCAATGTCGCATTTATCTCTGAAAGATTTGCACAGAAATATTTCAAGAATGAGAATCCAATTGGGCAATACATTGAAACTGAAACATTGCGATCAAGAGAAGGTTCCGGGAAATTTGAGATTGTTGGAATCATTAAAAATACCCCCATTAAAACTCATTTTAATTGCGAAATACTTCTTTCTCAGAAAGGGGCTCTTGAAGGTACTTATGCCTATTTTTCTGAAAGTAAAAGCCGATGGCTTTACAACTATTTGAAATTGAAAAAAGGAGTTTCGCCAACTTTAGTTTCAGACAAAATACGCTCACACTTTAACAAGTGTAGCTTTAGACAAAAAAGAGGTCCTCAAGATTTTAAATTCAATCTTTTTAGTCTTACAGATATTCACCTAAAATCTAATTTCAGATTTGAATTAAAAGAAAGCAGTACTAAAATAAATATCAATTTATTCACAGTAGTTGCTCTTGTTATATTACTAATTTCATTAATCAATTTTGTTAGCTTAATCACGGTAAACCTCTTCAAAAGATCAAAAGAATTTGGATTAAAATCATCAATCGGAGCTCACCGAAAACATTTGTTGACACAAGTTCTTATCGAAGTCTTACTTCTTTGTACTTTATCAATCATTATTTCCCTATTTTCGATTGAAGTGATAACGCCTTACATTAATAATTTCTATGAGATTCAATTCGCTGTTTTTTATTCTGAACCCATCATCTATCTGGCAGCATTTGCTGTTCTACTATTTAGTGGCATTATAAGTGTCATTTTTGTGCGCTTCTTTATTTTAAAAAACAATACAACCAGTGATATCATTAAAGGTCTTACACCTTTAACCGGAAGGCGCCTTTTACAACCCTTAATGATCTTTCAAATCCTGATCGTAATTGTGCTCATTTCATCTGCAATTTTGGTCAACAAACAAATCTCATATCTGCTGGATAAACCTCTTGGCTTCACACAAGACAATATTGTTGTTCTTCATCTGAAGGATTTCTCAAAAGATCCCAATGTATTTGCCAATGAGTTAAGAAAAAAATCACAGATTGAATCAGTTGGTTTCACACTGCAATATTTTGGATATCCCACACAAACCACTTCACTGGAGGAGTTTGGTGTTGATGGCACTGCTGAAATGTCTCATGCAAATTATGACTTCCTGAAAACCATGAACATTCCGTTTGTTCATAACTACATTAATATTTTAAAGGATACGATTAAAGGCATGGTCATTAATAATCATTTGTACAAGAGGTTGATGGAAAAACACAAAACTCTTGAGAATATGAATTCATACCGATCAGCAATACGTTTGGAAGAAGGAGCAAGACAAGTTGATATCATAGGGGTAGTGGAGGATTTCAATTATAGTTCGGCACACGATCAAATTGGCGACTATATTTTCATTATAGATGAATCTCGACGCAGAGCCCGATTTACTCATGTTCGAATAGCGCCAGGAAATTTAAGAATGGCTATGGATTGTATTATGGAAGAGTGGGATAAACATTATCCCAACCAGAAGATGGATTATTTCTTTATGGATGATAAAATTAGCCAACAATACAAATCTGAGAATATTCTGAGAAAGATTTTAATGAGTTTCTCTATTCTTGGAATTATTATTGGAATTCTAGGAATTAGTGCTCTTTCTTATTTTACCTCCGAGCAACGAACCAAAGAAATTGGGGTTCGAAAAGTTAACGGAGCTAGAACCCATGAGATTATAACAATGCTTAATAAAGACTTTCTTAAATGGGTTGCCTTTGCCTTTCTTATTGCTTGTCCAATCGCCTACTACGCTATGAGCAAATGGCTCGAAAATTTTGCCTACAAAACGGAGCTCAGCTGGTGGATTTTTGCCTTGGCAGGCTTCATTGCTTTGGGCATTGCCTTGCTTACGGTTTCGTTTCAGTCGTGGCGGGCGGCAACGAGGAATCCGGTGGAGAGTTTGAGGTATGAGTAATTTATTAAAAGCCCTGAATCAGGATGTTACAGCAATCACCTTTCGGAAATTTAAATAAATATGAAAAAGATATTAAAGAGCATTATAAGGAATAAGATAAGCAGCGGTGTGATTTTGATTAGTCTGGTTATGGGTATGGCTTGTATTAATCTGATTACAATATTTATCAATCGTGAGTTGAATACCGATAATTTTCATACAAAAATTAACCAGATTTACACCCTACAATGTGATGATCCTTTTAATGATGTGAGGATATCTTCGTGTATTTCTGGTTCAGCAGAATACATGAAAGCTAATTTTCCTTCTATCGAAGACTATTGTCGAATAAGGAAAGGTGGTTCTCGAAAGATTTTTGCAAATCATGAAGCCTATTTCGATCAACCCAAAATTATCGCTGGTTCAAGTAATCTCTTTGACTTTTTTTCTTACGAGTTGTTAACGAATAACCCAAAAACAGTTTTAGAAGCCGACAATAATCTGGTAATATCCGACGTATTAGCAAAAAAATATTTTGGTAACAATTCTCCAATGGGTCAGTTTATCACGATATTCAATCGGGATAAAGAAGAACAGATGGTTGTTACTGGTATTTTTAGAAAACCACATATAAACACACAAATCAATTTCGATATGGTTCGCCCAATCGGGGAAAAATACAAGTACAGTTACTGTTACCTAAGGCTTAACGAAAATGAAATTCCAGGAAACCTGGAAAAACTCTTCGAAGAAAACCAAAAATTAATCCCTTCTATTCCAGTAGAAAATGCTGGATCCTATTACCTGAAACCCTTTCGTGATAACTATTTTGATTCTTCCGAGAATTCAGGCCTCACATCTAACCGAGCTAAAACAGATTTGTGGATTGCTTTGATCATTGGTTTAATGATTATTGGTGTCGCTTCGTTCAATTATATCGGATTAACCAATAATAAATTGTTGGAAAAATCAAAAGAGTATGCCATACGTCGTGTAAATGGAGGTTCCAAATTTAGCTTACTGTGCAATTTCATGTCCGAAAGCATGGTTATAATATGCATTTCTTTCATGTTAAGTTTGCCCTTGATGCTCTGGATGGCCCCCTTTTTTAATGAGCTAGTAGGAACACAAATCACAAAAGAATTTCTTTTCCAGACCGATAAGATTCTTCTTTTATTGGGAATCGTTGTATTTCTGATCTTTATTACCCTTCTGTTTGCTCTATACCAAATAGGATCGAGAGTTAAAACAAATTCATTAAAACCAAGTCAGCAGCAAACTCATAAACAAATTCAGTTACCTGTCTTCAATATTTTCCAAATAGCTACTTCTGTTATTCTTATCATTTGTTCAATCATCATTCTTAAACAAATTGAATTCATTTCGAACAAACCCATTGGTTTGGATAAAACAGTTCTTGAGGTGAAAATTCCTGGACAATATTCAGGTTTATCTGCAATTTTCAAAGATGAACTAAAGAAAAATGCATCCATTGATAAAATTTCCGTTGCAAATGCGTCTCCTGTGTTGCAGCATATGATGGTACTCGTAAAATATCAGCAAGATGGAGTAGAGAAGCAATATTCACCTTCAATATTCGAAGGTGATGAAAACTACTGTAACACACTGGGTATTCAAGTTCTTGATGGTTCTGGCTTTTCCGGCAATCCCTTAGCAGACAAAAACAAGTGCTTAATTAATGAGTCTATGGCTCAACTGTTCCCCGAAATAAATTTAATTGGAAAAGAAGTGCCTGGCATGGAAGATAAAATCGTGATTGGAATCGTTAAAGATTTTCATTACTCAAATTTAAAATCACTGGTCCATCCTGGTCTTATTACTTATAAAAATAAGGGATCTCACTTGATGGTAAAACCAGTAAAAGAACATCAGGAACAAACGAAACAAGCAATTGCTCAAGTTTGGAATACATTAATTCCCAACTATCCTGTTACAATCGAATCAATAGGAGACCGCTACGAATGGCTTCATCGCGAAAACAAAAACTACATTAAACTATTGGGAGCCTGTTGTCTTATCAGTATCCTTTTATCAATGATCGGCTTGTTCGCCAACTCCTATCAGACAAGTCGTTGTCGCACCAAAGAAATCGGCATCCGCAAGGTAAATGGTGCTAAAACTCACGAAATAATAGCTATGCTAAACAAAGGATTTGCGAAATGGGTAGCAATAGCCTTTGTGATTGCCTGTCCCATCGCCTGGTATGCCATGAGTAAATGGCTGGAGAACTTTGCTTATAAAACAGAACTTAGCTGGTGGATTTTTGCACTTGCAGGACTTATCGCCTTAGGTATTACTTTACTGACGGTTTCGTTTCAGTCGTGGAGAGTTGCTACGAGGAATCCTGTGGAAAGTTTGAGATACGAGTAATTGTTAGTTAATGATAAAAACAATAATCAGATAGTTTGGTACGAACACTGTAAACAAGAGTTATGTTGATATTTATAGTTAAAGGGATTTTGCGATCATTTCGTAGAAGCAGGTTGGACTTCTTCATTAATCTGATTGGATTATCGGTGGCTATGGTCGTTTTTATAACCATTTCGCTGTATGTTAAAGATGAATTGAGTTTTGACAAATTTCATCCTGAAGCGAATCATATTTATCGCTTAACAACCTCAATTACTTCACCTAACGGGCAACAAACCAAGATGGCTTTGGCAAACACTGCATTTGCATACAGCCTTAAAGAGAACTGTCCTGAAATAGAAGATATTGTTTGTGTTAACATTGGCGGAGATCATGAAATAAAATATAATAATGCTGAATTTAAGCACATCAATATACGGGAAGCAACGCCTTCAATTTTTGACTTTTTTGAGTATTCAGTTATTGAAGGAGGCTCCTCTGATTTCCTAAAATCACCTAACACAATCATACTTACCGAAACATTAGCTAAAAGCATTTTTAAGGAAAAATCACCCATTGGAGAGATACTATTAGTTAATGATAGTACCTACACTGTAAATGGTGTTATTAAAGACCTGCCTGGCAATACTGACTTGCAGTTTTCTGCACTAAAATTCAGCAACATAAATGGATCAGAAAGCCTTGTTGATTGGGGTAATTATTTTGTGTATTGCAAGGTCAATTCTGAAGTGAATGACTTATTGATTGAAAAGATTAAAAAGCTTACTGATGAAAAATATACTGAAACTCTTAAACAAATGGGAGGGTTTAAATTAGAACACCATTTACAAGCTCTTACTACTATTCATTTCGATACGAGTCTCCTTGCCGACACCCCAAAAGGTAACAAAAAGCTGATTTATCTTTTCTCTCTTGTCGCAATTTTGATTTTAATTATCGCGGGAATCAATTATATCAACCTAAACATCGCTCAGCTACATAAAAAGGAAAAAGATCTTTCTATACGAAAAATAATGGGCTGTGGTCGTAAATGGATTGTGGTCCATGTATTGAGCGAATCCCTTATCAATTTTATCATAGCCATATTGATTTCATTTTTACTGGCTATGATGTTGATTCCTCTGATGAATTATTTATTCAATAAACAATTCGATCATACTTCTATAATTGATCAACTCTTCTCCCTTTCAATTATCTTTTTAGCTTCCGGTTTACTTGCAGGTATTTATCCAGCCTACAAAATTACGAAATCAGGTATCTCCGGAGGGAATGGATTTGGTCGTTTGGGAAAAGTCCTGGTTATTTTTCAAAATGGTATTTCAATCGTTATGATTGCTGGAATTTTCCTGATAGGAAAGCAAGTAAACTATATGAAAGATCATGATTTAGGGCTTGGAGTCAATAAAAATCAAATTATTGCCATAAACCTTCCTTTTACTCAGGAGAACTTTCCTGGAACAGAAACCATAAGACAGGAGTTTTCAAACTTAAGTGGAATTAAGTCACTGGCTTTTGGTAGCTGGGGAACTAATCTTGGGGCACCAGATTATTGGATGAAAGCGATTATGGTCACAAAAGATGAAGAAGGCAACGACGTGCAGTTTGTTGTCAATCAACCTTTAATTGATGAAAATTATATCGATCTGTTTGGCATAAACCTGATTGAAGGAAGAAATTTCGATCCAACTATGTCGAGCGATAAAAAATGGGGTGTAATCGTAAACCAAACCTATGTGAATACCATGGGATGGACGGATCCATTGGGGAAGCCGGTATTTGAAGATACAAAGCATAAGGTTATTGGTGTGGTTGAAGATTTCCATTTTGATGCGCTTTACAATCCAATAGAACCTTTGTTTTTTGCCATGATTGATGGCTTACCAAATTATCTTTTTGCCACGATAAATCCTCAAAACCTTAGAGCGATTCAAAATCATTGGGAGAAAACCTTTTACGACATTCCTTTTGAATATGAATTTATTGACCAACGTTTTGCGCAATTATACAAAAAGAATGAAAAAGAAATGACAATCTTTTTCTACTTAACCCTGGTCGCTTTACTGATTTCCTGCCTGGGCCTATATGGCTTAACATCCCATTTTATTTTAAACAGAACTAAGGAAATCGGTATTCGAAAAGTAAACGGTGCTAAAACTCTCGAGATTATATCAATGCTGAATAACGATTTTGTGAAATGGGTCGCCCTGGCTTTCGTCATTGCCTGTCCTATAGCCTGGTATGCCATGAGCAAATGGCTCGAAAATTTTGCCTATAAAACGGAAATTAGCTGGTGGATTTTTGCCCTGGCAGGACTTATAGCCCTGGGCATTGCCCTACTGACGGTTTCGTTTCAATCGTGGAGGGCGGCCACGAGAAATCCGGTTGAGAGTTTGAGGTATGAATAAGTCTTTAACCTGAATGGATCTCTTTATTTAGCCATCAAATTATTCATCGTTTATTGCCCATCATTAATCGTTAATTGGCATTGTTCCAAAATGAAACATCCCGACCAAATAAATGATCGGGATGTTCACAAAATACTTAAACAACAAACACTAACATAAACGTTCCTTAAACGCGTACACCACAAAGATGAGCATTAAATGTGGTTCTTGAAAGTGATTTTCAGGCAGATATGAGCGCAAACGTTATAAGGCGTTCTCGAAAACGTTTGTTGTGCTTCTATTTATAATAAATTTAAATAATGGGTTTTAAGACTGTCCCAATATTGTGAATTGCTCCACGTGGAGCAATTACTTTGACTTCATATTGAGCTCTTTAGTAAACAATAGAATCATTTACTGATTCTGTCTATTAAAAAATATATTCACAGTTTTCTCCATTTTGTGGGCATCAGAGGCTCATTAAACCCAAGCAATATTTCAGTCGTCTTCAATCTTAATTTTAGCTATATTTGTGTGCTTGTAAGAGTGGCTCTAAGTGCGATCTGTTTCAATAGTTTGTTTGAATCGTAAGTGCTTTCACTTTTTACCGATATAGAAGATTTTAACTCCAATACCAGAGACATTGAATCCATTAAAAAAACTTGCTGGCGAAACCGCCATATATGGCGTTAGCTCTATTTTAGGAAGACTGCTAAACTGGCTTTTGGTGCCACTCTACACGAATATATTTGTAGAATCTGAATATGGGATTGTAACCAACTTGATGGCCTATGTTGCTATGGCTTTGGTTATTTTAACCTACGGCCTGGAGACTGGTTTTTTTCGTTACGCTAATGATGAGGATTGTAAGTCAAATGTTTTCTCTACCACTTTCTTGTCTGTGACTACGACAAGTTTGCTTTTCTTGCTAGGGGTGTTTCTATTTCTTGATCCTATTTCGTCGTTTTTGAACGTAGAGGATCGTTCGATCTATATCATTCTCTTATCCCTGACTTTAGCTTTTGATGCCATTACATCATTACCATTTGCCAAGCTTCGTCAAGAGAACAGACCATTACGTTATGCATTTATAAAATTAAGTAATATTGGGATTAATTTAGGCTTGAATCTTTTCTTTCTGGTGCTTTGTCCTATGGTAAATGGGTGGTTCCCGGAATGGGGAGTGACGCGTATTTGGAATCCAGAAATCGGGATAGGCTATATTTTTATCGCGATGTTCGTCGCAAGTTTCTTCAACTTGATTCTGTTAGTACCTGATTTGCTTAAGGTGAAGTGGCAGTTTGATATGACTTTGCTTCGTAAAGTTCTTAAATATGCATCTCCAATTTTGGTCGTTAGTATTGCAGCACAAATCAATCTGAATGTGGATAAAATGCTGATGCCTAAGTTAATTTCTGACGCAGGAGAGGCTCTTGCTCAGACTGGAATCTATGGAGCCAACTTTAAGTTGGCAGTTATTATGACTCTCTTCATCCAGGCCTTTCGCTTTGCATTTGAACCCTTCTTTTTCTCACAAAAAAAAGATGAGAGTAGCAAGCAACTTTACGCTGACATTTTGAAATACTTTGTCGTTTTCGGTTTGTTGATTTTTTTAGGTGTCATTTTTTATCTGGATATCGTAAAGATCCTTATTGGACCTAAGTTTCATGACGGATTGGATATAGTGCCTATAGTGCTATTGGCTAACTTCTTTTTGGGAATCTTCTTTTCATTGTCGCTTTGGTACAAGCTTACTGACAATACTCGCTTTGGGGCTTATATTGCATTGGGAGGAGCTGCCGTTACACTGATTTTAAATCTGATATTGGTGCCACGTATAGGTTATTATGGTGCGGCTACTGCAATTTTAGTTTGTTCAGTTTTAATGACAGTTACAAGTTATATCTTAGGCCAGAAGTATTATCCAATTCCTTATGAGTTAAAACGGATTGTAACTTATTTTGGTTTTGCAATGTTACTTTATTTTGCCAGCACCTATATTCAGTTAGAAAACCATTGGCTAAAAATGTTGACTAAAACTCCATTAATTATCTTATTTTTAGTGCTTGTGATCAGGAAGGAAAATTTGTGGTCTGTGATAAGAGGATGGGGAGTGAAAAGAAGGGTAAAGGATAAAGGATAAAGGATAAAGGGGATTTTTTTGAACGGTTAAGCTATCAGATGTATAGCAATATAACAATTTAGCAACCTAGTAATATAATAATTTGGCAGTTCAGCCATAAGCAGTGAAAACTGCGCTTAAGACGAATAAAAACTAAATAATATAAAGATGAAGGTTAAAATCATTAATCAATCGAAACACGATTTGCCAAAGTACAGCACGGCATTATCTGCAGGAATGGATTTGAGAGCAAATATAAACGAAACTGTGATGTTGCAGCCGCTTGAGCGTACTTTGATCCCAACAGGCTTGTTTATCGAGTTACCAGCAGGTTACGAGGCTCAAATTCGTCCACGAAGTGGTATGGCATTAAAAGAGGGTGTGACTGTTTTAAATACACCTGGTACCATTGATGCGGATTACCGTGGCGAAATACGTGTGATTTTAGCAAACCTCTCTAACTCTATGGTTGAGATTAAGGACGGTGATCGCATCTGTCAGATGGTCGTAGCTGCCCATGCAACTGTAGAGTGGGAAGCGGTTGAAACACTTGAAGAAACTGTGAGAGCAGCAGGTGGATTTGGTCATACAGGTAAAGAATAAGCTGATTTGAGGATGTGTTGATGAGTTAATGTGAGTTGTTAAGTTGATTGGATGATATTTTAATCACTAATTGTTATTTGCACATCACTAATTATACATCTCAAATTGAATTTCGTCCAAGCGTTAATAATTATTAAAGCCTGAGTTTACTAGAACTTATTCAGTAACTTTGAGATTGCCTTATAAAATACCCCGGGTTTGTGTGGTTTTGGGGTTGGCAATGCAGAGGTATAATACAAAAAAACAAAATAGAATATGAAGATTATTGTTCCAATGGCTGGAATGGGCAAGCGCATGCGCCCACATACTTTAACCGTACCAAAACCTTTAATTCCTATTGCAGGAAAACCTATTGTACAACGTCTATTAGAAGAAATTGCTAAGGTTTCTGGTGAAGAAATCGAGGAGATTGCATTTATAATCGGACAGTTTGGTGATGAAGTTGAAAACCAATTGAAGCAAATTGCTGGTGATTTAAATGCCAAAGCGAGCATTTATTATCAAACAGAAGCTTTGGGTACCGCTCATGCAATTCATTGTGCTGCACCTTCGCTTGATGGTAAAGTGGTGGTTGCTTTTGCCGATACTTTATTCAAGGCTGATTTTGTTTTGGACAACCAGGCTGACTCTGTTATCTGGGTGCAAAAGGTTGAAGATCCTTCTGCTTTTGGTGTAGTAAAAATGGACGAGAATAATAAGATCACTGATTTTGTTGAGAAGCCAAAGGAATTTGTGTCTGATTTGGCCATTATCGGTATCTACTACTTTAAAGATGGGGCAAATCTGAAGTCAGAATTGCAGTACCTGCTTGATAATAAGGTGGTGGTTAATGGAGAATATCAGTTAACTGATGCTCTTGAGAATATGAAAAATAAAGGTTTAAGCTTTGTTCCCGGTCAGGTAATCGAATGGATGGATTGTGGTAATAAAGATGCAACTGTAAATACCAATCAGCGTATACTGGAATATCATAAGGATGACAAATTAGTAGCTGATACTATGGTCAACGAGAATGCTGTCATTATTCCTCCATGCTATATTGGCGAGAATGTGGTGATTAAGAACTCTGTAGTGGGGCCACACGTGTCATTAGGTGACAATTCTTTGGTTGAAAATTCATTGGTTTCGAATGCTATCGTTCAGACCAATACAAAGATTGAGGGTGGTCACATCAAAAACTCCATGTTGGGGAACTTTGTTGAAGTTACTGGCGAAGCTAAAGAATACAGTGTTGGTGATTATACCAACTGCTAACAAATTGGATTAAAGTTTAGATTCTGAGGTCTGTATAGTCAGACTTCAGAATCGATTTGTATAAAAGGGCTTTATCGAATTGAAATACAAAACTGAAAGATGGGAAGACAATTAATGGTTTATATTGTTGCCGGAGTACTAACATTTAGTTCTTCTGTAGCTGTAGGTCAAAAAAGCGGGAAGGATAAAAAGAGCAGCAAGATAGAACTTACCGAGAAACAACGCCTGGAGTTTGATTTTGCATTTCATGAAGGTGAGAAAGCTCTTGTAATGGGTGAGCACGAGAAAGCAGTGTCATGGTTTACGGCCTGTCTTAAACTTGACCCGAAGAGTGCGGTTGTGCGCTACGAATTAGCTAATATTTATATGAGTCAGGAGAATTACAATTCTGCTCTTGAATTGGCTCGTGGGGCCGTTGCGCTTCAGCCTAAAAACATGTGGTACCAGGTTCAGTTAGCAGGTATATACAAAGCCAAAGGCATGATTGAACAGGCCTGTGGTGTGTATAAAAATTTGGCCTCCCTTTTTCCTGAGAGAGATGACTTTTATTACATACAGGCTGAACTTTTTGCCTCGGTCGAAAAGTATGAAGAAGCCTTAGAGGTGTATCAAAAGCTGGAGAAAAAGATTGGAATAAGTGAGCAGGTAAGTATTAAAAAACAAGCCCTCTATATCCTTTTAGGCAAGAGAAAGAATGCCTACTCTGAATTGAATAAGCTAATCAAGCGCTTCCCATATAAAATTGAAAATTACGGTCTACTGGCCGATATGTACTTGCAGGATGGCAATGATGAGAAAGCCCTGGAGCAGTACCAAAAGATTATAGAAATTGCCCCTGAAAATGGGCTGGTTCATTTCTATTTGGCAGAATATTACCGTAAAGATAAACAGAGAGATAAGGCTCATGCTTCTCTTCTAAAGGCTTTTGCGAGTGATCAGGTAAATGCCGATAAAAAAATCCAATACCTGATTGGTGTTTTGATGTCTGATCCGGATAACAAGGTGTCTGACGAAAGCCTTAAAGAGCTTTTGGATCTGCTTATGACCTCTCATCCCGATCATATTCATGTGAATGCCCTGTATGCCGATTATCTGCGTCGCCAAAAAGACAATATTGGTGCACGTAAACTCCTGAGGAAAGTACTCTTGCAAGAGAAAACCAACTATGTTGTATGGGAAGAATTGTTGTTAATAAACAATGAACTGCTCGACTTTGAGAGTATGTATACAGAGAGTACTGAGGCTATTAAATATTTCCCCGGTCAGCCCGTTCTTTACATCTTCCAGGGTGTTGCTGCAGCACAAAAAGAGGAATATGAAACAGCTATTAAATCTCTTACAACGGGTTTCAATTACGTAGGTGACAACATCCCCTTGAGGGTTCAGTTTCTCAGTTATTTGGGAGATGCCCATTATCAGGTTGGAAATACCGAAAAAGCATTTAAAGCTTATGATGAAGTGCTTTTATTCGATCCACAAAATGTGGTTGTTTTAAACAATTACAGCTACTATTTATCGGTGCTCGATCAGAAACTGGAAAAGGCCAGGGAAATGAGCCAAAAGTGTGTCGAAATTGAAAAGGAGAATTCCACCTATTTGGACACCCATGCCTGGGTTTTATTTAAAATGGGTAGTTTTTCCGATGCCAAAAGAGCAATGGAAAAAGCACTTCTGCATGGCGGGCGAGAGTCAGCCGTAATCGTAGAGCATTATGGTGATATCCTTTTCCGCTTAGGTTATAAGGAAGCAGCGATGACCGAGTGGCAGAATGCAAAAAAAATTGGAGAAGGATCAAAACAATTATCAGAAAAGATTAAAACCGGAGTGATTCCAGAATAGTTTATGAAAGTAAATCGATTGAGAAAGAGTGTTGTAGGTAGCGTTTTGATGCTTTTAATTTTGTTGCAGTTTTCATGTAAATCTACCTATGAACTGGGAAAGTTACGTGCACATGCTATTAGTGATAACAAGCTCTACAATCAAGTTGTAGATAGTAGTTTGCAGTATAAAACCCTTTTTGTAAAACGTTTTTCTGCTCATTGCGAAGTCGACGGTAAGGGGCAGAGTATGAAGGGCTCCATTAAGATATTGAAGGATAGTATTATCATGGTACAGATTAATGCCCCTACGGGAATTCTCGAAGTAGCTCGTCTGTATGTCACGCCTGATTCGGTGAAACTAATCGACCGGGTTAAAAAGAAATACATCTTGAGCGATTTTACTTATTTGTCGAAAAAACTCAATATGCATACTGACTTTAACACCCTGCAAAGCATCCTGACCAATTCCATTTTCCAGTTTTCAGATAAGGATGAAAAGGAACGTCCTTTTGTTAGGAATTTTAAGAGCAAGGTCATTGATAATAAGTATGTATTCATTTCTGACAAGGCTGGTAAGGTGAATCGTAAACTGAGAAAAGACAAGCTTTGGAAACTCAGTAAATTCAATTATCATCGTTTCGAAATAGATCCTTCTTTGATGTTGATTACAGATATTATGGTGAAAGAGTTTGATGAAGAAAGAGACATCAGTTTAAAATACCGGGACTTTATTGATTTGGGACAACAAAAATTTCCCAGAGAAATGGTTTTTAAAGTGAAGGATACAATACAATCCTTATCTTGTAAAATGAAATACAATAAACTTGTTGTCAATCAGGATCTCAAATTTCCATTTAAGATCTCAAGTAAATTTGAAAGATTATATCCACAATAAACTATGGGATTTCCTAAGATTCAGAGGCTAACTATTCTTTTTCTAGCTGCGTTTTTATTGCTGATTGGTTCAGCAAGTGCTCAGGATATTGCTAAGCTAAAGCAGCAAAAAGAGAAGAATGCCAAAGATATAGCTTATACCAAAAAACTTCTGCAGACTACCCAAAAAAAGCAAAAGTCCAGTCTGGGGCTCTTGTCTGTGCTCAAACGGAAAATTACACTTCAGGAAAATTTGATTCGAAATATCCGGAAGGAACTGGATTATACCGATATCAAAATCGGGGTGACCCATAAGGATATTTCAGTGCTTGAAAAGAAATACGAGAAACTTAAGGGCCAATATGAAAAGATCATTTTGTATGCCCATCGCCAGAAAAATTCGCGAGACAAACTGATGTTTCTTTTTGCGTCTAAAGATTTCAATCAGGCTTACCTGCGTTACAAATATTTACAGCAATTTTCAGAATTCAGTCGTAAGCGAGGGGAAGAACTTGTTGAAACCAAAGTCGATTTGGACCTTAAACTCGATGGTTTAAAGGCAGCAAAGGTCGAGAAACAAGTCTTGTTGGCTCAAAACACTAAGGCTTCAGCCAATCTTGCTTCAGAGAAGAAACAGCAGTCTGGCATGCTTTCTCAGTTGAAAAAGAAAGAACAACAACTTCGTAAAGACCTGAATAAACAAAGGAGTAATGATAAGAAATTAGAAAGAAAGATCCGTAAAATCATAGCCGATCAGGCACGATTGGCCAGGAAGAAAAAGAACACCAGTGGTGCTTATGGACTTACTCCGGAAGAGAAATTATTGGGCGAAAAGTTTTGGCAAAACAAGGGTAAACTACCATGGCCAACACACACAGGCTTTATTTCTCAGAAATTTGGGCAGCATGCTCATCCCGTTCTGAAGCACGTAAGAGTGAATAACGATGGGGTGGATATCACCACAAAACCCAAATCTCTTTGTCGCTCCGTTTTTAAGGGCGAAGTGACACATATTCTATCCATGCCCGGTTTAAATATGGTCGTGATTATCACACATGGTTCTTATATGACTGTTTATTCCAATCTGGATAAAGTCACAGTTAAAAAAGGTGATATTGTTGAACCGAAAGAAGAGATTGGTGTAGTATATACCGACGAAAAGGAAAATCAAACTGTATTGAAGTTTCAGCTGTGGAAAGAAACCACAAAATTGAATCCTTCTACATGGTTGCTCAAGCAATAGAGGTCTTATTTTTACTAATCGTTCCTCTGGCTCATTGAAAGTTGGGGAGTACTGACAAATCTATTTTCATGAGAATGGAATCCAAGCAAGATATATTTATTGAAAAGCTGGATAACTTTATCCGGAAGTACTATCAGTATCAAATTTTTAGAGGCGCTCTTCTCACTTGTCTCTTTTTGATATTGCTTTATCTGGGGCTAAGTGTTTTCGAATACCACCTCTACTTTTCGGCACGCACCAAAACTATTCTTGTCTTAATTGTTTCGAGTTTACAGGTCTTTGTTTTTGTAAAGCTCATTTTTCGTCCTTTTTTAGGTCTTTTAAACAAGGGATCACGCATATCCTATAGAAAGGCCATTTCCCTGATTTCACTTCATTTCCCTGAACTTGAAGATCGCCTTTTGAATACCTTCGAATTGAGTGAAAAAGCTTCACAAAATTCCGATGAAAATTCTTTACTGATTGCCAGTATTAACCAACGAATTTCATCTTTACGTCTCTTGTCTTTTCGTGAGTCCATCTCCTTTAAGGATGCTTTTATTTATTTGAAATATCTGATTGGGCTTTTGCTGCTTTGCATGCTCGTCTATATTGCCTTTCCGGATTTTTATCCCAGCAGTGGTCAGCGGCTCATCCATTTCCGTCAGGATTACAAGGCTCCTGCCGATTTTGATTTTGTGGTGGAAAGTGATTTGTTTGCCGAAAAAGGAGCCGACTATCTTTTGAGCGTTCGCACCGAAGGGAAATATTATCCCCAAACGATCGAATTGGTTTACGGGGGGCAGCAGTATTTGATGCTTGCCGATGGTTCAGATAATTTTACCTACGAGTTCCGTAATATAAATTCTGAGATTCAATTTAGTCTCCAATCCGGGAAAACCAAATCGGGAACCTACCTGTTGAGGGTAAAATCCAAGCCTGTTTTAGAGTCCCTTGAGATTGGTATTCAACCTCCGGCTTACACCGGTTTACCGATCCGTGTAGAGAAAGAAATTGGTGATGTGTCCTTTCCTGCAGGTTCGAAATTATCGTGGCGTATAGAGGCTTACGATGCCGATAGTGTGACGCTTGATTTTAAGAAAAGTGAAGCCCACATTCAGGAAGCTGGCTCAAGTTTGATATTCAATAAGGAGCTCTATCAGTCGGAGAGTTACGAAATCAGTTTGGCGAATTCAGAATTCACCCATGCAGTTTATGCCCGTTATCATTTAGAAGCTTTGCCGGATCAGTACCCAAGTATTGCGATAAATATCCAGGCTGATAGTTTGAGTTCATCGGTCTATTATTTTAAAGGCATCATTAAGGACGATTACGGTTTTAGCAAATTACGTTTCGTTTATGAGATGGAGGGAGAGTCTGCAAAATATCTGCCGGTAGAAATTCATAAAAAACAGAACCGACAGGAATTTTATTATGCCTTCGATTTTTCTTCGGCAAATATACCACAGGGTAGTCAGGTTCAATATTATTTTGAAGTTTTCGACAACGATGCCATCAATCGACCCAAAAGTACCAAGTCCGATTTTCTGAATTACTACCTGCCAAATGCAGAACAGGTTTTTGACCTCAACACGAGCATTCAAGACAGCCTGACCAGCAAAATTGAGAAAGGACGTGAAATTAGCCGTTCTATTCAGCAGGAAGTGCACCGTTTGCAGAAAAGTTTATTGGACAATTCAAGCGATCAATGGCAACAAAATCAGATGTTTCAAGAGATTGAAGCACAGAAAAACCATCTTGAGAATCTCCTGAATGAAATTAAGAAGGATAATGCCCGTAAAAATCAGCTTATGGAGGCGGCAGGATTGCAAGATTCTTTGCTTCTCGACAAACAAAAGAAGATTGAAGAGCTGATGGAGAAAATAATGGACGATGAATTGAAAAAACTCTTTGATGAGTTCAATAAATTGTCTGAAGAGCTAGATAGAGATAAGATTAACAAATTGGGAAATCAATTGAAAATGTCTATGGACGATTTTCAGAAGCAACTTGATCGAAATTTGGAATTGTTGGAACGATATGAAATTGAACTGGGCATAAAACAACTTTCGAGTCGAATTGAAAAATTGGCTGAAGAACAAGAAACCCTTTCTCATCTAAAGAAAAAAAATATTGAAGATGCTCTCAGAAAACAGGTCAGTGATAAAATGAAATGGGAGCGCATTGAAAAGGATCTGGATGAGTTGATGAATAAGAATTCTGAAATTCAGAAACCTTTTGAGCTTGGCGATTTCGAGAACGATAAATCAGATATCGAAAAAAGTATGCAGGAAAGCCTGGATCTTTTGCGTGAAAATAAAATGGGCAAGGCTGGCAAGAGTATGCAAAAAAGTTCTCAAAAGCAATCTGAAATGGCTCAAAAGCTCTCTCAGGCTATGGCTGGCAGTATGTCTATGCAGATGAGTGTTGATACCGAAATGCTGATCAAACTCCTGAATAATTTGATCGATTTTTCTTTTCAACAAGAAAAGCTTATTTTAGATTTGAAAACGATTCATTATTCTAATCCATTATATGTCAATGTGATTGATGAGCAGGGAGTCTTGAAAGAGGAATACCAATTGCTTCAGGATTCTTTATTGTCCTTGTCGAGTCGTACACCTCAGGTGGCAGCCCTTATTGGCAATCGAATTTTTGATCTTGAAGGTCTGTTGAATCAAAGTCTGGATGAATTGAATAATCGAAGAGTCTATCAGGCGCGTGTGACTCAACAGAAATCGATGACTGAAATCAATGAACTGGCTGTTTTCTTATCGGAAGCCCTTAAACAATTGATGGAACAAATGGCAAATGGCATGCCAGGTAGCCAAATGGGAGATAAGAAAGGCAAGCAGCCTTCTTTTTCAGGAATGAAATCGCAACAGGAATCTTTAAAGAAGATGCTTGAGCAAATGATTCAGGGAATGAAAGATGGTGAAGGAAAAGCGGGCCAGCAGGGTGAAAAATTGGGCAAATACCTAAGGGAACAGGAGATGTTCAGGCAGAAAATGAAGGAGATGATTCAGCACGGAGGCTATGGTGAACAGACTGAGAAAGTTCTGAGAGAAGTGATGAAGATGATGGAGCAGACTGAGCGTGAGATTTCAAATTTCTCCATAAACAGGCAGACCATCACACGTCAGAATCAGATTATGACACGCTTGCTGGAGGCTGAAAATGCTTCACGTGAAAAAGAATTTGAGAAAAAAAGAGAAAGTAAATCGGGTAATACTCATAAATTAAGTAACCCAAAGACAATTTTTAAGTATAAAAGAACAGATACCGAATTCGATGATTTATTTAATGATTCGAATGTTAAACTCATAGACTACTACAACAAGATATATTTGGACTATCTTATTAAATTGAATGATGGCAAAAGCAGATAATTTACTGACCCTTCCTTCCCGAATTGAAAATATGAGTCGTGTTCAGAAGCTAATTGATACCTTGTCTTCTCAAAACAAGCTTAGTTCTGAGGCTTGTGGAAAAATATCGGTGGCTGTTCTCGAAGCTGTGAATAATGCTATTTTACACGGCAATAAGCTCGATTATTCTAAAAATGTTACAATCCGGATTTCTTTAGATGAAGAATGTGTCTCTTGTGTGATCAAGGATGAAGGTGAGGGTTTTGATTTTTTATGCATTCCGGATCCAACTCTTCCCGAAAATATTGAGAAAACTCACGGAAGAGGTGTATTTTTGATGAATCATTTAGCCGATTCAGTGCATTTTAGTGCTGAGGGCAGACATGTTAAAATGGTTTTCAATCTATAATCAATGCAGATAAGTTACAGTTCTTGTGAAACTGATATGCCTGAAATAAATCAGGACAGAATCAGTATGTGGATCTCTCAGGTGGTAGAGAATTTCGAATGTGAAATAGGGGAGATTAATTATTATTTTTGTTCGGATAACTACTTGTTAGAGATGAATCGTGAGCACTTGAATCACGATTATTTTACCGATATTATCACTTTTGATTACACTACTGCAGATATCGTTTCAGGTGATTTGTTTATCTCAGTTGATACGGTTCGCGATAATGCTGAAGAATATCAGGTTGATTTCTTCGAAGAGTTACACAGGGTGATAGTGCATGGTGTGCTTCATCTGCTTGGAATCGACGATAAGTGTGATGAGGATCAGGAAATAATGACCCAAAAGGAAGATGAATCATTAGCTTTACTTTCCAAGATTCATTAAGTTTGTACAATTTTCTAGTTTAAAAATTTGATTATTAGCTTTTTACGACACTATTCTTTGGTGTTTAAAGAGTTGATATATAATATATTACCCCATATTTTGAGAAAGATGCTGGGTGTAAAATACTGATAGAGTATATGTTAGCTGAATATGATGTTATAGTCGTTGGAGCCGGTCATGCCGGTTGTGAAGCCGCAACTGCAGCTGCCAATTTGGGTTCATCGGTGCTTTTGATCACCATGGACATGAATAAAATTGCGCAGATGTCCTGCAATCCGGCCATTGGAGGGATAGCTAAAGGGCAAATCGTGAGAGAAATTGATGCCTTGGGAGGTTTCACAGGAGTTGTTACTGATAGGTCATCCATTCAATTTCGAATGCTGAATCGTTCGAAAGGGCCTGCTATGTGGAGCCCCAGAGCGCAATGTGATCGTATGGTTTTCTCTGCCCAATGGCGAAATATTGTTGAGAATACCGACAATTTAGATATGTGGCAGGATGCCGTGGTCAGTCTGCTTTTTGAAGATAAAAAAGTAATTGGAGTTAAAACCAAGCTGGGAATTGATATTCTTTCAAAAACTGTTGTTTTAACCAATGGTACGTTTTTGAATGGTTTGATGCATGTGGGACGTCAAAAGGAGATGGGCGGCCGATCATCTGAACCTGCATCTTTGGGTATTAGTGAGCAATTAAAATCAATTGGCTTCGAAGTGGGACGAATGAAGACAGGTACCCCGGCTCGTCTCGATGGTCGAAGTATCGATTTTTCTGTTATGAAAATTCAGGATGGGGAAGAAGACTATCATCGATTTTCTTATTTGAACGATCATGTTGAAAGAGAACTGATACAGCGTCCATGTTATACGACTTATACAAATCCTGAAGTTCACAAAGCCCTTGAATTAGGATTCGAGGAATCACCCATGTACGATGGAACCATTCAGAGCACAGGACCTCGTTATTGTCCGAGTATCGAATCGAAACTGACAACCTTTGCCGAAAAACAGGAGCATCTTTTATTTCTGGAACCAGAAGGAGAAACCACACATGAATATTATATCAATGGTTTTTCTTCAAGTTTAGCCTGGGATGTCCAGTTGAATGGTTTGAGAAAAGTACCTGGTCTGGAGAATGTCAAAATGTATCGCCCGGGTTATGCCATCGAGTATGATTATTTCGCTCCAACACAGTTGCACCATACCCTGGAAACCAAGTTGATTGAAAACCTCTTTTTTGCAGGCCAGATTAATGGGACCACAGGATATGAGGAAGCAGGGGCACAGGGACTGATGGCGGGTATAAATGCCAGTTTGAAAGTACAAAAACGTGATACTTTTACCCTGAAACGCGATGAAGCTTATATCGGTGTTTTAATCGACGATTTGGTGACCAAAGGGGTAGATGAGCCCTACCGTATGTTTACTTCCCGGGCAGAATATCGTATCTTGTTGAGACAAGACGATGCCGATATGCGATTGACACCACGAGCATTTGAAATAGGCCTGGCTGATCAGAAACGTATTGATCTATTGAATGAAAAAATCGAACACCGAAATAAATTAATCAATTTCTGTAAGGAATTTGGTGTGAAACCAAGATATATAAATGCTGTTTTAGAGGATTTGGGAACAAGTCCTTTGAAACAAGGGGTGAAATTTTATGACGTGATTTTGAGACCTCAGGTTCATATCACCGACTTTTACGATACAATACTGCCACTGAAAGAACTTGTGGATGCGATCCCTAACAGGAGAGAAGAGATTGTTGAAGCTGCCGAAGTTTTGATTAAATACAGTGGGTATATCGAAAGAGAAAAGATCATTGCTGATAAGTTAACGCGTTTGGAAAGGATTGTGATAACCGATCGCTTTGATTACCCGTCCTTGCAATCTTTATCAACTGAAGCGCGTCAGAAATTGAACAAGGTGAAGCCCCAAACTATTGGGCAAGCCTCACGAATTCCAGGTGTGTCGCCAAGTGATATAAACGTTCTTTTAGTACTTATGGGACGATAAGGTTCCACGTGGAACATAGGAGCGTTTTGAAAAAGATCGGCTCTTTAAAGGCCCGAAAATGCTTGATTTCTATGGACGAAATAGGTGCTTTCGGGTCTTTCTGTAAGTGAGATTTAATAAGAGAATCTTCTGGGTTTTCCCCTTTTTTTATCCACTTAATAGTAAATACTCAAATCTGGTTTGAGTTGTTTGAATTGATATGTGAATGGAATAGACTCAGGACTTCTGTTCTGAATGAATAAAATAAATGACATGAATAAAGCAAATTTTACCATTGCCGGAAATATAGTTGACATTGTATCCCGAAAGATTTTCAAGGGAGAGATTGAAGTGAAGGAGGGGCGTATCTTTTCTATAAAAGAACTAGAAGATGCACCCGATTGTTATATTCTTCCCGGTCTGGTTGATTCGCATGTTCACATCGAAAGTTCCTTGTTGATTCCAAGTCGATTTGCCGATTTGGTTGTGAAAAAAGGAACTCTGGGTGTGGTGACCGATCCCCATGAAATTGCAAATGTTTTAGGTGAGATCGGGGTTGACTTCATGATTAACGATGCGCGTAAGGCACCTCTTGAGATTCGTTTTGGCGTACCCTCGTGCGTGCCGGCAACCCCATTTGAAACTTCAGGATTTAAATTGGGTAGCAATATTGTGGAGAGTTTGCTTAAAAGAGAAGAGGTCGTCTGTTTGGCTGAAGTGATGGATTATAACGGCGTCGTTAACGATGATCTCGAAGTCATGAAAAAGATAGTTGCTTCTAAGAAACTGGGAAAGAAAATTGATGGCCATGCACCCGGGCTTAAAGGTGACGATTTAAGGAAGTATGTTGCAGCAGGTATCTCTGCCGATCACGAATGTTCAACCCTTGAGGAGGCTCTGGAGAAGATCAGTTTGGGCATGATGATACAGATTAGAGAGGGTAGTGCCGCTAAGGATTTCGAAGCGCTGTACCCTTTGATAAACTCTCATCCGGATCGCATCATGCTTTGTACAGATGACACTCATCCTGATGATTTATTTGAACGAGGACATATCGATCACCTGATACGAATGGGCTTAGAGAAGGGCTGTGATTTAATGAATCTTTTACGGGCAGGATCGTATAATGCAATCAAACATTATGGACTGGATCTAGGATTACTTCAACTGGGAGACTCTGCAGATTTCATTGTAATTGATCGTCCTGATTCTTTTCAGGTGAAATCATCTTATATGAAAGGCAAATGTATTTATGAAGATGGGAAGGCTTTCTTTGATAGCCATAACGAGATTCTTTTGAATAACTTTTACCGTAAAGAGATTCAATTGGAGGATATACAGGTTGAGTCCAAAGATTGTGATGTGCATGTGATGACTGTGAACGATGGTGATTTGCTCACAGGCTGGACGACCGGGCGTCCCAAGGTAGAGCAGGGCTGTCTTGTTTCAGATGTCGATCAGGATATCCTGAAGATTGTGGTGATGAGTCGCTATAGTAATGACAAACCTGTTGTTGGTTTTGCAAAAGGTTTTGGCTTTATGAAGGGTGCTATTGCCGGTAGTGTAGCTCACGATAGTCACAATATTATTGCTGTGGGAACCAATGATGAAGATCTCCTGAATGCACTGAATAAATTGATTTCATTAAAAGGAGCCATGGTTGCTTTTGATGCATTTGATTTTCGTTCTGTAGAGTTAGATGTCGCAGGCTTGATGTCTAATAAAAGAGGAGAGGATTTGTTGGTAGACTATTCCGATCTGATGGAGTTTGTATCCAAACTGGGTAGTGATTTTCATTCTCCCTTTATGACACTGGCATTTATGTCTTTACTCGTTATACCTAAATTGAAACTTTCAGATAAAGGTCTCTTTGATGTTGAGCAATTTAAATTGATTGATTTGTATTGTGATTAGTCTTGTTTATATTGCCTTTTGATCCATTAGAATTTATTATTTGTGATAGAAAATAAACACATCGTCCGCTTAAAAGAACTGGTTGCAGCCCTTCCCGAGGAGCCAGGTGTTTACCAGTTTTTTGATGAGAATGAAAAGATAATTTATGTGGGTAAAGCCAAGCGTCTTAAAAGGCGGGTGGCTTCCTATTTTAATAAGGTGCACGATATAGCCAAAACGAACGTGATGGTTAAGAAAATCGCAGATATCAAGCATCTTGTTGTCGAAACGGAAGAGGATGCCCTTTTGCTTGAGAATAATCTGATAAAAAAGCATCAGCCCCGCTATAATATCCTGTTGAAGGACGATAAGTCGTACCCCTGGATTTGCATTAAAAAAGAGACGTATCCCCGTGTGTCTATCACTCGCCAATTGGTGAAAGATGGTTCTGAATATTTTGGACCTTACACCAGTGTACGAATGGTGCGTACGCTCATGGATCTGATTCGCTCCCTGTATAAGCTCCGGACTTGTAATCTCAAATTGAATGAGGAGAGTATTAAGCAGGGGAAATTTAAGGTTTGTTTGGAGTATCATATTGGAAACTGTAAGGCGCCTTGTGTCGGAAAAGAGAGCCTTGCAAGTTATCAGCAAACCATTTCTGAAATCCGGAGTATTCTGAAAGGAAATATCAGGACAGTGACCGATTTTCTGAGAGATAAAATGAAGGATTTAGCAGAGAATTATCATTTTGAGGAAGCTCAGTTGGTGAAAGAGAAATTGGATTTACTGGAGAAATATAAGAGCAAGTCTACTATTGTTAGCCCAACCATCGATAATATTGATGTCTATTCAATCCTGGCTGATGATGATGCGGCCTATGTCAATTTCATAAAAGTCGTGAATGGTGCCATTATTCAGGCTCATACCATCGAAATTAAGAAGAAATTGAATGAGAGTGAGGAGGAGCTTTTGTTGATGGGGATTATAGAAATCAGGCAAAAGATTTTTAGTACAGCCAAAGAAATTATTGTGCCTTTCCATTTGGACCTTTCCATGCAGAATGTTGGTTTTACAGTTCCTCAACGGGGCGATAAAAAGAAGCTCCTTGATTTGTCTTTACGTAACGTCAAATATTTCCGACAGGAGAAACTGAAGCAACTCGAGAAGAGACAGCCGAAGAAACATGCTGATAGAATAGTGGAAGGGATGAAAAAGGATTTTCGCTTAAAAGACCTGCCTGTTCATGTAGAGTGTTTCGATAACTCGAACATTCAGGGGACACACCCGGTGGCTTCCTGTGTTGTGTTTCGTAATGCAAAGCCCTATAAAAAAGACTACCGTCATTTTAATATCAAAACGGTTGTCGGGGCCAATGACTTTGCTTCAATGGAAGAGATCATTTATCGTAGATATAAGCGCTTATTGGAGGAGGAGAAGTCATTGCCTCAGCTTATCGTTATTGATGGTGGGAAAGGGCAGTTGGGAGCCGCATTGAATGCCCTTGAAAAACTTGAATTGAGAGGAAAGATTGCTGTGGTGGGTATTGCTAAGCGCCTTGAAGAAATTTTCTTTCCCGGTGATCCTTATCCTTTATATCTCGATAAGAATTCGGAGAGTTTAAAAGTAGTGCAGCATTTGAGGAATGAATCCCACCGATTTGCAATTACATTTCACAGACAAAAGCGTTCGAAGGCTTTTATCACTTCAGAACTGGATGAAGTGGCCGGAATTGGGCCCAAAACCAAACAAAGCCTGATTACAACTTTTAAAACGGTAGAAAATATCAAAAAAGCGGCGCTGGAAGATCTTGAGAAGTGTGTTGGTAAGGCAAAGGCTGTAAAGCTCTGGAAATATTTCAATTAAGCTATTTGAGTTACAGTTGGGCTTCAGGTTTTTAACTGTTGCGTAATCAGTTAAAAGATGGCTCGAATCAATTCTTCTGCTTCCAATTTTTCAAAATAGTCGTTCATATTCAAATGGCTCAATTCCTGCATCAAGCTTTCTTTGTGATGGGGGATGTTGACCAGTTTGTTTTCCAATTCAGCGATGTTTTCTTTTTTAATACAATTGCCGAGGATCTCAGTACGTGTTATTCTTCCTTTTTCGATATCGAGTTCCACTTCCAGAATATTGCCGTTGGGGAAACTGATGAGTCTTTCGAATTTGTATTTTGGGGAATAGCCAAAGTTCCATTCCCATTTCAGGTATTTTTCTTCCATTAATTTTTGAATGGCAGCATGATCTGATTCTGTCAATTCGTAGGCCTTAACTTCAGGGAACAGGCTTTGCATGTGCTGAACGATTCTGTCTTGAAGCTCATCAATATTCAGAGGAGCGGAGAGGTGATCGCTGATGTTGGTTACACGGCTTCTAATCGATCGGACACCCCTGTCACGAAACTTTAGTGGATTCACTTTTAAAAGGCTGTTCAAACGGCTCAAATCGCTTGAGAAAAGCATGGTGCCGTGTTGTAACACCTTATTCCTGTATATGTGGGATGCATTACCTGAAAATTTCAAGCCGTCAATGGTTAAATCACTTTTTCCTTCGAATTTAGCATTCACATTTAAACTTTGAAGGACATCGATGACGGGTTGGGAGTATTTTCTGAAATTGATCAATTCCCCTTTTTTCCCCTTGCTGATGAAGCAATAGTTCAGATTTCCTTCGTCATGAAAAACGGTGCCACCACCCGAAAGGCGACGAACAATTTCGACACCCTGTTCCTGGCATTTATCAAGATTAATTTCGGCTAAGGTATTCTGATGTTTGCCCACAATAATAGCGGCCACATTTTGGTAGAGCATATAAAAATTATCGTCGAAATTTTTAAGAAAATACTCTTCTGTTGCCTGATTAAAGGCTGCTTGCTTGCTTTTGCTGATATAATAGAACATGCGATATTTATGGTTTTATAGTTTTGATTTTAGATTTATAAGTAGATGAAAAATCCAAAATCATCAATCCTAATTCTTCAATTATTGTTAACAAATCAATTCTGTTCTAATTGTTTTCACTCAAGCCGTTAGGGCTCCTACTTTCTCCTACAGTCGAGAAAGTAGGCAAAGAGTCCGCCGACTGCAGCACTCGCTTACCCACATGCGATTTGAATCCTAAACGGCAAAAACTCCCTACGGTCAAACAACTTGCCGTTCTTAACAGATTCTTCATCGAGTGGGTCCCAAGCTGCGTTACTGATGTCGGCCCCAGGTGAATGCAAATGTTCTGCAAATCAAAAAATCCCCCCTTATATTACTACAGCTTAACACTTCACTGGTAGTCTATCCTTTACATGATTTTCAGTTTTTATTTAGGACGCTATTGCTAACAAATATGCTGAATAAAATTGAATTGTCTTTATTTAGATTTGATTTTAATAAAGAGCTTTGTCTTTTCATGTCACAATAAATGAACAAAAATTTAACTTTGCTGATCAGAGTTTTAAAATAAGATGATTGTATCATAAAATATGAGAGTAGTTATTCAAAGAGTGAGTCGCGCTTCGGTAGAAGTTGAAAATCAGATTATAGGTGAAATCGGGAAGGGACTTATGATTCTGGTTGGGATAGAGAATGCAGACGGCCAAGAGGATATTGACTGGCTAAGTAAGAAGATTTGTAGTCTGAGAATCTTCGACGATGAAGCAGGGGTGATGAATAAATCACTTATTGAAATTGATGGTGAAATTTTAGCAATCAGTCAGTTTACCCTGCATGCACGAACTAAAAAAGGCAACCGTCCGTCGTATATCAATGCTGCAAAACCATACCTGTCAATACCCTTGTATGAGAAATTTTTACTAGCCCTAAAGATGGAGAGTGGGAAGACTCCTGAAACCGGAGAGTTTGGTGCTGAGATGCAGGTCGCTTTGGTTAATGATGGACCGGTAACCATTACAATTGACAGTAAAAACAAAGAGTAGTTGATGTGTTGATATGGTGATACGATGATGTGTTGATGTGATGATTTGGTAATTTGATGATTTGTGATATGTTCGAGTATAAGTAAAGGGATTTGCCTGCAGTTTACAGGAATTTTTATTCGAATCAGTTTCAAACCAGAGTCTGAAAACCGAACTTTGCACCTATAACCTCATTACTCATTACTCATTACTCATTACTCATTACTCATTACTCATGAATGAAATAAGCATAAAACAAGCCCAGAATCAGGTTGATGCCTGGATAAAAGAACATGGTGTTCGTTATTTTTCAGAACTGACCAATATGGCCATACTTAGCGAAGAAGTAGGAGAGGTGGCAAGAATCATTTCCAGAAAATACGGCGAACAATCGTTCAAGGCAGGAGAGTCGGATAAGGATCTGGGAGACGAAATGGCGGACGTTCTTTGGGTTCTCATGTGTTTGGCTAACCAAACAGGAGTTGACCTCACAGAAGCCTTCAAAAAGAATATCGAAAAGAAAACGAACCGGGATAAGACCCGACACCTGAATAATGATAAGCTAAAGTGATTTCCTGCTTTGTTATATGTAATTGAAACCAACTCTATTTTAGGGGGTAGATATGATTTTAAAACTTAACCGATAACAGAGAATATATTACATATGATAACCACGGACTAATCGGTATATTTTTTTAGTTTTTAGTGTATTTTTGATTATCAGCTGTATAAATCAATAAGCGTATATCATGAGATAATATAGGTTACGCGTCTTTTGGTAAATAAATACGCATTAATCAGAAGAAATCGTTTTATCCACCACACTTTATTTTGTGTTTATTTATAAACTCACAATCGAATTTAATGACTATTTTTTTCAGGGGATTGCAAATCCCCAACTGGAATCTTTCAGATTGTAAATCAGAAAGAGCGGATCTCTGATTTTTCATTTATATCTACATTGCCCAAGCCTTCATATACTCATTAACCCAAAGTTAATTAATGGAATAGAAATAGGGGATCAACTAAAATTATCCTATTTTTGTGAACTTAAAGACAATATTCCTACCCGGTAAAGCGGAAGAGTATTGATGGAAAAATCAGCGAATAACGATTCGCAACTGGTTATTAATTATTTACATACATTATGGAGAGAGACATTTTAGAAATCTTAAAATCATACGATCTTAAGGTTAGCGATGCAGAAGTAAAGGCAAATGTCAAATCAATTCTGGACAAAGATTTCGAAGCTTTGTACACGATTGAGAATCTAAAGAAGAATTTTTCTTTGATCGATTTAACGACACTGAACTCTACCGACACGCACGCAAAGGCTAAAAGTTTTGCTGACAATGTAAATAACTTCCAGAGTGATTTTGACATGCCAAATGTGGCCGCTATTTGTGTATATCCATACCAGGTACCTACATTGAATGAAAACTTAAAAGCTGAGGGCGTTAGAATAGCTTCTGTAGCAGGTGTTTTCCCATCTTCTCAATCATACGTTGAAGTTAAAGCATTGGAATGTAAAATGGCCGTTGAAAAAGGAGCTAACGATATTGATATTGTGATATCAATTGGAGCTTTCCTTGAAGGACATTATCAAACTGTGTTTGATGAAATTGCAATTCAGAAAGAAGCTTGTGGTAAGGCACACTTGAAGGTTATTCTTGAAACAGGAGAACTAAAAACGGCTGAAAACATCCGCACTGCATCTATTATCGCAATGGAAGCAGGAGCCGATTTCATTAAGACATCAACAGGAAAAGTGCCGGTAAATGCGACTCTTGAGGCCGCATACATCATGACTCAGGCGATTACTGAATACTACGGAAAAACTGGTCGTATGGTAGGGTTTAAACCTGCTGGAGGTATCTCAACAGCTAAGGATGCTATTGAGTTCTATTCAATTTCTAAGCACAACTTAGGTGAGGAGTGGTTAAATAACAAATGGTCAAGAATTGGAGCATCTAGTTTAGCTAATGCCTTGTTGACCGAAATTCATAAACTTGAAACCGGAGAAGAGAAGGAAATCAAATATTTCTAAATCGATTTCTGAAAATATTATAATTAAGCCGGATTTTTCCGGCTTTTTTAATGTCCAGATTAATTTATCTGGGCCTTAAACTTGTTTTTTTTGAAATATTATGTAATTTTAAATTTAGTTTAAACGACTGTTTGATATATGAATGTGTCTTTTTATCAATTGCTAATGAGCTAATTGATACAAACAGTGTGGTTTTCATAAAATATTTATTCCGAATATTTCTAAATCATATCGTGATACAGGAGGGAAGAGTGAGGCGTGAGAAGATCATTAAGATTGAAATTATTGGGACAAACTCTCTAACGAATGAGATTAGATATACATTCTCAGGTCGAAGATAAAATTCGAACGCTCGAAAACGAAATACTTGAACTCAAGCAAGAGCTTGAAGTTACAAATACTGAAAGAGGTAGTATTCAGAAAGAAACGGATCTGTTTTATGAACAACTTTTTGAATCGACTGGTGATTCTCTTCTTATAATCGATTGTGAGGGACGTGTTGTCAAGTTTACAAATAAGCTTAGTGAGATTTTAGGCTACACTGAAAGTGAATTTTCAGAACTGACAATATTTGATATTGATGATCCAACAAATTCACTTTGTTTTGAGGAGAGGGTAAAGCAGGTTCAAGAAACTAAAGGGGCTGTTTTTGAAACCGATTTAATTTGCCGGTCAGGCAAGTTAATTCCTGTTGAAAGCAGCCTTTCTCCAATAAAATACCACCATAAAACGGTTTATTTTATTGCTTTCAGAGATATTGAAGAGCGAAAAGTTGCTCAAAAAGAGCTGCTTGAGAGTGAGATTCGTTTTCGTTCTTTGGTTGAGAATGCCACGGATCTGATTATGCGTTTCGATCGCGATCATCGTCATGTTTTTGTGAATTCTGCTTCCTTACCCGTATTGGGAATCCCTCCTGAGGATTTTATAGGGGTGACTCACGAGGAAATGGGATTTCCTGAAGACTTGTGTTTGTTTTGGGAAGAAGCCATGGATAAGGTGTTCGAGTCAGGTATTGCAGATGTTATAGATTTTTCAATACAGGTAGATAATAGTGATCTTTATTTTGAATGGCAATTGATTCCTGAATTTGATGCTGATGGTGAAATGCATTATTTACTAGCTGTTGCTCGTGATGTGACCAAACGTAAGCTCAGTGAAAAGGCTTTGGAAGAGGCACTGAAAACCAAAGATAAATTCTTTTCGATTATTGCTCATGACCTAAAAAATCCCTTTGGATCTTTACGAACCCTTTCTGAATGTCTTAAGGTAAGTGATAGCCTCACCAAAGAAGAAATTAATGAGTTTGCTGAAGTGATTCATACTTCAGCATGTCAGGGCTTTGATTTACTCGAAAATCTTTTGGAATGGTCAAGATCTCAAAGAGGGAATATTAAATGGGAACCAAAGGAATTCGATCTTAACGAACTTGTTGAGACAAATATCAATTTGATCCAGGCAAATATTCATAAGAAACAGATTAAACTCAGTTTCGATTCAGTAAGCAATAAAAATGTTTTTGCTGATAAGTACATGATCGATACCATTATTCGGAATCTTTTAGCGAATGCGGTCAAGTTCACTTATATAAAAGGAAATATCGAAATCTCTTTGTTTGAGAATGAAAAGCAATATGTTTTTTCCATTAAGGATGATGGGAAAGGTATTAGTGCAGAAAATCAGACTAAGCTATTTGATATGGACAACCAATATTCCAGTAAGGGAACGGCTATGGAAACCGGAACGGGCTTAGGATTAATTCTGTGTAAGGAGTTTATCGATAACAATAATGGTGAAATCTGGGTAGAAAGTGAACTCGGGAAGGGCAGTTGTTTCTCATTCTCTGTACCCAAAAGCTAAGGACTTCTGTAAAGAAACTGAATCCTTTGTTAATGGCTTATTAGGATATTAAAGCAGATGCTGTCAAGCCTGATAATCCTTTCTATATCTTTCTGTCAATTGTATAATCAACCAGGGCCATCATGGCGCCTCTAATTTCAGATTCGGGGAATGTCATGAGAATCGCTTCTGCTTTGGCTTTGTATTCCAGCATTTTTTCCCTGGTATAGTCTATGCCACCTTTTTCTTTTACAAAGCTGATCAATTCCTGGACTCTGTCTTTATTTTTATTGTGCTTTTTGAGGCTTCTAAGTACCCATCGCTTCTCTTTGGGAGAACAATCTTTTAAAACAGAGATAAGGGGCAGGGTGAGCTTTTTTTCCTTAATATCGTTGCCGGTAGGTTTTCCAATGGCAGCTTGCTTGTCGTAGTCGAACAAATCGTCTTTTATTTGAAAAGCGATGCCCAGATTAGCCCCGAATTGTTTCATTTTTTCCTGGGTTTTATCATCTGCTCCTACTGACAGGGCTCCCAATTGGGTACAGGCAGCCATCAAGCTTGCTGTTTTCTTGTAAATAATATCGAAATAGACTTCTTCTGTTATATCGAGCTTTTTTGACTTTTCAATTTGCAGGAGTTCCCCCTCACTCATTTCTTTTACCGATTCGGAAACGACTTTAAGCTGATCAAATTCATCATTGTCGAGAGCGATTAATAGTCCTTTCGATAGAAGGAAATCGCCAACCAGAACAGCAACTTTCGATTTCCAGAGCGCATTGATCGAAAAGAAACCCCGGCGCTCGTATGCTTCATCAACCACATCGTCGTGAACCAGAGTCGCGGTATGCAAAAGTTGGGTTAGGGCTGCAGCCGTAAAACTCGATGGATTCACTTCGCCACAAAGCTTAGCCGTAAGGAAAACCAGGATGGGACGCATCTCCTTTCCTTTTCGCTTGATAATATAGCGATTGATAACATCAAGAAGGCGTACTCTGGTTCGCATGGTATCGCGAAAATAAGGATCAAATTCTTTTAACTCTTTCTCAATAGGAGCCTTTATGATATTTATCTGTGAAGCTTTTGTCATAGCAACCAAAGGTAAAAATTTTGAACAATTGATGCGTAAAAAAGAATGAAATTTTCAGACTCTGCAGTCTTTAAATGAAGCTCAATAGTATCTCAGGAATTTGGGAACATGTTCTTTTTAACTAAAATTCATCCTCTAAGTCATATTGAAAAGGATAGTGTTTTAAATATGGAAAAGATATTCTTCAGCATGTTTTTCACCTTTTCTATTCAGAATACCAATAAATTAGGATCAAAGTAACAAATTTAACTATTTCGATATGAGAGTTTTTCTTTCTTAATCGAATATATTTATATATTTGCATAGTTATTAAATACAAGTTTAAGTTTAGTGTATGAAAATTAGCGAATTAGAACCGGAAAAATTAGAACAAGCAGCCAATATGCTAAAGGCAATTGCTCACCCAATGAGAATTGCAATTTTAGGCTATCTTGATGATGGTAAGAAGCTGACGGTTACTGAAATACATGAATTGTTGAATATTGAACAATCAACAACTTCGCATCATTTAGGTATTCTTAAAGATAAGGGCGTTTTACAATCTAAACGTGAAGGAAAGAATACTTATTATTTCCTAAAACACTGTAGTTTAAGTAATATTGTTGATTGTATAAGCAATTGTACACATGGATAAGAATTAAAAACCGGTTAATACTGGTTTTTTTTTATGATTTAAAGAATGGCAAAAGTTAGACTAACCAAAGAGTTTCGATTCGAAATGGCGCATGCGCTATGGAATTATGACGGCTTGTGTAAGAATATTCACGGACACTCATATATTTTATACGTAACTGTAATTGGAGAACCAATTGCTGATGAAAATAATCCTAAGCTAGGCATGGTGATGGATTTTGGAGACTTAAAAAAAATCGTAAATGCTGAGATCGTCGATAAATTGGATCATGCAGTGGTTTTAAGTCACAGAACGCCAATGTTGGAACAGTTGAATATTCCTCAAATGTTCGAGCGATTTTTTGTTTTCGATTACCAGCCAACCTGTGAAAACATGATTGCTGATTTTGCTGAAAGAATTACAAAGCGTTTGCCTGAAGAGGTGAAGCTACATTCTCTTAAACTACACGAAACGGCAACTTCTTTTGCTGAGTGGTACGCTGAGGATAACTAATTCTAGAGAAAATATATAAATTGAAGTCCGGTTTTGTTCCGGACTTTTTTGTACCCTTACTTTTTAATATTCTTATTCATATGAACAAAGGCGCTTTCAATTTCAAGCAGATAAAACCACTTCATCCTTTATTGGCTCTTTTTCCAAGCGGGCATTATGGCATTGAACATGGATACAGAGTTTTCAGGCTAGTAGATAAAGTTTGTGATTTTCAGCAGGTGGGCGATGAGCAGCGACAAACTCTGAAGATCTGTGCTTTTTTTCTAGATATCGGTAGAGATGAAAATCAGTTGGATTTGAATCAGGGTATTCGAACGTATAGGAAGTTAAGCCAAAATAAATATTTGGATAAGGCTATCTTGCAGACAGAATTATGTCGTTTTTTGATTGAGACGCAATCTTTAAATATTGAAGAAGTGGACAAGCATCTCGATCAATATAAGATTGAGAACAGATCTGAAACTATATTCCTGTTTAAGATTTTAAAAGATGCATCTGCCCTTGACGCATTCCGATTTGGTAATTTCTGTGCAGCAGATTTACAGTTTTCGAATTCCAGGAAACTGGTATTATATGCCAGCCAATTCTACAAGAGAAATCTAAGACAAGACCTGATTGTTAGAGAGATGGAAAATTGGTTGAAAGACATTCAATAATATTCTGGTATCAAAACTTAGGCTCCGGATAATTCTCGTATTTTTGCTAAAATTAATCCGGGTTGGATTTAAATTTCAAAAAATCAACTTCAAGCTTACAGTCTCACAATAAAAATCCTGAACCCCCACCGTTCCACTTATTATCGGGATATGGAAGGGGTACACATTAACACATTTATAATATATGTACTCATCACACAGTAATCCTAAGAAAAAGCTATTTCTACTTGATGCTTTTGCCCTGATTTACCGTTCGTATTATGCTTTTATCAAGAATCCAAGATACACGTCTACGGGAATAAACTCATCAGCAATGCTGGGCTTTACCAATACGCTTTTGAATGTTCTTGAGAAAGAAAAGCCGTCTCATATTGCCGTAGTTTTCGATCCGGTAGGCAAGACCTTCCGTCACGACATGTTTACAGAGTACAAGGCGCATCGTCCTCCTATGCCTGATGATTTAAGAAAATCGATTCCTTACATCAAGCAAATTATTAAGGGCTTTAATATTCCTGAAATTGAGGTTGAAGGTTATGAGGCTGACGATGTGATTGGGACTTTGGCCAAAAAAGCTGAGAAGAAGGGGTACACGGTTTATATGATGACACCCGATAAGGATTATGCCCAACTGGTGAGCGAGAATATTTTCATGTACAAGCCCGGTCGGTCTGGAAATGAAACTGAGGTTTTAGGTGTGCCTGAAATATTGGCTAATTTTGGACTCGAAGATCCAGAACAGATTGTTGATTATCTGGGATTGATGGGTGATTCTGCCGATAATATTCCTGGCTGCCCCGGTATTGGTCCAAAAACAGCCCAGAAACTTCTTTCAGCTTATAAATCCATCGATGGGATTTATGAGAACACAGATAAATTAAAAGGCAAGCAGAAAGAAAATATTGTGAATTCGGAAGAGCAGGTTCGATTTTCGAAAGTGCTTGCAAAAATTGCATTGGATGCACCCATCGACTATGTTGATGAAGATTTCAGATTGATTGATATTAACGAAGAGATCCTGGGAAGTGTTTTCCTTGAGTTGGAGTTCTTCAGTTTAAGAGAAAAGGTTTTATCTAATGTAAGTGACAAATCGATAGATAATGCCGATAAGTCCTCTTCTGACAGTTCGAAATCTGTGGGTAAGAGTGCAGTAGAAGAAAAAGAAGTCGTTCTCAGAGAGTTAAATGACTTGGAGGTACAGTTTTTTGTGCTTGAAAATGCGGCAGTTAGAGCCGATTTAAGAGCAGATTTATGTGTTCAAAAATCCTTTTCATTTAGAACAATTCTGAGTGATACTGATCCCAATCAGTCTCAAATACTCGGATTAGCCTTCGCATTTAAAAATAACAGATCATTTTTCGTGCCATTTCCTCAGGATCCTGAGGAAGCTAAAAAAGTGGCCCGGGAATTCCGATTTATTTTCGAAGATGAAAATATTCTTAAAATTGGTCACGACATCAAACGCGACATTTTAGCCCTGCGTTGGTGTGGGGTAGAATTAAAAGGAGCGATTTTCGATACCATGATTGCCCACTATTTGATTCAACCGGAATTGAAACACGAATTAGTCAATATTGCTCAGGGCAGTATCCAATACAAATTGATGGAGGAGGAGAAACCTGAAAAGAAAAAGAAAGCGCAATTGAGTCTGATGTTGGAACCGGAACCCATCAAGCATGATAAGTATTGTGAAGAAACTTTGGTGAATCTTGAATTGGTAGAGGCGCTGGAGAACGAATTGACCGATAGTAATCTCTTGGATTTGTTCTATAATATGGAGATGCCACTATTGTCTGTTTTAGCTGATATGGAATTCACAGGTGTGAAAATCGATGTGCCCATGCTTAAAGCCTATGCTGTAGAGCTGAATGCAGAAGTGGAGGGTATTGAGAAGGAGATTATCGAGATGGCAGGTAAGGAGTTCAATGTGGCATCGCCAAAGCAATTGGGTGAAGTTCTTTTTGAGCATATGCAACTCGATGCTAAAGCCAAGAAGACCAAGTCTGGACAATTTTCAACTTCTGAAGCTGTTTTAAGTAAATTAAAGGGCAAGCATCCAATTATTGAGAAGATTTTGATTTTCAGAGGACTTAAAAAGTTGATCTCAACCTATGTGGAAGCTTTGCCAGGTTATATCAATGAGAAATCAGGACGTATTCATACCTCTTTTAAGCAGGCGGAAGCGGCTACCGGAAGATTGAGTTCAACCAATCCGAACATACAGAATATTCCGATTCGTACCCATCAAGGGCGTTATGTTCGTAAGGCTTTTATTCCTTCTGATGAGAATCATGTTTTCTTATCAGCCGACTACTCTCAGGTAGAGTTACGTTTGATGGCACATCTGAGTCAGGATCAAGCCATGATAGATGCCTTTAATCTTGAAGCGGATTTCCACCAGGCTACAGCTGCTAAAATCTACAAGCTTCCTATTGAAGAGGTAACGAGTGACATGCGCTCTCATGCCAAGTCAGCCAACTTTGGGATTATTTATGGTATATCTGCTTTCGGATTAGCCGAAAATCTGGGCATTTCCCGTAAAGAAGGTAAGGCTTTGATCACAGGCTATTTTGAATCTTATCCTGGTGTAAAAGAGTTTATGGATAAATCGGTGGCAGATGCCCGCGAGATCGAATATGTGACCACTATCAAAGGTCGTCGTCGCTACCTTAAGGATATTAATTCGAGCAATGCTATTGTCAGATCTGTAGCCGAGCGAAATGCGATTAATGCGCCTGTACAAGGATCTGCAGCAGATGTGATCAAGCTGGCCATGATTGGCATCACAAAGCGAATGAAAGCTGAGGGTATGCAGTCTAAGATGCTGATTCAAGTGCATGATGAATTGAACTTCGATTGCCTCAAATCGGAATTGGAAAATATGAAAATCATTCTTCGTGAAGAGATGGAGAATGCCGTTAAAATAAGTGTGCCACTAACTGTGGACATGGGCGTCGGTGAGAACTGGCTTGAAGCTCACTGATCCAATTAAAAAAATAGAAACTGAAAGTGGTGTTTACTTAATTGTGAGCACCATTTTTTTATTAAGGTCGTAAAGTCATACATGTCAAAAGATCAGAAGATATTCCCGCAGATTTCACAAACAGACGCAGATTTGATATGGGTTTTTAACAATGATTAATCATAAAAGCACCCCTCTGGACTTCGTCCATCTCCCCTAAAAGGGAGAGAAATAATAGCTCCAAAAGATTTAATAAAAGGTTTTTCCCTAAGAGGGAAAATGCTGGCAAGCAGAAGGGTGAATGCTATTGAAATCATTAACACATTCTCACATTAACTCATCATCTAATCAACAAATCTTCACATCAGATTCTCCCGCAGATTTCGCAAATAGGCGCAGATTTTATATGGGTTTTTTAACAAAGCTTAATCATAAAAGCACCCCTCAGGACTGCGTCCATCTCCCCTAAAAGGGAGAGAAATAATAGCTCCAAAAAGATTTATCAAAAGGCTTTCCCCTAAGAGGAAAATGCTGGCAATCAAAAGGATGAATGCTATTGAAATCATTAACACATCCTCAAATCACCACATCCTCACATCAGAAACCCCCGCAGATTTCGGAGATTTACGCAGATTTTAATTTTTTGGTTTTCATCTTCACATCCTCTCATCACCAAATCCTCTCATCACCACATCAACTTGTCATTTCTCCCAAACCCCACTTTCCAAACTAACAATGCCATCTTTTAAGGCTTGGTAGAGATTCGTGATTTTCTCATGTGCATATTCGCCCATCAGTATCTTTTGTCCTTTGAGTATCACAGGTTTTTCTAGGGCTTTGGCTAAAAAGCTGTTTAAAAAATCGATGCCTTTTTGACTCTGATCTTCTGAAGAGATCTGAATGAAGCCAAGTGAATGCATGAGGTCTTTTAGCTGATCAGACGAGATCAGGAAATTATTGGCTTCATCATCCACCCAGGGAAGCGGGTAATTCAAAGGGTTTCTATTTTTACTGAGCACATCGTAATAGACAAAACGACCGCCCTTTTTTAGCACTCGTTTGACCTCAGAGTAGAGTTTCTCTTTATCCTCAATGCACATTTGTACATGTTGAGTGAGTATCAAGTCGAATTGTTCCGAAGGGTAGGGCAGTTCTGTTGCATTGCCTTGAGTAAATCGCGTTTTATCATCTAAGCCAATCAGTTTAGAAAGGGATTTTGCTGTGCAGATATGTTGTTCGGAATAGTCAATCCCATGTACCAAACAGTTATGTTTTTCTGCAATAAAACGACAGGTTCCGCCCAAACCGCAACCTAAATCCAAAACTTGAGAATCCTTTGTAAGTTCTATTTTTGAGAAAAGCTCTTCGCTGACGGCTCTGCCCCGCACATGAAACTCGTCGTAAGCAGAAGTATGCTTTCTGGCGATATCAGTTTTAGAGATGCCTGTTTTTTCCAGGGCATCAAGAATCATTTGGTATTGATTTGGCTTCATAACACAAAGAAAGTAAAGAATGCTGATATTGAATTGATCACATTAATTGTATTTCTATCTCGCTGGATTTTTCTTACTTTTAGTGCCCGTAAACACAAGATGAGATCGCAAAGACATAGAATCTCTCTTTAAATTTATTATCCGTTAATGAAGATCATATCCTATAACCTAAATGGCATACGTGCCGCGATTAGTAAAGATTTAGTGGGTTGGTTGAAAGCCGAAAACCCGGACATTCTATGTATACAGGAAACCAAGGCTCAGCCAGAGCAGATTGAATCCCATCTTTTCGAAGAACTGGGCTACCATTGCTATTGGCATTCAGCAGTGAAAAAGGGCTACTCCGGAGTCGGTATCCTGACAAAGATTAAACCTAAGAACATTTATATCGGTGTTGATAATCCGGAATTCGATGTAGAAGGACGTGCCATTCGTGCTGATTTCGATGGCTTTTCGATCATGTCAACCTATCATCCTTCAGGGACAACAGGTACTATCCGCCAAGATTATAAAATGAATTGGTTAAACTATTTTCATGACTATATCCAGAACTTGAAAAAGGAGATACCCAACCTGATTATTGCCGGGGATTACAACATTTGTCACAAGCCAATTGATATTAATAAGCCTGAAAAAAAGAAAGGCGTATCGGGTTTTCTTCCGGAAGAGCGGGAGTGGGTGTCGGAATTTATTGCATCGGGTTTTATTGACAGTTTCAGAGTGTTCGATTCCTCTGCTGAAAAATATTCATGGTGGAGTTACAGAGCAGGTTCCCGTGGCAAAAACCTGGGCTGGCGCATCGATTATCATATGGTGAGCGAAAGTCTGCGAGAGAGCCTGAAAGGCGCATCGATTCTTGCTGATGTGGTGCATTCTGACCATTGCCCAGTGGTGGTCGAGATCGATTAATACTTGCTAGCCCAGATTTGCAATCTGGGCTTAAGGAGTTTGCGATTTGTAATCGTCTTTCATGTAAATCGATATTTGTATTACAAGGAGGTCAAAGACCTCTAACTCGAAACCTCCAGGTTGTAAATCTGCAGGAGAGAGAACAAAATAAAAGCCGTCAGATCCTGAATCTGGCGGCTTTAGTATTATCTATCCCCTAGGGGTAAACCCTTGTAGTTGCCCGTTTATATTGCTATTTTTTTCCAAAAGTATATCGAAGTCCTAAAGAACTTTGGAGTTTATCTCTATTTTCTTGAAATACAGGTTGCAATTCGATATGTAAAGACAAATTCTTAAATTTTTCGAATGGGGCAAATTGAACACCAAGTGGAACAATTAAACCGTTATCTTCTTTGAGCATAGCTCCTAGCCCAAAATAAAATTGATAGCCCTCAATTTTTAAAACATTGTAACACAATGCCAGTTCAGCGCCAGGATCAAAATCTTCTAAAGCTGCATAAATTCGTGCTTCAGCCCATAGTTTTTCAGAAAAATTGTGAGCCAGCCCAATTTTTGAGTCAGCTGAATTGTAATAGGAAATACTGGTTTGTGAAAAACCGTTATTTGCTATAAGAGTGAAAAGTAGAATAACAAATGAGATCTTAAGTAGTTTGTTCATGGTGAATCTGAGTATTAGGTCTATAATGAAATTATTTAATTACGAAATTAGACAAATAAATTTATTATGTATTAAGAAGGGGGTGTTTTTGTTGAACTTAATTATTAGGTTTAAGATACGGATTTCTGTCATGCATTAAATTGCCTTAGCTAATTAATGAAGACTCATATCTATGATCTGATCATTTTTTTCAATCAAAAATTCGGAGATAGAAGTGGATAAAAAACTTAATAGTTCGACTTGCTGTAACCTTAAAGCTGTTGTGATCGTAGAGATAATTAACTAACTTATAGATTAGTTATTTCGGATCAGAATTCACTCTTACTATTATGAAATCTCAACTCTCCAAAGGCAAAAAGATTCTGATCTCTGTCTTGACTTTTCTGTTTATCCTTTTATTCTGTTTTTTCTTTTTTCTCTCTTCGCTTGTAAAGCATTGGTTGGTGACTAATAGTGAAGATTTGGTAGGGCGGAAGATTACAATATCCGAAATGCATTTCAACTATGCTCGAGCTGAAATACATATTAAAGGATTCAAGCTTTTAGAAGAAGATCATAAGCGTACTTTTATGGCTTTTGACGAGCTTCAGTTCAATCTTTCGCTCTGGCATATATTGAAGCGAGAATATGTCTTGTCGAAGATTTATCTTGCTGGCCTAGAGGTAGTAATGATTCATGATAGTGGTGGCTTTAATTTCGACGATATAATCCTCAAACGTGATTTTGGTGTAGATGAGACAAACAAGAAGAAGAAGTTAGTGAAATTTTCATTAGAAGATATTCAGTTTAAAAATGGATACATTAAGTATACCGACCTTGAAAAGAATAACACCGTAAAATTTGAGAATATCAATCTCCAACTACCTTTAATTGCCTGGAATAACGATAAATCCGAGATGGGCGTGGATTTACTTATAGGAAATAAAGGAAAAATAAGACTGAATGCCGATATGGATCATGCCTTGAATTACTATTCAGTTGATATTTTGATGCAGACTATCGATTTGAATCACATTAAGGCTTATCTCACAGATTATTTAAATATAAATGCCATATCGGGTCGATTAAATTCCTCCATTCAACTTTGGGGAAGCCTAAGTGAGCCTACAGATTTGATCATATCGGGACAGGCCAATTTTGGCAATATTGAGTTGAAGGATACTAATGATATCAAGCTGTTTGAAGCCAAGTTAATTGAAGCTTCTCTTGATTCTCTGAATTTGGGAACCTCTCATTTCGAGCTTGGAAAGCTTCGTATTGATTCGCCAGAAATTTTTCTAAGCCTTGATACCGTGTCCAATAATTATAGAAGAATGCTTAGCCCATTTATGCGGTTTTATTACACTTTAATGGATAGTTTGAGAAAAATACCTAACAGAACATTTCCATTTTACAAAATCGATAATATCTCGGTAAGTGATGGTCTCCTGAATCTTGCTACCGATAGTCTGAAAAGAGACTTTGTTTATGATTTCGAAGACATTGATATTGAAATAGACAGATTGCATTTCAGGAAGATTGACCTGGACTTACCATGGATTGCCTGGAACATAACGAGATCAAAGTTTGATGTCGATTTTAAGCTTGGAAATCAGGGGAAAGTTGGTGCGAAGGTAATAACGAATTATGCTAGGAATACATACGAAATGGATCTTAGAACCCAGTCTGTCGATCTGGATACCCTAAAGGCTTTCCTGAAGGATTATTTAGAAATAAGTTCCATTTCAGGACAGCTAAATACGAACATTCAGCTCAAAGGGCATCTAACCGAGCCAGCGGATTTGACTCTATCCGGTCAAGCTAATCTATCTGATTTAGTCATGAAAGATAGTAGTGAAATAGAGCTGTTTGCTGCACAAACGATTGATGTTACACTAGATTCTCTGAATCCGGGAATGTCTCATTTCGATCTGGGAGAGGTTCGTATTGATTCTCCCCTAATTTATCTTAGCATAGATACCCTGTCGAACAATTTCAAAAGCTTACTTAGCCCGCCCATGCTGACCTATTTCTTTGCAGAGGATAGCCTAAAAGATCAATCTGATGTTATAACTCCATTTTATCAAATCGATAGCATTTCCTTGAGTAATGGGCTACTGAGCTTTGTCGATCAAACCATGAAGCGTGACTTTGTTTACGATTTTAAAAAGATTGATATTGCCTTGGGTACAATATCAGAAAACGAAGAAAGTGTCCCATTTGCATACTCTATAAATATGCATGGCTCAGGCCGTTTAATAGGAGAGGGAACTTTTAGCATGAAGAATGCGAAATCTATATCTATTGAAAGTCAGGCAAATAATCTGGATATGATGAGCTTTTCTCCTTATAGTGAATATTACTTTGCTCTTCCTATCAATCAAGGGATACTCAATTATAAGTCAAGTATCGTAATGAATGATACAAAATTGAATGGTGCTAATACGATTCATATTTCGAGTTTGGCTTTTGGGAAAAAAATGAAAGAGGAGAATACCATAAAAGCTCCCATACGATTGGCTTTATATATTTTGAAAGATAATAGGGATCAGGTTAATTTTGAATTGCCAGTTACAGGGAACCCTTCGGATCCAGAATTCAGATTGGGTAAAATCATTTCGAAAGCACTGCTGAAATTCATGATTAAAACCGCTGGTCAGCCATTCAATATTCTGGGACGCTTGGCCGGAGCGAATCCCAAGAGTATCAAAACAATCCCTTTCCACCTACTACAGGATAGTTTAGATGATCTGCAAAAAAAGAAACTCAATAAAATTGCTTCTATTTTAAACAAAAAGGAGAGATTACGATTCTCTTTTATTCAGGAAACCAACCTTCAGAAAGAAAAGGAATTGTTAGCTCTTAAAAGTTGCATTAGTTCTTTTTGTATATCAAAAGCAATTGCTTTACCAGATGTTTCTGATAAACAAATATTGAATTGGTGGACTACCAATCCCGAATTTATAGACTACGTGAAAAGCAATGCCAATCTCGAAGAAGGTGCAGGCATTTCAGCTTTGTCCATTCATATGGTAGGCGAGACTGAACTCGATGATCAGTTTTTGAATCTCCTGAAAAAGAGAAACATCGCTTTGCAGGCCTTTATGCAAGATAGTTTAAGCATAGATTCTGCATCATTCGAAGTTAAAACGGCTGACCTCAGAAATATGCCTGGGCTGCTAAAATCCCCCAACTATCGTGTTGAAGTATCTTTGAAATAGGCTTTTGTAGCTTGTGGGGATGTATGTTCTAATTCTAAATCTGTACATGTGAGATTTCAATCACATAATGACATAATTTTCAGAATACTCATGTTTTAATCTGTTAATTATGGAAATGTATTTCGTGTATAACGTAAGTCAAGTTTTATCGCTTGAGGGGATTGTAAATCCCCAACTCGCAACCTGTGATTATAAATCCACAGGAGCACGGGACTTACTAATCATACCTGTGCTTTTTGTGGACCTTGCGATTAACTTAGCGAGCTTTGCTTTAGGTTTTATTTTTGGCCAGCTTCAGTGAGAACGTTATTCACGCATTCATCGATTATCCTTTTTTCACTTATTGCTTTTCTAACTTTCTTCTATCAAGGGATTGTTTTTTTCAATCTGTTTGGGAGGAGAGTCAGCAAATAAAAGCCTAATTTTGCCCTTAAGATAGTGACGATAATTAATTAACCTAAGAGCTTGTTTTTTCAAAGCTGAATTCATCCATACCATTATGAAATATCAACTAACTAAAGGTAAAAAGATCCTGATCTCAGTCTTTGCTTTCCTATTTATTCTTTTCTTTTTTCTTTCATCACTGGTCAAATATTGGGTAGTAAAAAACAGTGAAGAACTGGTGGGACGTAAATTGGCAATTGAAGAATTGCATTTTAACTATGTTCAAGTTGCCCTACGTATAAAAGGATTCAAGCTTTTCGAGCAGGATGAAATCAGCAGTTTTGTGGCTTTCGACGAGCTGGATATCAACTACTCACCATGGCATTTGATTAGTGGGGAATATGCCTTTTCGAAGATCTATCTCGATGGTTTAAATGTAAAAGTAATTCAGGACAGTCTCGGCTTCAATTTCGATGATATGATCCCCAAACAAGACTCTGTTCCTGAAGAATCCGGCGAGAAAAAGGAGCTTAAGTTTTCCATAAAAAACATCCATTTTAAGGATGGCGCCATTCAGTACACTGATGTTTTAAAGAAGAATACCATCCAATTTGAGAAGATGGATTTGGAGCTTCCTCTGATTGCCTGGAATAGTGAGAAATCGGAGATGGGGGTGGATTTTGCTATAGGTAACCAGGGAAAGGTTAGAGTGAGTGCTGATGTGGATCATGCTCAGAATGCCTATGCCATCGACCTTGCAATGCAGTCCATCGATTTGGATCCCATAAAGGCTTATTTGACAGATTATTTAAATATTTCATCCATTTCAGGTCAGTTGAATTCAAGTATCCAACTAAAAGGGAGCATGGATAAACCTACAGATCTAATTGTGTCAGGACAGACCAATCTTGTTGACTTTGAGATGAAAGATGTTGATAAGAAAAAGCTGCTTGCAGCGCGTGCGATTGATGTTGCCCTTGACTCCCTGAATCTGGGCACGTCTTATTTCGAGATAGGAGCCATTCGTGTTGATTCACCCGAGATTTATGCCAGTCTGGATAAGGAATCGAGCAATTTCGAAAGACTGCTTAGTCCTATGATGCAGACCGATTCGTTAGCAGTCGATAGCCTACAGGTTCAGGCTGATACAACGACTTTGTTTTATCAAATCGATAGTCTTTCTATAAGCAATGGATTAGTGAATTTTGAAGATAATACTTTAAATCGTCCCTTTGTTTACGACCTTAAAAATATCAATATCGCCATGGGCACGCTCTCTGAAAAGGAAGAGCGTATTCCTCTTTCGTATTCAATGAATTTACATGGCTTAGGCCATTCGGAAGGAGAGGGGACTTTTAGTATGAAGGATCTGACATCTGTATCTTTCAAAAGTCATGTGGAGAATCTGGAGATGATGAGTTTTTCACCCTATACTGAATTCTACATCGCCCGTCCCATTACTCAGGGCGAATTCAATTATAAGACAAGTGTTGAAATGACAGGTACAAATCTGAAAAACGAAAATAATATTCGTATTTCAGAATTGGATTTTGGTGATAAGACTAAGGATAAGAATACCATAAAAGCACCTGTTCGCCTGGCTCTTTATCTTCTGAAAGATCAGAACGATCTGATAGATTTCGATTTGCCTGTATCAGGAAATCCTTCGGATCCTGACTTCCGATTGGGTAAAATCATTTGGAAAACGCTGATGAACTTCCTGATTAAAACAGCCAGTCAGCCCTTCAATATTCTGGGTACACTCGCAGGATCGAATCCCGAAAGCATAGAAACAATTCCCTTCCATTTCCTACAGGATAGTTTGGATGCTGGCCAAAAGAAAAACCTAAATAAAATTGCTTCGATTTTAAGCAAAAAGAAAGAGTTGATTTTCACCTTTACTCAGGAAACCAACCTGAGGAAAGAAAAGGAGTTACTGGCTCTTAAAAGCTGTGTTCATTCGTTTTGTATTTCCAGGGGCATAGCATTCCCTGATGTTTCTGATGAACAGATCGCGGACTGGGCCACTGCCAATCCTGAATTCGTGGCCTACTTAAAAAGCAATACGAATCTCGAAGAAGCAACTGATATTCCGTTATTGTGTATTCAAATGATTGGAAAAGCTGAGCTCGATCAAAAATTTTTAAATCTCTTGAGAATAAGAAACAGCACCTTGAATACATATATGAAGGATAGTTTGAGTGTTGAGTATGAAGCCTTCGAAGTCAAAACGGCCGACTTGAGAAACATGCCCGAGCAGTTAAAATCTCCAAACTACCGTGTAGAGGTCTCTTTGAAATAGGCTTTTGTTGTTTGTGGGAATGCATGTTTAAATTCTAAATCTGTACACCTGAGATTTCAATCACATAATGACATGATATTCAGAATAGTCAAATTTTATCGCTAGAGGGATTGTAAATCCCCAACTCGTAACCTGTGGATTATAAATCCACAGGAGGCCCCGGGATCTATCAATTATAACGAAGTTTTTTGCTGACTTTGTGGTTAACTTAACGAGCTTTGCGTTAGATTTTATTTTTGGACAGCTTCAATGAGAACGTCATTCACTCTTTCATCCACTATCCTTTTTTCAGTTTAAGCTTTTCTACTTTCCCCTATCCAAAGATTATTTTTCAATCATTTTCAAAGGAAAATAACCGAAGAAAAGATTAAATTTGTCGGAATGTCATGTAAAACACGGGGCTATATAACAATTGTTATAATGTTTTGATAGCCTTTTGATTCATGAGCATGCTGTAATTTCAATAAATCGTATCGATGACCAAATTCACACACTTACACGTCCATTCACAATATTCCATTCTCGACGGAGCAGCAAACATCAAGCGTTTGATTGCAAAAGTCAAGGAAGATGGTATGCCTGCCATTGCGCTTACCGATCATGGGAATATGTTTGGCACAAAAGAGTTTCACGCTGCGGCCACTGCCAATGGAGTGAAACCCATTTTGGGCATCGAAGCCTATGTGGCACGACGAACGCGTTTTGATAAAAGTGAAAGACAAGACCGATCGGGTTATCACCTGATTATTCTTGCAAAAAATAAAGTGGGTTACCACAACCTGATGCGCCTGGCATCATTGGGATATGTAGATGGTTTCTATTACAAGCCACGTATCGATAGAGAAACCCTTGAGAAATACCATGAAGGTCTAATCATCTCTACTGCCTGTTTAGGTGGAGAGGTGCCTCAGCACATTATGAATGAAAGATGGGATGCTTTGGATGAGACTATTACCTGGTATAAAAATCTTTTTGGCGAGGATTATTACCTGGAAATTATGCGTCACAAGACCGATGATCCGGTTAAGAATGCCGATATATACGACAATCAGGAGTTGTGCAACAAAAAGATATTAGAGCTATCGAAAAAGCATGATGTGAAAGTGATTGCAACCAACGATTCTCACTTTTTAAATGAAGAAGATGCTGATGCTCATGATCTGTTGATCTGTCTGAATACGGGTAAGGATTTGGATGATCCTACACGAATGCGATACACCAAGCAGGAATTTTTGAAGACCACGGCAGAGATGAGTGAGCTTTTTTCTGACGTGCCTGAGGCTATTACCAATACCCAGGAAATTGCTGATAAAGTAGAAAATTATGAGCTTAATGTTCCGCCATTGATGCCGGATTTCCCAATTCCTGAGGGCTTTGAAGATGCAGATGCTTTCTTGCGACATTTGGCTTACGAAGGGGCATACGAGCGTTGGGGCAAAGATCTTGCTCCAGATATCGTTGAGCGTTTGGATTTTGAACTGGAGACCATCCAAAAGATGGGATTCCCCGGTTATTTCCTTATTACCTGGGACTTCATTAAGGCAGCTCGGGATATGGAAGTGATTGTAGGACCTGGTCGTGGATCAGCAGCAGGATCGGCCGTAGCATATTGCATTAAAATTACCAATATAGACCCCATAAAATACGATTTGCTGTTCGAGCGTTTCCTGAATCCTGATCGTATTTCCATGCCCGATGTCGACATCGACTTTGATGACGATGGTCGTCAGCAGGTATTGGATTGGGTAACTGAAAAATATGGACGCGAAAAAGTGTCACACATTGTAACTTTTGGAACCATGGCAGCCAAATCGTCCATTAAGGACGTGGCTCGTGTTCTGAAATTACCTTTGTCAGAGGCCAATCGTCTGGCTAAATTGGTGCCTGAAGGCCCCAAGGTGAGTCTGGCTAAAGCTTTTAAGGAAGAGCCTGAACTGGAGCGCGAAAGAACATCAGATGATCCTTTGGTTTCACAAACCCTTGGTTTTGCTGAAAATTTGGAGGGTTCGGTTCGTCAAACAGGGGTACATGCCTGTGGGATTCTGATTGGTCGCGATGCTTTAACTGAGCATATTCCCATCATGAAAGTTAAGGGGGTTAATCTTTTGATTACTCAGTACGATGGTCGATTTGTAGAGGATGTAGGGATGCTTAAGATGGACTTCCTGGGTTTGAAAACCTTATCAATCATAAAGGATACCCTGGCCAATGTCAAGCTATCAAAAGGCATTGACATCGATATCGATGCAATTCCAATTGATGATGAAAAAACTTTTGAGCTCTTTTCACATGGTGAAACCACTGGTATTTTCCAGTTTGAGTCACCAGGTATGAAAAAGCACCTGAAGGGACTTAAGCCTAACCGTTTTGAAGACCTGGTGGCCATGAATGCCCTTTACAGACCGGGACCAATGCAGTATATTCCCAACTTTGTGAATCGTAAGCACGGTGCGGAGGAGATTGTCTACGATCATCCCATCATGGAAAAGTACCTGAAGGACACTTATGGGATTACTGTTTATCAGGAGCAAGTGATGCTCCAGTCGAGAGCACTGGGAGGCTTTACCCGAGGTATGTCTGACTCTTTGCGTAAGGCAATGGGTAAGAAAAAAATTGCCGAAATGGATAAGCTGAAAGTCAAATTTATCGAGGGCTGTTTGGCCAACGAGGAATTTATGGAGGGCTTCGATAAAGAGGTGAAAGGTAAGGGCAAGACTTTTAAGATGAAGGTCGCTGATGATAAAGAGGTAACTCGAAAAATAGAAAAAGCTGAGGATCTGATCGATAAAATTTGGTCGGACTGGGAGGCTTTTGCTCAGTATGCTTTTAATAAGTCTCACTCAGTGTGTTATGCCTATATCGCCTATCAAACGGGTTATTTAAAGGCACATCATCCTGCTGAATTTATGGCTGCAGTGCTTAGTCGCAACCTTTCTGATATCGAAAAGGTGACCATTTTTATGGATGAGTGTAAGCGTATGCGCCTACCTGTTTTAGGTCCTGATGTGAATGAATCCTATCTTCGATTTACTGTGAATAAAGACGGAGCGGTTCGATTTGGTATGGCCGCTGTAAAAGGGGTAGGTGAGGCTGCTGTTGAAGATATTATCAAAGAAAGAGAGAAAGGTGATTTTAAAGATATATTCAATTTTGTTGAACGTGTAAATTTAAGGACGGTAAACAAGCGAACACTTGAAAATCTGGCTATGTCAGGCGGTTTTGATAGTTTTGAACTGAAACGCAGTCAGTATTTTGCACCCGATGAGTTTGATGTCACTTTTATTGAGCTTTTATCAAAATACGGGAATAAGCTGCAGGCTGAACAAGCCATGGCTCAACAAACTTTGTTTGGAGGCGTAGAAGATTATGTGGTGACACCACCTAAAATACCACAGTGTGGTGAATGGAACAAGCTTGAGCGCTTAAATAAAGAAAAGGCACTGATCGGGATTTATCTTTCGGCTCATCCACTCGATGACTACCGTCTTGAAATCGAATCCTTCTGTAATGCCACACTCTCAGAGCTTTCTTCTGACATTACTCAGTTTAAAGATAAGGATGTTAATATTGCAGGGATGGTGACTGCCATACGAAGGGGAATTACCCGAACAGGTAACCCTTTTGCAATTGTTAACATCGAAGATTTCACCGATTCACACGAATTGCCTTTCTTTGGAAAAGATTTTGTCGAGTTCAATAATTATTTTGTTGAAGGTTTATCCGTTTTTATAAACGGACGCGTTCAGCAACGGTCCTGGCCAAAGGATTCTACCGAACTGGAGTATAAAATAAAATCAATCGGTTTGCTCTCCGATGTTTTAGAGCAAAAAGTCAAACGAATTACCATAACTATTCCAGTTTTAAGTCTGACTCAAGAGCTGGTAAACGAGATGGAATTCTGCATGACACATGAAGATAACAAAGGCAATTTGTTGGTTAATTTTGTGATTGTGGATGAAGGAAAAATGAGGCTTAAAATGTTCTCAAGAACCTGTAAAGTAAAACTTTCCACTGAATTGATCGAATATTTCAAAAATAATTCTGAAATTGAATTCAAAATTAACTAAATTGCGTCTTTAAAAATTTAGATTCTTAGATAGCTAGATATAATCGTTTATACGAAGATGTTTGGCCGTTATAAACCAAAAATTAAAATAACCATGACAATTAAAGTAGATGATACTAATTTCGAAGAAATTGTTTTGAAATCAGACAAGCCTGTATTGGTTGACTTTTGGGCTGAATGGTGTGGACCATGTAGAATGGTAGGCCCTATCGTAGATGAATTAGCTCAGGATTATGATGGAAAATTTGTAGTAACTAAAGTTGATGTGGATTCTAGTCCTGCAACTGCTGCTAAGTTTGGTATTCGTAACATTCCTACCATTATTTTCTTAAAAAATGGTGAGGTTGTTGATAAGCAAGTTGGAGCAGTACCAAAAACAGCTATCGCTGACAAAATGAATGCTTTGCTATAATAAACAGCAAAACATTGCTATAATATTTAAGGCATAGAATTCTGTTCTATGCCTTTGTTTTTTTTATTACAGTCTCAGAATTAAGTCACTTACCAAAGTTTTCTTGGAATCTTGCCATTTTGACTGCGAAACAAGGCATCTGCAAGGTTTTCCAGGTAAAAGAGTATGATTTATAAGGCCGACCAGGTGAGGCAAAATCAAATACGAGGTCATGAAACAGTTATCTGATTTAATAGAATTCGAAGCATTCGATAATCTTGAGCTGATGGCTAAGCAGATTGTTGAGGGTTTTCTTATTGGATTACACCGCAGTCCTTACCATGGTTTTTCTGTTGAGTTTGCCGAACACCGTTTGTATAACAAGGGGGAATCGACCAAACATGTCGACTGGAAATTGTATGCTCGAAGCGATAAGCTTTTTATTAAGCAATTCGAAGAGGAAACTAATCTGAGAGCCCATTTGGTGATCGATACTTCCTCGTCGATGCTTTTCCCTTATCAGGATAAGAAGATCTCTAAAATGGCTTTTTCTGTGCTTTGTACGGCTGCTCTCATTCACTTGCTCCGCAATCAGCGCGATGCTGTCGGTTTATCTACTTTTTCTGATGAGATTGATTTGCTGACTCAGGCAAAATTATCAGCCACTCATGCACAAAGACTCTATGCCGAACTTCTGAAAATTTATAATAAGGAAGAGCTTGGTTTAAATAAAACGACCCGATTTTCCGATAACCTGCATCATTTGGCTGAGGCCATTCATAAGCGATCGCTTATTGTTATCTTTTCTGATTTAATGGGAGATGATAGTCCTCAGGAAATACTGGAAGCCCTACAACACCTCCGTTACAACAAGCATGAGGTTATTTTGTTTGCCGTCACCGATCACGAATTAGAAACGAAATTCAATTTTGCGAATCGTCCCTCTAAGTTTATCGATATGGAAACAGGGGAAAGTTTAAAATTGAATCCTTCTGAAGTTCGTGAGGCATTTAGTCAAAAGCAAAAGGCCTTTTATAATGAGATGAAATTGCTTTGCAATCAGTTTGCCATCGATTTTGTTGAAGCTGATATTCGTAAACCTTTTAAAGATGTCTTGAAGGCTTATTTGATTAAACGCAAGAGAATAGGCTAGTTTTGTTGTTTGTTAAGACATAATTAATTTACGGTATAGAACCTGGTTGTTGGATTTATGTTCTGTTTTATTGCCAGAATCCAAATAGTAAGATACATCAATGAAGCTAGCTTTGATATTATGAACAACTAATTATTCAATGTTAATTGAATATTTGGGCACATAATTTTATTATTCACTAGCTTTAGTTATTTTTATAAAAGAACCGATTTTTGTTAAAATGAGACTACTGATCATTATATTATCCATTTTTGTGCTTTCAGCCTGTGAATCTAAACCTTCACGAGATACTGTTATTGCCAATGAGGATGGTGAAGTTATTAATGGTTGGGTGAAAAAGTACTATAAGAATAATAAGTTAAGTTCAGAAACGTATTACGAGAATGGTTTAAGAGAAGGTGTGAGTCGTGTCTATTATATTTCTGGAGAGTTGAGTGACGAGGTCATTTATGTGGGGGATGAGCGAAATGGAATTGCAAAAAAATACCACAAGAATGGTCAAGTTTATTCTTTGACACCCTATCTAAACGATAAAAAAGAGGGGGTACAGAAGAAGTTTTATTCCAATGGTAAAATTTGGGCTGAAACACCCTATAAGAGAGGAGAAGCAGGCATTGGCTTAAAGGAATATAAGCGAAATGGCAGTTTAAGAAAAAACTTTCCAAGCATTGAAGTCCAACAATTTGTTCGGTCAGATCGCGTTAATCTGAAAATATTTCTTAATAATTACTCTAAGAATGTGGTGTTTTACATCACGCCCCTGGTCGATAATAAGTACATCCCATTGACAGTAACACCTATTATAGCCGAAAAAGGTTGTGGTCGAATCGATTTTCCATTTAAACAAGGGGAGGTTTTGGATACGCAGGTGAACGTTGTTGCAAAATATCGGACTTCTTGTCGCAATATTTTTGTGGTGCAAGAAGAGATTCGTATCAAGAATTAATAGCAGTAAGGTCATTTCCTTTTAGTCTGAGTTTGACTTTTTTCCCCAGACACTTCTTTAAAACACCCCCAAAAGGACGATTTATCCGTTTATGAATTTAAATTCTCTTATTTTTGATGCCTGATAACCAAACAAAACCTTTCAGAATTTAGCTTATTCAGTTTAATGCTGATCGCACTCTGTTAATTACAGGGATGTTGAGTAAATAGAATGAAAGGTAATCATCCAAAGAAAAAAAGACGCAAGATGCAGATCAAGCCAAATGAGATTCTCTTTGTAATCAATCCTAATTCAGGAAAACAAAACCCTGATAGCATTATCAGGCAAATTAAAAATACCGGTTATCAAATTGATCACGTTCTGACTCAAAGCCTTGATGAGTTTAATAAGCTCTTCGTAGAGAAGATTAACAGGTATAAAGTTGTGGTTATTTGTGGTGGTGATGGAAGTGTAAATTGTGCGCTCAAGCATCTTGCCTTGAAAAGGGAGCTTATACTTGCTGTTTTACCTAATGGGTCTGGTAATGGTTTTGCCAGGGAATTAGGCTTTACCAGCCATGTTGGACATCTCATTTCAAGAATATTGAAAGGAGAGACCAGGAAAGTCGATTTAGTTAAGATTAACGATGACTATTCCATTAATGTTGCCGGATTAGGATTTGATAGCTATGTGGCTTCTCTTTTTGATGGGAGTAAGTTTCGAGGCCTCAAGAAATATATCTATTGCACCATAAAAGGCCTGTTTTCTTACAAGCCAATTTCTGTTGAGTTGATGATGGGGCAGGTAAAAGTTACAGGTGATGTTTGGGGTGTTTATCTTGCTAATACCAGACAGTTTGGAAACAATGCAATAATTGCTCCTGAAGCCAAATTTGATGATGGTTTGCTGGAAGTGGTGTTGATGAAAAAATATCCGCTTCTTTTAGCACCTGTAGTCGTTTATAAAATGTTTACAGGCAAGTTTAAGAATTCAAAATATTTAACCTATTTAAGGGCCAGCGAGCTTGTTGTGAAATCAAATTCAGAAACTTATCATGTTGATGGAGAACCTAAACAGATGACTGAGGATTTAAAAGTTTCTATAGAAAAACAGTGTCTTAATGTCATTAAAATGAATGACGATGTAAGCTAACTGATTAAAAATGTTATCAGCATTGCAATTTGTGCTTGTTATACGCTCATTTTTTGTAGAGTTTAAGTTTGACTCTGAGTTTGCTCTTAAAATAGAACAAGCCCTTAACTTTCAGTGAAGTTAAGGGCTTGTTTATTTTATTGTTAGGATTGAGTATTTGCGAATTATTCACGAATCACTTTAATGCCCCAATCTGTTCCAATTTTGATAATGCTGGATGCCTGAGCTTTTGTCATTTCATCCTGGCGGTATTCGACCACATAATCAACTGCATCGATAATCTCCTGGCTGATTTCAGAGAAATTCTGAGCCGGAGCCTCTCTACTGATATTTGCCGAAGTGGATACAATAGGTTTACGAAAGCGTTGAATCAATTGCTGGGTAAATGCCTCTTCGGTAATTCGAATCCCAATGCTGCCATCTGAATTAATCAGATTCTTAGCCAGGTTTTTAGCTCCAGAGTAAATGATTGTCATGGGTTTGTCTGTGACATCAATTAAATCTAAAGCAATTTCGGGTACTTCATCTACATAGGAGTTCAGGCGATTCGGGTTCTCCATAAGGACTAACATGGCCTTGGAATCTTCACGTTTCTTGATCTCATAAACTCTACTGACAGCCTCGGTATTAGTGGCATCGCAACCAATACCCCAAATGGTATCGGTAGGATAAAGAATCACACCACCAGTTTTGAGTACCTCAAGGGCTTTTTTTATATCGTTATGCATGGTAAATTTTTAAGTACTTACAAGTGCTTAAAGTTAAAGATGATCCAACTTTAAGTACTCCAAACTCTAAATACTTTAAGTATTTCTGTTATTTAAACGGCAACATCGTACTCACGAAGGGCATCGTTAAGCGATGTTTTAAGATCGGTTGATGCTTTACGTTTCCCGATAATCAATGCACAGGGAACCTGATATTCGCCAGCAGGGAATTTTTTGGTTCTTGTTCCAGGAATCACAACAGAACGAGCTGGAACAAATCCATCGTACTCTACGGGTTCGTCACCAGTTACATCAATTATTTTTGTTGATTTAGTTAAAACCACATTGGCGCCAAGGACCACTTCTTTTTCAAGGTGCACGCCTTCAACTACGATGCAACGAGATCCAATGAAACAATTATCCTCAATGATGACCGGAGCAGCTTGTATTGGCTCTAATACGCCTCCAATGCCTACACCACCACTTAGGTGAACATGTTTACCAATTTGTGCGCATGAGCCAACAGTTGCCCAGGTATCTACCATGGTTCCTTTATCAACATAGGCTCCAATATTTACATACGAAGGCATCATCACCACATCTCGGGCAATAAAAGCTCCGTAACGAGAAACTGCATGAGGAACAACACGTACGCCAAGCTCAGCATAATTGGTTTTAAGAGCCATTTTATCATGAAACTCGAAAGGACCAACTTCAATAGTTTCCATCTTACGGATAGGGAAATAAAGGATGACGGCTTTTTTAACCCACTCGTTAACCTGCCATCCATTTTCAGTAGGTTCTGCAGTTCTGAGTGTACCCTTATCAAGGAGTTCGATAACAGTATTGATGTTTTCCTGAACTTCCTGGTTTTTTAATAGACTTCTGTCTTCCCAGGTCGCTTCTATGCTTAGCTTTAAATTTTCGTACATGGTTCTTAGTTTTTAACTTCGGACAGGAGACTAAATCATCTGCTTAATGCTTGGTTTTGCACTAATAATCTATCCGAAAAGCTTCTCTTAATTTTGATTAATTGGAGCAAAGCTAAGAAAGAGTTTTGATTTATTAAAGATTTCAAAGCTAGAGTGCTGGCAATTCTTTATCAGCGTATAGATTCTTAATGGTTCAATTCATTCAGACATTCTACCTGAAGCCTTTCACAAAATTGTGTATCTGTTGACTGAATAGGGAATCAGTGTTGTTTAGGAACTTGATCTGCAGAGGAATATATGTCATGTTTTTCTTTAATATTTCTGATTTGATTGGCATGTCGAGAAAACGAATGGCATCTTTTTCTGTAGTGATGATGATTTTATTCTTCGTTTTCAGATCATTAAAACGCGTTTCAATCAGACTGAGATCTTTCTCCTTAAAAGCATAATGATCCGGGAATTGCACTTCGTCGAATTCAGAGGAGAATTCCTTCAGGTAATTTCTAAGTGGAGCAGGATTTGCAATACCAGTCACCAATAAAATTCCCAATGTTTCTTTATTGTAATCCTTCAGGCTCTTAGGATTGACATCTGAAGGAAAAACAGTATGAATAGACCCATAATCAAGGCTTGTGAAATACAATTGCTGATGGGGAAGGGGTGATATGTCTTTTTTTAATTTTTTGGCCTCAAAATCGCTTAAATCGGATAGGCATTTACTCACTATAATAATATCGGCTCTTTTTTTTCCCACGGCTCTTTCCCTAAGTCGTCCCATTGGCATGACAAAGTCGCGGGATATTGGGCGATTGTAGTCGATTAGCAAGATAGATAAGCCTGGTTTGATGTATCGGTGCTGGTAGGCATCGTCAAGTAGAATACAATCGAGTTTATCTCCGTCCTCAGAAGAAATGAGCTTGCGAACGCCATTAACTCTGTCGGCATCAACAGCCACCTTTAAGCTCGGAAATTTCCTTTTCATTTGCATGGGTTCATCACCCAAATCAAACGAATTTGAATGCTCATCGGATAAAACAAAACCCTTTGACTGACGTTTATAACCTCTGCTTAGGCTGGCCAATTTGTATTGACCCTGAAGAAGTTTAATCAGGTATTCGGTATGGGGTGTTTTACCTGTGCCACCTACCGAAATATTTCCTACCGAAATAATCGGCAGATCGAATGAAGTCGATTTTAAGTAGCCCCAATCAAACATTAAATTGCGAATAGAGATAATACTTGCATAAAGTATAGTGAAAGGGAAAAGCAAGAACTTTAGATAAGACAGAAGGCTGTGCATAGATTAGTTATCAGAATTATATTGCGCTAAAATTAGTGATTTCAATCCTGTGAAAAAAGTTGTGGGATGACTTAAAATAGCAAAGCGATGAAGAAACTTCACCGCTTTGTAACCACTAACCATTTATTAACCCGAACAAGAAAGGAGTTAATAAATTACTAACCCAATGAACTAGATTTGTCTCTAATTCAAGATATAAGTTAGTTAATATTTTTTACCATGCAAAATATAATTGACTGAAACATGGAGCTTTATGAGTGTTTTATTCAGCTTGTTTTTATCTGAACCCTTTAAAAATAAGAGATTGAAGCTGCTTGATGGTCAAAAGAAAAAATAATATTTTTTTTCTTTTAGATAAAGAAAAAAAAAGCAATGATAAAGATATCAGTTTTCAAAGCTTCTGTTCTAATATTCAGGCTAATGAGTATAAAACCTTATATGACATCCAACATTAATAAATGTTAATAAAACCCTGAAGCTATAATCATATTCCCTATCTTTGACTATCAGCTTAGTTTAAAGTTGAGAAATTGAGTGTAATCTGACCGAATTGAATATCTGTTCCGGTGTGACAGCTGAATTATCTTTACACTTGATTTTTTAAATATTGATACCTAACAAATTTGAAATCTCGAAATATGAAGGCATTTAAGAAGAGAGGAATCCTGATCGCATTAGGGGCATTACTACTTTGTAGTGGCGTTTTTTTTGGATTCGACAGAGACGATAAAAACTTCGAAATCAGCAAGAATTTAAACATCTATCATACACTTTTCAGAGAGTTGAATATGTTTTATGTGGATGAGATTGATTCAGGAGATTTAATTAAAAAGAGTATGGATGCCATGCTGTCCTCTCTTGATCCTTACACGACTTTTATTCCGGAATCAGAAATGGAAGATTTTAAACTGATGACCACGGGTGAATACGCTGGTATTGGATCCCTGATTAGCAAGCACGGTGATGATGTTATTGTAGCAGAACCCTATAAAGGGCTTCCTGCTGATAAGGCTGGTTTGCGTGCAGGTGATGTGTTCGTCGAGATTAATGGGATAAAAGTTGACAAAAAAGATACTGAAGATGTTAGCAATTTACTAAAAGGACAGGCCAATGTGCCAATTACTATAAAGGTCCGTCGTCCAGGGGTTGACAAGCTTGTAGAGAAAGAAGTCATCCGAGCTGAGATTCAACTGAAATCTGTTCCCTATCACGGTTTGCTAAGCGATTCAATTGGTTACATCAATTTGAATCAGTTTACTAACAAGGCAGCAGGTGAAGTTAAAAGTGCTCTTCGAGAACTAAAAGAACAACATGCTAAATCTATCATCCTTGATTTAAGAGGTAACCCGGGTGGGCTACTCGATCAAGCTGTTGATATCGTTAATTTATTTGTTGAGAAAGGTGAAAATATTGTCAGCACGAAAGGAAAAGTGAGCCAGTGGGACAAAACTTATAGCGCTGAACATGAACCGATGGATACAGAAATTCCTATTGCAGTATTGGTCAGCAGAGGCTCTGCTTCGGCATCTGAAATTGTTTCGGGAGCCATTCAGGATCTTGACAGAGGAATTGTGGTTGGACAACGAACATTTGGTAAAGGACTGGTTCAAACCACACGTAACCTGAGCTACAATTCAAAATTAAAGGTAACAACTGCAAAGTATTACATTCCGAGTGGACGATGTATTCAAGCTTTAGATTACAGCCATCGTAACGAAGATGGAAGTGTAGGTAAGGTGCCTGATACTTTAATCAGCGAATTTAAAACAAAAAATGGTCGCAAGGTTTTTGATGGTGGTGGAATTCTACCTGACGTAAAAGTTAAGTTGGATTTATTCAGCAGTCTATCTGTAGGTTTGATTCGTGACTTTAAGATTTTCGATTTTGCGACCCTTTATGCCAATACACATAAACATATTTCAGATGCCAATACCTTCGAGTTTTCAGATGCCGATTATGAAGAGTTTAAGCAATTTTTGAAGGCAGAGAAGTTCGAATACGAATCAGAGAGTACTGAGATTTTAGAGGCGCTTAAGAAAGCTGCAAAAGAAGAAAAATATTATGAGATAGCTGAAACCGAATTCGACAATATTGCAGCCAAACTGGCACCAAATATTGATCGGGACCTTAAGTTGTTTAAAAAGGAAATCAGCACGCTTTTAGCTCATGAGATTGTGAAACGTTATCACTATCAGACAGGAGGGATCCAATATGCTCTTCGTGATGACGAGACTTTAAGTAAAGCCATTGAGTTAATTAAAGATCAGGATAAATACAGGGGAATACTTAAGAAGTAATCCCTGCAATCATCTGGTTAATCGGTCTGTTTAGAAATTTGATATATAAAAAAAACACCTGCCATTAGGCAGGTGTTTTTTTATATCTGAGATTGTATGAATCTTACAATTTTGGTCCAAAAGCTAAATCGCCCGCATCACCACATCCAGGTACGATATATGACTGCGAGTTAAGCTCTGCATCAACAGCACCCATCCAAAGGGTAATGTTTTCACCATTAAGTTTATTCTTAACAAATTCAACACCTTCAGCACTTGCAATAACAGATACGATATGTACATGCTTTGGTGTTCCTTTAGTTAACAAAGCTTTATAAGCCAGCTCCATAGAAGAGCCAGTTGCCAACATTGGATCAGCCAGGATTACTACCTTTCCATCGATAGATGGAGATGAAATGTATTCGAAGTTGATGATAAACTCACCTTCTTCGTTATACTTTCTGTAAGCAGATATAAAAGCGTTTTCCGAACGATCGAAATAGTTTAATAAGCCATTGTGTAAAGGTAATCCTGCTCTAAGGATAGAAGCGACTACAACTTGATCTTCAGGAAGATTCATTAAAGAAGTTCCAAGTGGTGTTTGAACTTCTTTTTGAGAGTACTTAAAAGTTTTGCTGACTTCGTAAGCAAAGATTTCTCCAACTCTTTCGAGGTTTCTTCTGAATCGAAGAGGATCATTCTGAACGTTTACGTCGCGAATTTCAGCTATAAATTGGTTGAAAAGGGAGTTATTCTCCCCAATAATATGCACCATGATGTCGTATTTAAAAATTAGCTGAGCGCAAATGTAGGTATATCTAGAGAAATATTCTCTATGTTATTCAGCTCTTTTTTATAACTGGCTGGTATTTAGGTGTTATTTTGATCGATAATTGGTCGTCTAATTTTTAAGAAGTGTTTCTTTTTCACATTTCTAGTCATCCATAATCGGAACTTTAATTGGGTGTTTTGAATTTGCGATGAAATCAACAAGCTAGCTCTATATCCAGTATAGGCAAGTGTCAGCAAGCTAATTCAATACATCATAAGAAAAGCAAAAACACGAAGAGTTGTCATATTTGACAACTCTTCGTAATTCTATTAGAAAACAACAGATATCGCTCTTACCCGACGATTTTATCGGCTAATTCCTGAAGATTTAAACCCGAAAAGTTTCCTGAACTCATCAAAAGCAAGTTGGTCTTTTCGAAATTCAAACGCAATAAGTCGTCAAGGAGCATGCCTGAGTCGGTGTAGACCTTCAGATTATCTCCGCCAAAGGCTTCCTGAACCTGTTGAACTGTGATGGGCTTGAGCTTTTTGTGCTCAACTGTTTTAGGGTTGAAATACACCATGGCCACATCAGCTAATGCCATACTGTTTTTATACTCAGGTAGAAATTCTTCTTTCAGACTGCTAAAGGTGTGTAGTTCCATGCAAGCCACAAGTTTTCGATCGTGAAACTGATTTTTTACGGCATTGGTTGTGGCATTTAGTTTCGAGGGTGAATGCGCAAAGTCCTGATAAACCACAGTATTTGAATTTTCAGCCAATGTTTGCAGGCGTTTAGCAGCGCCACCAAAACTCTTTATCGATGAATAAAAGATTTCATCGCTTATCCCTAATTCTCGGCAAATGAAATGTGCCCCTTGGAGATTCTGAAGGTTATGCTCGCCAAAAATTGATAATTCCGTTTCGCCATCTTTGTGGACTAAAGAACTGATTCCCTCATTTACCTTATGTGGGTGGGAGTTGTATGGCAAATAGGAAATGTCGTTTCTTTTTGACTGGACCATTTTTGCAATATGCTGATCATCCTCGAAATAGATAAGACTTCCTTCGGACTTAATAAGTCCAATAAATTTTTCAAACTGGCTCAGGTAATTATCGAATGTAGGGAATACATTAATGTGATCCCAGGCAATACCTGTCAGCAAAGCTATGTGAGGGTGGTAGAGATGAAATTTTGGACGAGGATCGATGGGAGAGGCCAGGTATTCATCCCCTTCGAAAACGGCAATTTTAGCTTCTTTGCTAAGTTTCACCATGGTATCGAAACCTTCTATTTGAGCCCCGACCATATAGTCAAAGTCAATATTGTTGAGTTTTAACACATGCATGATCATCGAGGTTGTCGTTGTTTTACCATGACTACCTCCGATAACAACACGTGTTTTATCCTTGGTTTGTTCGTATATATATTCAGGATAAGAGTAAATTTTCAAACCCAATTCCTTTGCCTTTAATAGTTCAGGATTGTCAATTCGGGCATGCATACCCAGGATTATTGCATCTATATCAGTCGTGATTTTGTTGGGAAACCATCCCCAGTTTTCAGGTAATAAACCATGCTGATCTAATCGACTCCTGGAAGGATCAAAAATCTCGTCATCCGAACCTGAAACCAGAAAGCCCTTTTTGTGTAAAGCTAAAGCTAAATTGTGCATGGCAGCCCCTCCAATTGCAATAAAATGTACTCTCATCGATATTATTTTTGTGTGAATTGATTGTCTGATTAGTAAATTTTTATCTAATAAATAAAAATTAGTGTTATTGTTTTATTTTCAGAGTATTGAATCTGGTTAAGTATACTAAAGCTATAAATATAGAGCGAATGTTTTTGCACTGTTTTGAATTAGTTTTTCATACTTAATCCCCCTAAAATAACTGAAGCTAAATATAAACAATTCCCCAGTGATTGGGAGTATTCTTTTTTCTTTCTTACTTTATGCTCTTACACAACAGAAGACAATTAGAATAACATGACAGGATTAGGTTCTTTAATATGAGAAACAATCTGAATAATAACTTAGGATATGCAAATCTATTCGATAGAAACAGGAAATTTTAAATGTGATGGCGGGGCTATGTTTGGTGTTGTTCCCAAAGTGATGTGGAGCAAGAAATACCCTGCAGATGAAAACAACCTTTGCAATTGTGCTTTGCGAAGTATGCTAGTTATTGATGGAGACCGAAAGATCCTGATAGATAACGGTACGGGTGATAAGCAAGCTGATTCATACACCAGTCATTATCATCTGAATGGAGATGCTACGCTTCAGAACTCACTAAAAGAACTGGGTATAGGTTTTGAAGATATTACCGATGTGGTGTTCACGCATCTGCATTTTGATCATTGCGGTGGGGCCACACGTTACAAAACAAATAGTAAAGAGCTGGAATTGGTATTTCCCAATGCCACCCACTGGGTAAGTCGTGTACAATGGGAAAATTATTTGAATCCTAATGTTCGCGAAGCTGACAGCTATTTTGCAGAGAATATGATGCCTGTTTTTGAAGCCGGAAAACTGAAGTTGGTTGAAGGTGATGGTGAGTTGTTTCCAAATTTTGAAGTCAGAATATTCAATGGGCACACACCCGGTTTAATGGCAGTACTTGTTACTAAAGAGGTGCAAACCATTGTTTTCGCTGCTGACTTTATCCCTACTATGGCTAATGTGAATTTGAAATGGGTAGCAGCATATGATTTGTTTCCAACTGTTGTTTTAAAGGAAAAAGAGGAATTCCTTAAGGAAGCAGTTGAGAAGAATTTTATTCTTTTCTTTCAACATGATATCCAGAATGAGTGTTGCTCGTTGACTAAAACACCAAGAGGAATCAAGCCTAAAGAGAATTTCAAGCTTGCCCGCCTTTTTTCACCCGGAAAATAGCGGTTTGAATAAGACTCAAAGAACAATCGGCCAAATAATGAGGCCAACCTGATACAATAAAGCCATTAAATGAATGTTGCAGTTTGTGATATTCAATTGATGGCTTATTTTTTTCTTATTTCAGTTTACAGTTTTTTCTTGATTCAGGTTTCTAATAATCCTGTATATTTGTGAACGCATTATCCTGACAGACTTATTCCGACTATGAAGACCAAGCATTCCGTTGATATTATGAACTTTAATTGCACACTTACCATCGATTCAGTATCTGTTACTAAATCGGATGTGAGTGCTTTACAGCAGGATTCATCCTTAGTCGCAGAAGAGGGGCTAAAGACAATTCCAAAAGAGAATGAGGAGATAGTGCAGAAAGATACGACGTGGTTTAATCCGAATCAAAATTCCATGCTTGCAGACAGTACACTAAGAGATTCTAGTTTATTTCCTGGAGTAAGCTTAATGCCTGTCGCAGATAGCAGTCAGAAAATAATTGAAGTGGAACAAGCCCGCTATGGAGGAGAGGAGATTTCCCGATTCGAAAATATTGGTTTCAGCAACGATTGGGTTGTTGGCGTTATCTTTTTTGCTTTGTTTTTACTCGCTTCTGTCAAGTTTTTGTTTAGCAAATACTTGGCTAAGCTGGTTGATTCTATGTTTAATTCGCATACTGCGAATAATTTATATCTCGAAAAAAATATTAATATGATAAAAGGTTCTGTGGTGATTAACCTTTTGTTTGTTATTAATATTTCACTGTTTGCGATTAGTATTCTGGATTATTTTGCTTACCCCAAAAATCAAAGCAGTGATTTTAAGCAATTTGCTATTATATTCCTCGCTATTCTGTTTCTTTACATCGGGAAAAGTGTTGTAATTAGGGGTTTAGGGTATATTTTTAAAGGGAAAAATGAGAGTAAAGAGTATCTTTTTACCGTTTTCCTGTACAATAAGAACCTCGGATTATTTCTTTTTCCAATCATTATTGCCCTTCCATTTGTTCAGGCACATGCTGTAATATGGCTTATAAACATTGGCCTTCTCATGGTTTTCTTCTTTTTCATTTTGCGAATTGTAAGAGGTTTGAAAATATTATTACGCAAACATGTTTCCATTTTTTATATGATTTTGTATCTTTGCGCACTGGAAATATTCCCTTTACTAATGATTTACAAATTATTGGTAAGGTAGGTAATAGAAGAGTGGAAAATAATGTTTTAATTAAAGAATATCGCCTTGAAAATCAAAACAATATTAGTTTCGCAGCCGAAGCCCCAAACGGAAAAATCGCCTTATTTCGACTTGGCAGAAAAGTACAACTTAAAAATTGATTTTCGTCCTTTTATCCAAGTTGAAGGCATCAGTGCCAAGGAATTCAGACAAGAAAGAGTTAATATTCTTGATCATACTGCAGTAATATTTACCAGTAGGACAGCTATTGATCACTTCTTTAGAATTGCCGAAGAAATGCGCGTTACAATTCCTGATGATATGAAGTATTTTTGTATCTCAGAATCAACAGCTTTCTATCTTCAGAAATACATCGTGTACCGTAAGAGAAAAATTTTCTTTGGTGTAAGAAATTTCGAAGACCTGATTGATACTATTGTGAAACATAAGAAAGAGAAATTCTTGGTTCCACTTTCTGATATTCACAAGCAGTCAATTCCTGCTTTGTTGAATAAAAATAAGATTAAATATACAAAGGCTATTCTGTATAAAACTGTAAGTAGCGACTTGTCTGATCTAGCTGATGTTAATTACGACATCCTGGCTTTTTATAGTCCTTCAGGAATTACATCTTTATTTCAAAACTTTCCTGAATTCAAACAGGATGGTACTGTCATAGCTGCTTTTGGTCCATCGACCTCTAAGGCTGTAACAGATGCTAATCTTCGTTTGGATATCCAGGCTCCAATGCCTCAGGCGCCATCGATGACTATGGCTCTGGATCAGTTCATCAAAGCATACAATAAAGAGAATAAGGATAAATAAAAGCATTGTAAGTTGATCTTTGTAAGATTATAAGCTTGCTTAAAAGAATTGGGGAAAGTTGCTTTCCCCTTTTTTATTATCCCGAAATCAGATGTTATTTTTTTATAAATGGTTTTAGTAAATTTAAGCTATAAGCCCATTATTTAGGACTAGACTTTTCATGACCGACTCGTTACGATACAGCTTTAAAAAAGAAGAGCGCCTTTGTCACAAAAAGCGTATCAGCAGTTTATTTGCAGATGGCAATGGTTTTACCTGTTACCCCTTTCGTATTGTTTGGCAGAGCACTAAGCTCGATGTGGAATATCCTGCACAAGTTGCGATTACTGTTTCGAAGAGGAGCTTTAAACATGCAGTGAAGCGTAATCTCTTAAAGAGAAGAATTCGTGAAATTTACAGACTTAATAAGCACCTGCTATACAATGATTTAATCGAAAGAGAGACTCAGATTTCGTTTATGATTGTATATTTGCCTAAAACCATACTGAAATCAGCCGAGATGGATACGAAACTCGTAAAAGCTCTTAGGCGCATTGCAACTGAATATGACAAATCTGCTTCGAATTCTGAAAAAGGCGATTCTCTTCGTCATGATACTGCCGATTAAGTTCTATCAGCTATTTATCTCACCGCTTACCCCTTCGGCATGCCGGTATACACCCACCTGTTCCACTTATGCCATACAGGCATTAAAGGCTCATGGTCCTTTTAAGGGGAGCTACCTTGCCATAAAACGAATTCTGTCCTGCAATCCCTGGGGGGGACACGGACACGACCCAGTGCCTTAAAATCACATTATTATACAGACTAGACCTCTGACTCTCTTTTATTTTAAAAGGGAAGGATGAAACACGTCTTATCGGGCTTAACAAATGAAATTTGTTAACTTTGACAAACGATAATAAAACACGACTACTCATGATAACAATAGACCAGCTAAAAGATTTAGCGGAGCGCACGGTAGCGCTAAGGAGGTATCTTTGACATTGATGCCAAATTAATCCAAATACAGGAAGAAGAATTACGCACACAAGTTCCTGGTTTTTGGGACAATCCCAAAGAGGCTGAAGTGCAGATGAAAAAGGTGAAAGTACTCAAATCCTGGGTCGAATCATATGACGAAGTTAAAGCCTCCGAGGATGATTTACAGGTACTTTTCGAATTTGCAAAAGAAGGTGAAGCCTCTCAGGAAGAAGTGGACGAGCAATATGCTAATACATTAAAACTTCTCGATGCATTGGAGCTTAAGAATATGCTTCGTAAGGAGGAGGATCATTTCGGAGCCATCCTGAAAATTAACTCTGGTGCGGGAGGTACCGAGAGTTTGGATTGGGCCGGCATGCTTTATCGCATGTATTTGCGCTATGGTGAGGCGAATGGTTATAAAGTGCGTCAGTTGGAATATCAGGAAGGGGAAGAGGCCGGAATTAAATCGGCAACTCTTGAATTTGAGGGCGATTTTGCTTTTGGTTTCTTAAAATCGGAGAGTGGAGTACACCGTTTGGTGCGTTTATCACCATTTAATGCAGCCAACAAACGTATGACAACTTTTGCTTCGGTCTATGTTTATCCTGCTATCGACGATACTATTGATATTCAGATTAACCCTGCAGATATCACCTGGGATACGTTCCGGTCTGGTGGAGCTGGAGGTCAGAATGTAAATAAGGTAGAAACTGGTGTCCGAGTGCGACATGCACCCACTGGAATCATCATTGAGAATACTGAAAGCCGATCGCAGCTTGGCAATCGTGAAAATGCCCTGCGTTTGCTGAAATCCCAACTCTATGAGCTGGAATTACGTAAGCGTCAGGAAGCCCTTGATAAGATTGAGGGCTCAAAAAAGAAGATTGAATGGGGATCTCAAATCCGTTCTTATGTGATGCAACCCTACAAGATGGTTAAAGATGTCCGTACAGGGCACGAAACCTCAAATGTACAGGCTGTTTTAGATGGCGATTTGGAAGGTTTCATCAAATCCTATTTGATGGAGTTTGGAGGCGAGAATAAAGACGACTAATTCAATTCGTAGAAAAGATATATGAAGAGCAGAGACTATCGGGTTTCTGCTCTTTTTTTATTTATGTGACGGTTATAGGCTTTAATTATTGTTTTATTCACAAATTCCAAATCGATAACCTTTTGCTTTGAGTTCATCAATCAAACGAGGGAGGGCATATCTCATATTCGCCTCTGATTTGATATGGTTGTGAAAAAGAATTATAGAACCAGGTCTGATATTTTTGAGCACGGCTTTAAAGCAAGATTCTGGAGTAATGTCCTGACGATAATCTTCACTTAAAACATCCCACAACACAATTTTAAAGTCCTTTGATAGGCTTTTGGCTTGTGAGCGTTTGATCATACCGTATGGGGGACGAAAGAGCTTTGAGTGGATGTATTTGCCTGCCAAAGCCACATTATCGACATAGCTTTGGTTATCACTTGTAAAACCTCTTAAGTGATTGTGTGTATGGTTGCCAACGGCATGTCCATCGTCCAGGATATTTTGATATAAGTCGGGGTACTTACGTACATTATCTCCTACACAAAAGAAACTGGCTTTGATTCCCTTTTCTTTTAAAAGGGCAAGTGTCCATGGTGTAGATTCAGGAATAGGTCCATCGTCGAAGGTGATATAAACGACCTTCTCTCCGGTATTGTAATCCCAGGTGAAAACGGGAAAGAGTTTCTTTAAAAGCTGTGGTACCCTTACAAATCGCATAAATAGAAGAAATTTTAGTCATCAAAAGTAATGGACTTGTATATAAAAGCAAATTTATTTCAGTTTTAATGCGATGAGTTGAATGTGGAAGCATCTGTTAAGTAGGCAGTTATATTTCTTGCGATTTGATTTATTTGTTAAAAAAATAAAAATGCGTTGCTCGATTTAAACAAACGTTTAACTTTGCCAGCAAAATTAGAATATATGGAAGACAGCAGAAGTAAAATTTTAAAATCTTCAGCAAAGCTATTTGTTCAGAATGGCTATGATGGAACCAGTGTCAGACAAATTGCCCAGGATGCCGGGGTTAATGTTGCTATGATCTCCTATTATTTCAAATCGAAGGAGGGTGTGTTAATTGATTTAATCACTGAAACTGCGAAAAAATTAAGAGAAAAAAAAGAGAAAATTGAAAGGCTAGATCTTGAACCCCGTGAAAGGGTAACAAAATTATTTTTGGCCATTACAGATCACTTTGTTGATCATGATCTGGTGGGATATGTTTTTGGAACTGAACTGTCTTTAAACCGGAATAAGAACATTGTTGATTTAATATTACCCATTGTGCAAGAAAATCACGATTATGTCTACAAATGCATAAAGGATTGCAAGCCTGATATCGATGAAACTCTCTGTCAGATGATTCCCGTTATGATATTGGGTATGGTAAATAAAGCTTTGTCAACGCCAAGGGCATTGGATTCGGCTTTGGGGAATAAGAGTTTTTCGAGTAATAATAAAAGAGAGATAAGAAGATACTTACACTTATTTGTTGAAGACTATTTGAATCTTCAATTCGGGAAGGAGTAGTGCTAATTTTAATGTATAAACCGCAGCGTCTTGTTGCGTGTTTTTTTTACGACTATTAATTAAACAAACGTTTAATTAATAGTTTGAATTATTTAATCAGAAATTTTTAAATCAGAATTTGATGACAACAATAAGACTATTGGGAGCTGGATTAATTTTATCCTGTTTCTTTTTTGGATGCAAGCCTAAAACGGCTGTAGAAAAGGCAGTACGCCCGGTTAAGGTGATAACTGTAGAAGGTAGAAATAACACAGCAACCCATACGTTTCCCGGGAAAGTCCAGGAATCACGTGAGGTAAAACTGGCTTTTAGAGTTCCCGGACCCTTGGTTCAACTCAATGTAAAAGAAGGCATGTTTGTGAAAAAAGGTGATTTGCTTGCAGAGATTGATCCTCGTGATTTCCAAATCAACTTGGAAGCTGCAAAAACGAATTGGGAGCATGCCAAACAGGATGCGAAACGTTATCAGGAACTTTTTGAAAAAAAATCAGTCCCTGAAAGTACCAAAGAGAAGGTAGAAGTGGCTGCAGCTATGGCTGAGTCAACTTATAATAATGCAAAGAATGCTTTAAACGATACCAAACTGTTTGCCCCATTTGATGGGTACGTACAAACAAAAATGGTTGAAAACTATGAAAAAGTTGGAGCTGGTCACCCTATTCTTACATTACTTGATGTTTCCGTTCTTGAAGTGATTGCTGGAGTACCTGAAAGTATTGCCAGTCACTCTGACAATTTTAAGTCTTTTACCTGTACGGTAAAAAATGGCAGAACCCGAGTTATTGATGCAAAACTCAAGGAAATCAGTAAAAAAACAGCAGGTAACAACCAGGTGTATCCCATTACTGTTTATTTAGACAAGAACGAGGCGAAAAATTTACGCCCGGGTATGAATGCCAGCTTAAATATTGAGATTAGTGAAGAAGGCAGTGAAGAAGGTTTTGAACTTCCTTTGGCATCTGTTGTTAATTACAAAGGGAAAAGCATTGTTTGGGTTTATAACCAAAAGCAAAAAGTGGTTAATCAGCGTGAGATCGATGTGATTCGCTTGTTGGCAAACGATAAAATTTTGGTGCGTAAGGGGCTTAACGAAGGTGAACAAATTGTGGTTGCAGGTGCTGCTTTTCTAATTGAGAAACAGCCAGTGAAACTTCTTACAGAGAAGACAAATACAAACATAGGAGGCTTATTATGAATATCGCTAAATATTCGGTAAACAATAGGGTTGTTATCTGGGTTGCCGTTTTCTTTAGTCTTGTTGGGGGAATATTTTCCTATACGAAGTTGGCAAAGCTTGAAGATGCTGAGTTTACTCTGAAAACTGCATTGGTGATAACACCTTACACAGGCGCTTCACCCCATGAGGTTGAGCTCGAAGTAACCGATGTCATTGAACGGGCTGTGCAGGCGACTCAAGGGCTAGATTTTATCGAATCGGAATCTAAAGAGGGACTCTCAATCGTAACCGTTGAGATTAAAGGGAGCAAGAAAACACATGAAATGCCCCAAATTTGGGATGATTTAAGGCGAAAGGTAAACGACTGCAAGCCTTATCTGCCACGTACCGCCTACCCGATGGTCTTAGATGATTTTGGGGATGTGTTTGGGGTTTTCCTTTCCCTTTCCGGTGATGGTTATAGTTATGCTGAGCTTCATGACTATTCAGCCATGCTGAAACGTGAGCTTCTGATGGTAAAAGGGGTTGCAAAAGTCAAACTCTTCGGAACCAAAACGGAAAGTATCGAGATCAACCTGTTGAGTTCCAGAATGGCAAGTTTTGGTATCAATCCAGGCCAGGTTATTGGTATTTTGAATGACCTGAACTCCAGATGGGACAATGGTCAGGTTGAAGTGGATGGACACAGAATTAAAATTCGCGATAAGAGCAGTTTTAAAACTATAGAAGAAGTTGGTGATTTAGTGATTCAGGATTACAGTAATCAGCAAATTAAATTGAAAGATATTGCTGATATCAAAGAGTCCTACCAGCAACCGGTTAGTAATCTGATGCGATACAATGGTAAAGAATCCATTGGTATTGGACTGTCAATGTCCTGGGGCGTAAATGTGATGGATGTAGGTGAGGATCTTGATAAGCGTTTGGAGGAATTGAACGCCCAGCTGCCCGTTGGCTTGAATATTGAAAAGGTCTATTTTCAGTCTGATGAAGTGGCTGAATCCAACAGTATGTTCATGACCAATCTTGCTGCATCTGTGGCTATTGTAGTCGTTATTCTTCTTATATTCATGGGGCTGCGTTCAGGCTTGCTGATTGGAAGTGGATTGATACTTACGATTCTAGCCACATTTATTGTCATGTTGGCTGGAGATATTGCATTACAACGAACCTCTTTAGCTGCCATTATTGTGGCTATGGGGATGTTAGTGGATAATGCTATCGTGGTAACCGATGGGGCGCTTGTTGCTTTGCAAAGGGGAAATTCAAGACGGAAATCTGCATTAATGGGTGCTGAGTCAACCATTTGGCCATTATTTGGTGCGACTCTGATTGCCATCTTAGCTTTCTTACCTATATATATGGCTCCTGGGAGTGTAGGTGAAATCTGTAAGTCTATGTTTCAGGTTTTGGCAATTTCTCTTGGCTTGAGTTGGTTGTTTGCAGTCAGTCAAAATGTTCTTTTCAGTGATGTTTTCCTTAAGGTGAATAAAAGTTCTATGGATAAGGATCCTTTCTCTGGAAAGGGATATCAGATATTCAAAAAGCTTTTAATGAAGGTTCTGCGTCACCGTTTGATTTCACTTACCGTTGTGGTTCTTGTTTTGATTGGCAGTTTAATGATATTTGGAAAAGTGAAGAAGCCTTTCTTTGTGGATTTAACCAAACCTTTGGTGACGGTGAATTACTGGCTGCCTGAAGGAACCGATATCCATAAGGTTGAGGCAGACTTGAAAGAAATCGAGAAACATGTGATTGGTATTGATCATGTTACCAGTGTAACGACTGCCATTGGAGAATCTTTACCTCGTTATATCCTGATGGCTGAGGTGGTGAAAAACAATTCATCCTATGGTCAACTTGTGGTTAGAACCGATGATTTCGATAATCTGGCAGATGTTAGGACAGAGATTGATACTTATATCAAGGCGAACTATCCAGCTGCCAACATTCACTCAAAGCTCTTGTTGGGGGGACCTCCTATTGAATTTAAAGTTGAAGCCCGTTTTATGGGACCTGATCCAATTGTTTTACACGAATTGGCAGACAAAGCCAAGGACATCATGCGTCATGAGGAGTTGGCTACCAATGTGAGGGATGATTGGCGACAGCAAGTGATGACTTGGGAACCTGTTTACAATCAAGAGAAAGGAAGACGGGTCAATGTGAGTCGAGAGCAAATGGCACAGGCATTGCAAACCGCTAATGATGGTGCTGTTGTTGGTCGCTTTTATGATGGTGATCAGGCACAGAGCATTCTGTTGAAAATGGTTGATGATACACATGATCAGAATAATCAGTTGCAATACTTACCCGTTTGGGGTGGAGGTGCTTCTGCAACTCTACTCGATCAGGTTCTTGATGGTGCTAAAATGGGATGGGAAGATCCTGTTATTCGTCGCTACAACCGTCGTCGTTCCATTACAGCGCAATGCGATCCGATATCTTCTGACATTACAGGAGACCAGTTGCTGGCAAAATTAAAGGGTAAAATCGAAGCCATTCCATTGCCAGAGGGCTACTATATGATGTGGGATGGTGAGTATAGAAAGCAAATGGAAGGAAATCAAAATGTAGGGGCATTTTTTCCATTGGCAATTATCCTGATTTTGGTTGTCATTGTAATTCTTTTCAACTCTTTCCGTCAGACTATGATCATCTTCCTGATGTTACCTCTTTCGTTTATTGGTGTAGCAAATGGACTGTTTGTGTTTGATAAGGGGTTCGGATTTATGGCTATAGTCGGATTCCTGGGTTTACTTGGAATGGTAATAAAGAATGCTGTAGTGCTCATCGATCAGATCAATGTTTTAATTAAGGAAAAGTCACCACTCGATGCTGTTGTTGAGTCAGCAGTCTCGAGAATGCGTCCGGTAATGATGGCAGCATTAACGACCATCCTGGGTATGCTTCCTTTGATCAACGATGCCATGTATGGTTCCATGGCAGCTACCATCATGTTCGGTTTACTTTTCGCAACCGTCTTAACTCTTTTTGTAGTGCCTTTATTCTTTTGTTTGTTCTACAAAATTAAGATTGTTGATTAATATGAGATTATAGATGTGAGACGAGTTGGTCTCACATCTATCTTAAAAATAAATAATAAGATGCGATACAAGATAATATTAGTGCTTCTTGCTGCCATATGCATTACCAAGCCCTCAATTTCACAAGAGGTATTAAGCTTGGATAAGTGCAGAAATCTGGCTAAAGAGCACAATCAGGATGTGAAAAATGCGGCTATTAATGTGGCTATATACGAGAGTCACATGAAATCGAATAAGACAAATCAATTGCCTAAGATTGATTTTTCAGCTTCACTGACTCGCGTGGGAAATCCTCAGGAGACTATAATGCCGGCTTTTCAGTTGCCTAATATGGATGGTAGCCCAAGTGGGGTGCTATTTCCCGGTGGAACAGTTTTCGAAGCACCGGATAATTTGTACAAATTGAATTTAGCCTTGATTCAGCCCATTTATATGGGTGGGAAATTGAGGAATTTAAATAAACTCAGCCAAAAGAATGTTGATCTATCAAAAGAGAATCTTCGTTTGGAGAAATCGAATCTTTTATTGGAGACCGATGATACTTACTGGCTGATTGTTTCTTTGAATGAAAAGCTGATTCTAACAAAGGAAAGTATTAAGTTTCTCGAAGAATTTAAGAAGGATATCAACAACCGTTACGAAGTTGGTTTGGCAACAAAAAATGATGTGCTTCAGGCTCAGGTTAACTTGAATCATGTGCAATTGGCCAATATTGAGGCTGAAAATGGAGTGGACTTGGCCAATATGGCTCTTTGTCGCTTAATTGGTTTTCCACTTTGGCAAAATATTCAGTTAAAGGATTCTATGGTTAATAAAGCCATATTACCTGATTTTGAAGTGGCGCATCAAAAGGCTTTGGCACAACGTCCGGAGTTAAAGATGAGTCAGCTGGCTGTTGATATGGGTGAACTGGGGATTAAAATGACTAAAGCTGAACAGCTACCCACTGTTAATGTTGGTGTGAACAGTTATTATGGCAATCCCAATCACTATGGTGTAGATGAAGGGGAATCTTCATGGAATGCGACAGCTATGGTGACTGTACCCGTTTTTCATTGGGGAGAGAAAAGACAAGCCGTAAAACGGAGCAAAATGCAGCATCAGCAGGCTGTTCTTGAGTTCGAGAAGAACACAGACCTGATTGCTCTTGATGTGCAACAATCTCTGTACGCTTTAAAAGAAGCCATCTCTACGATGAGCTTTACCGAAACCTCACTGGAACAAGCCGAGGAGAATCTGAAAGTAACCCGGAATAACTTTAGTGTTGGGGTAGCTTCAGTCACTCAGGTTTTGGATGCGCAGGTTTCATGGCAGTCCTCTTACAGCGATTATATCGATGCAAAAATTGCTTGTCAGCAGAAACATTCAGTGTATCTGAAAGCAATTGGCGAGTTGGATCAGATCTAATACCGATTTGTATTTGATTTTAAGATGGTATTCATAAAATGTCGGGATGTAAGAACATCCCGACATTATTATTATAAGTCATTTGTTACTCCTGAATAAGATTCTATGAATCTTTCTGTTCGTATTTTAGTACAATACGTTTCATTTCGCCAATCAGGGCTTGATTCCTCCTCTTTGATCGAACAAATTCCGAAAGACTACTCTCAGGTAAACTGTTGTAATAGTTTAATTCCTGGTTGAGTCGGGTGTGAATTTTGTCCATCATCTGCATGGCTATTTCACGCTCCCCCAGTTTCAGATAATTCTCAGCCATTAATAAGGCAATATAGTCATAGGGACTGAGCTCATTTGGAAGAATGCTTCTACTCTTGTCCATAACCTCAAGCGCTTTCTCTTTGTTATTCTCAGCAATATAAGAGTTCGACAGGCTTAGGAAATTATTTCTCAGATTCAGACACATTCTTTTGATATTCTCGTCCGCATAAATCCTCTCCTGATTAATGTTGCCCCATTTGAATTTCGACATCATGTTTCGGTACAGGATATCGGTATCAATGCGTCCCAGGCTAGACATTGAATCTTTGGTTTTAACAGGTGCCAATCTGTAGGCTAAACCTTCAAGCTGAAAGTAATCTTGCAGGCCATAATAACCCGATTGGGGCACTGTTTGTGAGAAATAAACAGGACGTTCCCAATTATTACTCAAAAGCATGTCATAGAGGATTAAGCCTGCTTTTTCCATATAGTTACTATTGAGTTCCCATTCCATTTGAGGAACAATAAGGGCTGAATCCTTCACACTTAATGTTTGAGTGGCTATAATCTGATTTTTATCGATAGGCAATCTGAATTTCCTTGCAGGAAAGTGATCGATTCTTTGATCGTAGCCATAGATTTTCTTTGTGCTCTCAAGTTCGGAGTTCACATATTCGAGGGCATCTTTCAAGTCCAGGCCTTTGTTTTTTTCAACCCAGGCACTCAGGCGAGGATCATCAAGAATATAAATGACATCCCGGGTACCCATCAAATATTTTTCCTTTTCCATAGAAATGGGCAGGCTTTTCGAATTGTAATTATCTCTTTTCATCTGGTCTATATACCAGTCGGTAGAGAGATAGCTCAGGTTACAAACCCGAACATCGGTTCTAATGCCTTCCACTTCCTGTAAATACCATAAAGGAAAGGTATCGTTATCGCCCATGGTGAATAGAATCGCATTAGGTGCACAGGAATTGAGGTAATTGTAGGCTAAATCGTGAGCAAAATAGCGATCCGATCGGTCGTGATCGTCCCAATTCTGTTGCGCCAGTAGAGCCGGCACTGCCAAAAAACACAAAGATGAGCCTAATATTAAACTCAGCTTAGGGTTCAGGTATTTCTCCATGCCCTTAAGCACAGCCATGACGCCTAAGCCAATCCAAATGGCAAAAGCATAGAATGATCCGGCGTAAGCATAATCACGTTCACGTGGCTGTAAAGGCGGTTGATTTAGATAGACGACAATGGCCAGTCCGGTAAACAGAAACAGCAGAAGAATAACAAAAAAGTCCTTCTTGCCTTTTTTGCTGTATTTGTATTGATACAACATACCTAAAAGACCCAAAAGCAAAGGAAGAAAGTAATAGCTGTTGTCTGCTTTATTTGATTTCATGTCATCGGAGCGAAGTTCTTGATCGCCCAGCCTGAGATTGTCGATAAAAGGAATTCCGGATTTCCATGATCCGTTTACGATATCACCATAGGATTGCACATCATTTTGTCGACCGGCGAAATTCCACATGAAATAACGGAAATACATGTGGTTGACCTGATAGGAAAAGAAGAACTTAAGATTCTGAGCAAAGCTGGGTTTTTCTTTCTGATCGGGTCGAAGTCCCGTCCATTTTGCATATTCCTGAGGATTTTTTCCTGACATGCCTTTGGTGTACATGCGTGGGAATAATGTCTTGTGACTTGAGCTAAAATTGTTTCGTTCCTGCTCATATGAAAGCTCGTATTTCCCATTCTTCTTGATGTAGATCTTTTTGTTAATCGAACTTGGATTTTCTTCGTCAACGGGAGCATTAAAATACTGTCCGTAAAATAAGGGATTCGATCCATATTGTTCACGATTAAGATAGGAGAGGAGTGAGAAAACATCCTCGGGGTTGTTCTGATTTAAAGCCGGATTCGCCGAAGCACGAACCATTATAAGAGTGTAGGATGAGTATCCAATCAAAACAACAGTAAGGGCTGTAAGTATTGTATTCAGTAAAACTTTACCATGTTTCAGAGTATATCGAATGGCAAATATTAAGCCAAGTGATAAAAGAAGCAGATAGAATAATAAACCTGAATTATAAGGCAAAGAGAAGCCATTAACAAAGGCGAACTCGAACCAGATTGCGATTTTTACCACCCCCGGGATAATCAAATACATGATGCTTGCCAGAAGTAAAATTGCTAAAGAAAGAGCTTTGAGGATCCCCTTCTGAGTGACCGGATATTTTTTGAAATAGTAGAGAATAACGATGGCTGGAATCGCCAAAAGATTCAGAAGGTGAACGCCAATGGATAGGCCCATAAGGTATGCGATCAGAATCAACCAGCGGTTTGAATAAGGCGAATCAGCTTCGTTTTCCCATTTTAGTATGGCCCAAAATACAACAGCAGTAAACAGGGATGAAAGTGCATAGACTTCAGCTTCGACAGCAGAAAACCAAAAGGTGTCGGAAAAGGTGTAAGCCATTGCACCAATAAAACCAGCACTAATTATTTTGCCGGTTTGTAAAGAATTGAAATGACCATCTTCCGTTGAGATGAGTTTGCGGGCTAAGTGTGTTATACTCCAAAAAAGGAACATGATTGTAAAGGCTGAAGCCAAGGCCGAAAGAATGTTTAGCATCAGAGCCACTTGAGATGGATCAGATGCAAACAGGGAAAAGAAACGCCCCAGTAACATGAAAAATGGTGCGCCGGGAGGGTGTCCAATCTCCAATTTGTAGGCTGCGGTTATAAACTCGCCACAGTCCCAAAAACTAACTGATGGCTCCAGGGTTAGCAGGTAAACTATAGAGGCAATAATAAATACCAGCCACCCACTTATTATGTTGGTTTTCTGAAATCTAGTCATGTAATGTGAGTTGTTAATTATGTCAACGAAGTTAGGGAATTAATCATTAAGCTTTATGTGTATTATGTGAAAAGTTGTGAAAATATTAAGGTGTTTTTGCAATAGAAATAATGCGATCTACAGTCTTTCTATAAAAAAGCTGATATTAAGAATTGGTACGATTTCCCGAGTTTTGTTTCTGTTCCCATCTTTTTTTTTCCTTCAATTCATGTTGTTAAGCATGTATTAGGCTCTGGTCTGAAAAAACAGCCTGTGAAATATAAATCAGGCTGTTTAAAAATTCACAAGCCGTTTGTTTTTGATACGGATTTTCCTGAGAAAAGAGGGCTTATTTAGAATGAATATATGCAATCATGTTAAGATAGAATTATTCCTAATAAGAGGAGCTAGTATTCAGGTTTGCAATCGTTTTCAAGCCTGAAAAATAAATTTATCTTTGTTGCAGAATTTTACATTCATATGATGTAAATCGCTGTAGAAAAATGCTTTGCAATAAATTTTAAACAACTCCTGTTATGAACAAGATAATTTCATTTGAAGATGCCGTAGCCAAAATAAAAGATGGTATGACCATCATGATTGGTGGCTTTTTATCGGTTGGAACTGCCAACCAAATGGTTGATGGCATTGTAGCCTCGAATGTTAAAAATTTAACAATCGTATGTAACGATACCGCATTTGCCGATAAAGGCTTAGGGAAATTGATTGCAAATAAGCAAGTTGAAAAGGTTATTACTTCTTATGTGGGTGCTAATACTGCTTCAATTGAACAAATGAATAACGGTGAATTAATCGTTGAGTTTAGTCCTCAGGGAACCCTGGCAGAACGTGTTCGTGCTGGTGGTGCTGGTTTAGGTGGTGTATTAACTCCTACAGGTTTGGGGACAATGGTAGCTGAAGGAAAAGATATCGTTACTGTTGATGGTAAAGAGTTCATTCTTGAAAAACCCTTACATGCTGATGTTTCTTTAATTGGAGCAAGCATGAGTGATACACATGGAAATCTTACTTATAGAGGGACTTCACAAAATTTCAACCCCTTGATGGCCACTGCTGGTGACCTGGTAATTGTTGAAGCTGAAGAGATTGTTGAGGCTGGAACTTTTAAACCGGAAGAAGTGAAAACACCATCTATTTACGTTGACTATATCGTAAGAGCTAACTAATTAAAATTTGATTGAGGATTTGGATCTTCAGTTTAAGTTGACAATCACAAAAATACAATACTAACACACGATACTATTATGGAACAGGCAATTATTAGAGTACGCATGAGCTCACACGACGCTCATTACGGAGGAAATCTTGTTGATGGTGCTAAAATGCTTCAACTTTTTGGTGATGTAGCTACTGAATTATTGATTCGTCGTGATGGCGATGAAGGTTTGTTTGCAGGTTATGAAAGCGTTGAGTTTTTAGCTCCTGTTTATGCCGGCGATTATATCGAAGCTGTAGGTGAGATTATCAAAGAGGGTAACTCAAGCCGTAAAATGAAATTCGAAGCACGTAAGGTTATTGTTCCCAGAACAGATATTTCAGATTCAGCATGTGATTTGCTTGAAGAGCCAATCGTGACTTGTCGTGCAGTTGGAACTTGTGTGACTCCAAAAGCTTCACAGCGTAAATAATATTCATTGTAAATAATATGAGAAGAGGGTGTTGCGTGAAAACTACTACCGACTAACTAAATAATACAACACTCTCGAACTCATATTTAAATCATATTGCCAGATGGAAAAGTTAATTATCACAGCCGCAATTAGTGGTGCCGAAGTAACCAAAGAGCATAATCCTGCTGTTCCATATACAGTTGAAGAATGTGTTCGCGAAGCTGGATCAGCTATTAAGGCTGGTGCTAGTATCATTCACCTTCACGTTCGTGAGGACAATGGTACACCAACTCAAGATAAAGATCGTTTTAAGACAGTAATGGATGCGATCCATGCTCAATACCCTGATGTCATTATCCAACCTTCTACAGGTGGAGCTGTTGGGATGACCAATGACGAGAGACTTCAGCCGACTGAGTTGAATCCAGAAATGGCAACTCTTGATTGCGGAACATTAAACTTCGGTGGTGACGAGATCTTTGAAAATACAGAGAATACCATCAAGTATTTCGGTGAGAAAATGATTGAGAGAGGTATTAAACCTGAACTCGAGGTTTTCGATAAGTCGATGATTGATATGGCTTTGCGTCTTGGTAAAAAAGGTTTTATCAAATCGCCTATGCATTTCGATTTTGTGATGGGTGTAAACGGAGGTATCTCTGGAACACTTCGCGATTTCAATTTCATGCGTGGAAGTATTCCTGCTGATGCAACTTACACGGTTGCTGGTATTGGCCGTTTCGAATTCCCACTAGCAGCAGCGGCTATCATCGATGGTGGTCATGTTCGTGTTGGTTTCGAGGATAACACAATGATTTCAAGAGGCGTTGTTGCTGAATCGAATGGTCAATTAGTAGCGAAAGTAGTTCGATTGGCTAATGAGTTCGGTCGCGAAATCGCAAATCCAGCAGAAGCAAGAGAAATTTTAGGTTTAAAAGCAAAATAAGTTACGATGATCAATTAGTGATTTATAATTATCAATACTCAATTGTTAATTACCAATTACTAATCATTAATTAATATAGAATGAAAGCAGGAAACAAATACGGAACTCATAGAGTCCTTGAACCAAAAGGCACACTTCCACAGCCAGCTCAAAAGTTGGATAATACAATGTCAATCTATGACAATGAAGTGTTAATTGATGTTGAGACTTTAAATATTGACTCAGCTAGTTTTACTCAGGTAAAAGGTGCTTGCGATGCTGATACTGCTAAGATGGAAGAAATGATTCTTTCTATCGTTAATAGCCGTGGAAAAATGCAAAACCCAGTAACGGGTTCTGGTGGGATGTTGATTGGTACAATTAAAGAGGTTGGACCAAATTTCCCAAATCAAGATCTTAAGGTAGGTGATAAGGTAGCAACTTTGGTTTCTCTATCTCTTACACCACTTAAAATTGATAAAATCAAAAACATTAACTTATCTAATGACCAGGTTGATGTTGATGCTCAGGCGATTCTATTCGCTTCAGGATTATATGCTGTTCTTCCATCAGACTTACCAGAGAAATTAGCTTTAGCTGCTCTTGATGTAGCTGGTGCTCCTGCTCAGGTTGATCGTTTGGTTAAGGAAGGCGACACTGTTTGCATCATCGGTGGTGGTGGAAAATCAGGTGTGCTTTGCTGCTACCAGGCTATGAAAAAAGTAGGTCCTAAAGGAAAAGTAATTGTTGTTGAGTACTCTGAAGAGAATGCAAAACGTATTACTGATCTTGGTTTAGCTACTGATGTTATTGTTGGTGATGCAACTGATGTAATGAATGTTTACACTGAGGTGACAAAGATCTGCGGCGAAGAAGGTTGCGATGTGGTTATCAACAATGTAAATGTTGCTTCTACTGAAATGTCATCAATCCTGATCACTAAAGATCGTGGTTGTGTGTATTTCTTCTCTATGGCAACTTCTTTCTCTAAAGCAGCTTTAGGTGCTGAGGGAGTTGGTAAAGATGTTGATATGATTGTTGGAAACGGTTATGCCATTGGTCATGCTGATCTAACACTTGAAATCATTAGAGAATCAGCAGGAATTAGAGAGTTATTTGAAAAATTATACGTGTAGATTATAGAATTGAGATATGAGTATCGAGTATCAAGATATAATTTTTGATACAATAGAGAATTTCTCCTTGATACTTGATTCTAAATCTTGATACTAAAACAAAATATGATGATTGAAAATAAGGGACGTAAGGAAATGTTTCCACAGGTTACAGACGAGCAGTGGAACGATTGGAGATGGCAAGTAAGAAACCGTATCGAAACTCTAGAAGATCTTAAAAAATACATCAACCTTACTGCTGATGAAGAAGAAGGTGTTAAGAAGTCGTTGGCTACATTGCGTATGGCGATTACACCTTATTATTTATCTCTTGTAGATGTAAATAATCCAGAATGTCCTGTTCGTAAGCAGGCTATTCCTACAGGATTGGAAGTTCACCACGCTGATGCCGATCTTTTAGATCCATTGCACGAGGATGAAGATTCTCCAGTTCCTGGTTTAACTCACCGTTACCCGGATCGTGTATTGTTCCTGATCACAGATATGTGTTCAATGTACTGTCGTCACTGTACCCGTCGTCGTTTCGCTGGTCAGTCTGATGCTTCTACACCACAAGATAATATCGAAAAAGCAATTGAGTATATCAAAAACACACCTCAGGTGAGAGACGTTGTTCTTTCAGGTGGTGATGCTTTATTGATTGGTGATGATAAATTAGAATATATTATCAGCTCATTACGTGCTATTCCTCATGTTGAGATCATCCGTATCGGAACTCGTACGCCTGTTGTATTGCCACAGCGTATTACCGAAGGTTTGGTAAACATGCTTAAGAAATACCATCCAGTATGGGTAAACACACACTTCAACCACTCTGACGAGATGACCGGAGAGGCTAAGGAAGCTGTTGCTCGTTTAGCTAATGCAGGTGTACCATTGGGTAACCAGTCTGTATTGCTGAAAGGTATAAACGACTGTGTTCACGTGATGAAGAAATTGGTTCACAACTTGGTAATGAACCGTATTCGTCCTTACTATATCTACCAGTGTGACCTTTCAATGGGACTTGAGCACTTTAGAACACCGGTTTCTAAGGGTATCGAAATTATTGAGAGTCTTCGTGGTCATACTTCTGGTTTTGCAGTACCTACTTTCGTAGTTGATGCTCCAGGTGGTGGTGGTAAGATTCCGGTTATGCCTCAGTATGTTGTTTCTCAGAGTCCTTCTAAGGTGATTTTGCGTAACTTCGAAGGTGTCATTACAACTTATACCGAACCTAAAGGTTATATCGAAGATTGTCACTGTCCAGAATGTTCTGATCACAAACAACCAGAAGGTGTAGCATCTCTACTTGAAGGTAGCAGATTGGCAATTGAGCCATCGTTATTGCAACGTAAAGAGAGAAATAAAAAAGCTGAATGCCTTTCATAAAGGAAATAGAAAAATACAAAAGTCTGTCTATTGTTGGACTTGAAAAAAATACCGGGAAAACCGAGTGTTTGAATTATGTGCTGTCGCGATTGAGCGACAGCACTAAACAAATTGCACTCACTTCCATTGGTGTTGATGGAGAGAATACTGACGTAGTGACTCAAACTCACAAACCTGAAATTGAGGTTTATGAGGGGATGATTTTTGTGACTTCTGAATTGCATTATCAAAAGAAACAACTTGTTGCTGAAGTTTTGGATGTTAGTACCCAATCAACCTCTTTGGGGCGATTGGTGACGGCAAAAGCAAAATCAAGCGATAAGGTGATGATCTCGGGTCCTGCCAGCAATGTGGCTATCAAGGATCTGATCTCACAAATGAGAAATTTTAATGTTGATATCACCCTTGTTGATGGGGCTTTATCACGAAAAAGTTTGGGATCGCCAGCTGTAACCGATGCCATGATTTTGGCTACAGGAGCTGCACTTTCGGCAAATATCCCACAGCTGGTCTATAAAACCAATTATACCTACGATCTGATAAGTTTAAAGGCTGTAGATGATGAGTCAAAAGAGCGTTTATTGCCTATACAAAAAGGTATTTGGGCGATAAATGATGAGGGGAACTTAATTGATTTGGAGATTGAATCGGTTTTGCTCATTGAGAAGGCCAAAGATAGACTCTTTAAGCAAGGGAATCGTATTTTTGTGAATGGTGCGATTACAGATAAGTTTTTGAACTTTTTAAGAGTGCAAAAACACATAAAAGAGATTGAGATTATCGTTCGGGATTTCACAAGAATATTTGCCTCGCCCGAAACGTATTATGCTTTTATCAAACGAGGCGGAAGCATTAAAGTGCTTCAGAAAACCAAGCTGATAGCGGTTTGCATCAACCCGGTATCGCCCGATGGTTATTGTCTGAATTCAGACGAACTAAAACAAGCAATGGAAGACAAACTGAAATTGCCTGTTTATGATGTAAGAAAACTAGCTAACTAATTTAAAAATGAAGTTACGAACTGCCATATCTCAAGTAAAAGGCCTTCAGCATCTGGTGGAGAGCATGCAGTTGCAATCCGGTTTAGGAAAGCGCTATTTGCTTGACATGCCAATGATGTATCAGGCATGCGAGGTGAAAAATGAGCTCGATAAGGTGAATCGTATCTATTCTATTTTAGGAGGCAAAAAGGCAGGTTTGATTACAAAAATTCAGACCAAGCTTATGCAGGTGCGTGACATCAAGGGAAGCATCAAAAATTTGAAAGCCAATATGGTTTTAGATGATATTGAGCTTTTTGAGATCAAATCTTTCGCACTGGTTTCATATGAAATTCTTCAGCTTCAAGCTGAGTTTGAAACAACATTGATCGAGATACCTGATTTGAACTCTGTCATCTCAATTCTTGATCCTGAAAACAATAAGATCCCTTCATTCTATATTTACGATGCATATTCCAGGGAACTTGCAAGAGTTCGAAAGGAAATTAAAGAATTGAAGGCTGCCATAAAAGCTAATCCTGAGAAGCACACTGATCAGAATCTGGAAGCTTTACAGAGTCATTCAGAAGAAGTTGAAGCAGAGGTGAGAGCTGAGATTTGCGAGAAGCTTTATCCTTATGCAAGTGAGCTGGAGAATGCCCTAAATCAGGTTGCACATCTCGATGTGATTACAGCCAAAGCAATCCTTGCTGAGAGCATGGCGTTTACACGTGCACAGATCAGTGAATCAGGCACAGAATATAAAGCCATGTTTCATCCACAAATAAGGGAAACACTGGCATTAAGCAAACGAAATTTTCAACCGATAAATATCAGATTGAATCATTCGGTATGTTTTATAACGGGTGCTAATATGGCTGGAAAGACAGTTATTTTAAAAACCTTGGCACTCTGTCAGTACCTATTACAATTTGGTTTTTTTGTGCCGGCACAATCGGCTCAGATTGCTTTAGTCGATCGAATTCTGGTATCGGTAGGCGATGATCAGTCGGAACAAAATGGCTTGTCGTCTTTTGCTTCTGAGATGGTGAAGATTAACGAGATGGTTGAGGCTTCTATTCAGAAGGAAATTGTCTTGGTTTTGGTTGACGAACTGGCCAGAACAACGAATCCAACAGAGGGGAGAGCCATTGTAAATGCAGTGGCTGAGATTTTTAATGAGAATCAAACCTTATCGGTGATTACGACTCATTACAGTGGATTGGATTCGCGCTGCCGAAAATTGAGAGTGAAAGGCTTGGATAAAGAATTCAAACCAGGAGAGATTAATAAGAATAATATAAACGATTATATGGATTATTCTTTGATTGAAGACGATGCAACAAAGGTGCCACACGAGGCGCTTCGTATCGCTGGAATATTGGGAATTAATCATCAAATCATAGAGAAAGCGAACAAAAATTTGCTTAAACCTGAAGGGTTTGAAATTAAAGAAGAAGAAACAAAATCATATATCTAAACATAGAACAAAAATGCAAAGGAGTAAACTAGGTCTTGACTTTGATAAAGTTAACTACGCAAAGGGCGTTTCGAGAAAAATTGCTGACAACGTTCAGGAGTTTGTGGATAGCTATACAACTGTATCTGTAGAGCGTACTTTGTGTCGTCTTTTGGGGATTGATGGTGTTGACAACAATGAAGTGCCACTTCCTAATGTTGTAGTGGATGAGATTAAGGACAAAGGTGTTCTTAACCAAGGGGTGATGTATTTTCTTGGAAATGCAGTGATTGAAGCAGGATTAAATCCACAACAAGCTGCAGAGAAAATTGCTGCAGGAGAATTGGATATTACTCAATTACCATCTCACTCTGTTGAGGAGTCTCACAAAGCTCTTAAGCCATACATCAACGATTGTATTGATAAAATAAAGACTCGTAAAGCTAAGAGAGATAACTATATCGAAACGATTGGTGAAGGTCCTAAGCCATACCTATACGTAATTGTAGCAACTGGTAATATCTACGAAGATGTTATTCAGGCTGAAGCTGCGGCTCGTCAGGGTGCTGATATTATTGCTGTAATTCGTACAACAGGTCAGTCATTGCTTGACTACGTACCTTATGGTGCAACTACCGAAGGTTTCGGGGGTACTGTAGCGACTCAGGAAAACTTCCGTATCATGCGTACTCACCTTGATAAGATTGGTGAAGAAGAAGGTAAATATATCCGTTTGTGTAACTACTGTTCTGGTCTATGTATGCCTGAGATTGCAGCTATGGGTGCACTTGAAGGTTTAGATGTGATGTTGAACGATGCACTTTACGGTATTCTTTTCCGTGATATCAACATGCAACGTACATTGGTTGATCAGTATTTCTCAAGAGTATTGAACGGTTTTGCAGGTGTAATCATCAATACAGGTGAGGATAATTACCTAACAACTGCTGATGCATTTGACGAAGCTCATACTGTATTGGCTTCAGACTTTATCAACGAGCAGTTAGCGCTTATCGCTGATCTTCCTGAAGAGCAAATGGGATTAGGTCACGCTTTCGAAATGGAGCCAGGACTAGAGAACGGTTTCCTTTACGAATTGGCACAAGCTCAAATGACTCGTGAGATCTTCCCTAAGGCACCACTTAAGTATATGCCTCCTACAAAATTCATGACAGGTAATATCTTCAAAGGGCACGTACAGGATGCTTTGTTTAATCAGATTTCAATCTGGACAGGACAGGGAATCCAATTATTGGGTATGTTGACTGAGGCGATTCATACACCTTTGATGTCTGACCGTTACCTTTCTCTTGAAAATGCAAAATACATTTTCAACAATATGAAGAATATTGGTGATGAGGTTGAGTTTAAAGAGGATGGTATCATTCGTAAGAGAGCTCAAAAAATTCTTGGTGATTCAATTGAATTGCTTGAGAAAATTGAAAAAGAGGGAATGTTTACTGCACTTGAAAAAGGAATTTTCGCTGATATTAAGCGTCCAATCAACGGTGGTAAAGGTCTTGATGGTGTTGTGGAAAAAGGAAGCAACTACTTCAACCCTTTTGTAGCTTTAATGAAGAAAAACTAGTTATTAGATAATGATTAAGAGTCAAGAGCTAACACCTGTTGACTCACATAAAATATAGGAGATAAGCAAAATGAGTGGAGGACTTTATTCTACTAGTTCGAATGATTTCGATAAGACCTTAGATCTAACAAAAATTAAGCCTTACGGCGATACCATGAACGATGGTAAAACACAGGTGAGTTTCACATTGCCTGTAGCTAAAGGTGAAGAGGCGATTGAGGCCGCTAAGCAGATGATGAAAAAAATGGGTTTCGTGGATGTTCAGGTTGTGTTCGTTCAGGAACTAATGGAAGGTTTCACCTTCTTCAACTGTTATGGTAGCTCAATACATACAGTAGATTTCACCAGTATCGTTGTACCAAAAGTAGAATCAACTACTATGGATATGCACGAGACTGATGATTTCATAAAGGAGAACATCGGACGTAAAGTTGTGGTTGTTGGTGCCAGTACAGGTACTGATGCACATACTGTAGGTATCGATGCAATTATGAACATGAAAGGATTTGCAGGTCACTATGGCTTGGAGCGTTACGATATGGTAGAGGCTCTAAACATGGGATCTCAGGTACCTAACGAGGAATTCATTGCTAAGGCTATCGAAATGAAAGCTGATGTACTTTTGGTTTCACAAACGGTAACTCAGAAAGATGTTCACATTCAAAACCTTGTTGAGTTAGTTGAGATGCTTGAAGCTGAAGGCTTACGCGATAAGGTAATTTTGATTTGTGGTGGACCTCGTTTGTCACACGAATTAGCTAAAGAATTGGGTTATGATGCAGGTTTCGGTATGAATAAATATGCTGATGACGTGGCTTCATATATGGCTCAAGAACTTGACAGAAGAATCAACCAATAGACTTATAATTTCGCAAAACAACATACCACAATGGATAAAAAAGAAATCAGAGAGATTATCGCTAAGCGTTCAGCTCTCGAATTGCAAGATGGTGATGTAGTAAACTTAGGAATTGGTTTGCCTACACATATCCCTAATTATGTCCCTGAGAATGTTAATGTAATTCTTCAATCGGAGAATGGTTTGCTTGGCATGGGCGCTGTTCCAGGCGAAGGTGAAGAAGATAAGGACTTTGTTAACGCCGGAGGTGGACACATTACATACAAATCAGGTGCCAGTAGTTTCGATAGTGCAGCTTCTTTTGCTATTATCAGAGGTGGACATGTTGATGTAACTTTTTTAGGAGCACTTCAGGTTGATGAAAAAGGAAACCTTGCTAACTGGATGATTCCGGGTAAAAAAACACCGGGAATGGGTGGTGCAATGGACCTTATTGTAGGTGCTAAGCGAGTTATCTTATCAATGGAGCATACAGCCAGAGGTAATCACAAGATTATGACTCTTTGTAATTTGCCATTAACAGCTGCAGGTCAGGTGGAGATGATTATCACTGAAATGGGTGTGATGAAAATTACACCAGAGGGTATTCTTTTAACCGAGATCAACCCGATGTTTACTGTAGAGCAAGTACAGGAAGCTACCGATGCAAAATTAATTATTGCAGAGGATTTAGTTGAGATGAGAACTGTTTAAACGGCTACACTGTTAAATTGATAGATTGTTCAGATTTTGGAAAAAAGATTAATCAATAGTTTAGACAATATAACCATTTAACACTGTAACTATTCAACCATATTTTAAATTACAAACATCATGAGTAAAGTATATATCGTTGCAGCCAAAAGAACGGCTTTAGGAAAATTTTTAGGAAGTCTAACTCCGGTTACTGCTGCTGATTTAGCTGCAGGAGTTATCAAAAATATTATTGAAGAAACCAAAATCGATGCATCTAAACTTGATGAAGTTGTTGTAGGAAATATCCTTATGGCTGGTCAAAAGCAAGGAGTTGCACGTCAGGCTTCAATTAAAGCAGGTGTGCCTCAAGAGGTACCAGCTTATGGAATTAACATGATTTGTGGTTCTGGTATGAAGACGATCAATTTGGCTTACGCTAATATCAAATCAGGCGAAGCTAACATGATTATTGCTGGTGGTACTGAGAATATGTCAGCTGCAGGCTTTGTAATGCCAGGTGGTGTTCGTACAGGGCATAAAATGATGGATCTAAAAGCTGTTGACCATATGGTATGTGATGGTTTAACGGATGCTTTCGAAGGTTACCACATGGGTATCACTGCTGAAAACATTGCAGCAAAGTATAGCCTAACTCGTGTAGAGCAGGATGCGTTTGCTTTTGCTTCTCAGCAAAAAGCTATGGCTGCACAGGATGCTGGTCATTTCAAGAATGAGATTGTTCCTGTTGAGATCAAGTCACGTAGAGAAACGATTGTTTTCGATGCTGATGAGTTTATTAACCGTAGAACGAGTGCAGAAAAATTAGCTGGTTTACGTCCTGCTTTTAAAAAGGATGGTACTGTAACAGCTGGTAATGCTTCAGGTATTAACGATGGTGCTGCTTTCGTATTAGTCGCTTCTGAAGAGGCTGTAAAAGAGCATAACTTGACTCCACTTGCAGAGATTGTTGCAACAGGTCAGGGTGGTGTAGATCCAGCTATTATGGGTATGGGGCCAGTTCCTGCTATTGCTAACGTTTTGAAAAAGGCAGACATGAAATTAACTGACATGGAAGTGTTGGAATTGAATGAAGCTTTTGCAGCACAATCATTGGGTGTGGTTAAGCAATTATGCGAAGATCACGGTGTTGCTCCGGAATTTTTCCAGGAGAGAAATAATGTGAACGGTGGAGCTATTGCTTTAGGTCACCCTATTGGCGCATCAGGAACACGTATTACTGTAAGTTTGATTCACGAAATGAAACGTTCTAACAAGCAATTTGGTTTAGCATCTCTTTGTATTGGTGGTGGTATGGGAACTGCTTTAATTCTTAAGAACGTTTAAAGACATATCGATTACATACGGAGGCTAAATTCTTAATTCTTTTAGTCTTAATCGGAAATATGATCGGTTGTTGGTTTGTAAAAACCAGCAACCGATTTTTTTTTTTGACAGGCTTGACAAGAAGGAGACACCCCAAGGGGATACACCCCTTATATTTTTTAAGTGATTTAGTTAGTTGTCTGACGTATTGTTAAGTATTTAACATGCTGTGTTGTTTGTGTTGAAAAAATCTAATTTTCTGATATATAACATATCATGATGTATAGAAATTCGTTTTTACTAAGCTTTCTTTGCGTAGCAAAACAAGAATTAGAGAAATATTTCTGTATTGTTTCCGAGTCATGATATTTAGACGTAGTATACGATTCTTGATACGCATATCTCGACACTATTATTGTAAAATTTAATTTGTAATTATATACTTTAATGAACTTTAGCCTTACAAAAGAACAGGAGTTGTTCCAGCAAATGATTAGGGATTTTGCTGAAAACGAAGTGAAGCCACTTGCTGCAGAAGTTGATGAGCAGGAGCGTTTCCCAATCGAAACGGTTGAGAAAATGGCGAAGATTGGAATCATGGGAATTCCAATTCCAAAGCAATATGGTGGTGCAGGTGGAAATAACCTAATGTATTCTATGGCTGTTGAAGAGCTTTCAGCAGTATGTGGTACAACTGGTGTTATTGTTTCGGCTCACACGTCTTTGTGTGCAGCACCTATTATGGAGCACGGTACTGAAGAGCAGAAGCAAAAATATTTACCAAAACTAGCTTCTGGTGAGTGGATTGGTGCTTTTGGTTTAACAGAGCCTAATGCGGGTACGGATGCAGCTGGTCAGCAAACAACTGCTGTTGAAGATGGTGATAACTATATCATTAATGGATCTAAGATCTTTATTACCAATGCTGAATATGCACATGTTTATGTGATTTTCGCAATGACTGATAAGTCTCAGGGAACTCGTGGTATCACAGCTTTCATCATTGAAAAAGACACTCCAGGTTTCTCTATCGGTAAGAAAGAGAAAAAGATGGGTATTAAAGGTTCAGCAACTTGTGAATTGATTTTTGAGAACTGCGTATTGCCTAAAACAAATATGCTGGGAAAACTTAGTAAGGGTTTTGGTATTGCAATGAAAACTCTTGACGGTGGTCGTATTGGTATCGCTGCTCAAGCTTTAGGTTTGGCGCAAGGTGCAATTAACGAAACTGTGAAATATGTGAAAGAAAGAAAACAGTTTGGCCGTGCCCTTTCTGCTTTCCAGAATACACAGTTCCAGTTGGCTGATATGAATACAAAAACAGAAGCTTCTCGTATGTTGGTTCGCAAAGCGGCTTACAAAAAAGATCAGAAGATTGCTTATTCTGTTGATGCAGCTATGGCTAAGCTTTATGCAGCTGAAACTGCTATGGAGGTAACTAATAAAGCCGTTCAATTACACGGTGGTTATGGTTACACTCGCGAATACCCAGTTGAGCGTATGATGCGTGATGCTAAAATTACTGAGATCTACGAAGGAACTTCTGAAGTTCAAAAAATGGTGATTTCAGCTAATATGCTTAAATAAGCATAGGGTGTAAAAGCTATTAGTTACGAGAATCTAAAAGAATAAGAAAATGAAAATAGTTGTCTGTATAAAGCAGGTTCCTGATACTACTGAGATTAAAATTGATCCAAAAACAGGAACTCTAATCAGAGAAGGCGTACCAAGTATTATCAACCCTGATGATAAGGGTGGTTTGGAAATGGCGCTACAGTTAAAAGAAGAAAAGGGTGCTCACATTACTGTGATTACTATGGGACCTCCACAAGCAGATTTGATTCTTCGCGAAGCATTTGCAATGGGAGCCGATAGAGCCATCCATTTGACCGATAGAAAATTTGCGGGAGCAGATACTCTAGCAACATCATACGCTCTTGCAGGAGCGCTTAAAAAGCTTGATTTCGACCTTTTGATCACAGGTCGTCAGGCTATCGATGGTGATACAGCACAGGTAGGTCCTCAAATTGCTGAGCACTTAGATTTACCTCAGGTATCTTACCTTGAAGATTTGAAGTTCGACGGTGAGAAAACATTCACTATGAAACGTCATATCGAAGAGGGTTACCAAATTCTTGAGGTGGAAGCACCTTGTGTGGTTACTGTTCTTGCTTCAGCAAACAACCCTCGTTATATGAGCGTTGGTGGTATTGTTGATGCTTACCAGAAAGAAGTTGAGGTTTGGGGTAAAGATCAAATTGAAGTTGATGAGACACTATTGGGTCTTAAGGGATCACCAACAAGTGTACACAAAGCATTTGCTCGTGGCTTAAAACCAGCTGGCGAACTTTACGAAGTAGATACTGACGAGGCTGTTGGAATCATTATTAACAAGATGAAAGAGAAATTCATTCTATAAATCGTTGAGACTATGAATTTAGAAGATTACAAAGGCATATATGTTTTTATTGAGCAGCGCGAAGGTCTTGTTCAGAATGTGGCATTGGAACTTTTGGGACAAGCACGACGATTGGCTGATGAATTAAACGATAAGGTTTATGCTATGCTTTTAGGGCATAACATCGCTGCTAAAGCACAAGGACTAATTGCTGCTGGTGCTGATGAGGTTTTAGTTGTAGATGCGCCCGAATTGGCTGATTACACAACTGAGCCATATACGCAGGCTATCTGCAAAATTATCAATGATAGAAAGCCAGATTCAGTATTAATCGGAGCGACGACTATTGGTCGTGACTTGGGACCTCGTGTTTCAGCTCGTGTTAAGACGGGTTTAACTGCTGACTGTACAAAGATTGAAGTGGGAGCAAACCGTGAGTTATTGATGACTCGTCCGGCTTTTGGTGGTAACCTAATGGCAACTATTGTTTGTAAAAAGCATCGTCCACAAATGGGAACGGTTCGTCCAGGCGTTTTGTTTGCTTTGGATACAGATACGAACCGTGAAGGAATCGTTACAGACTATAAAGTTGATTTCGATGCCTCGAAGATTAAGGTGAAATTGGTTAAAACCGTTAAGGAAGAAACCGATTTAATCGATATTACTGAAGCACGTATCCTGGTTTCAGGTGGTCGTGGTATTGGTAACCAGGAAGGTTTCGAGGCGATGGATACATTGGCGAATACGCTTGATGCTGAGGTTTCAGCTTCTCGTGCTATGGTTGATGCAGGTTATATTGGTCACGACCGTCAGGTTGGACAAACCGGTAAGACTGTACGTCCGGACCTTTACTTTGCTTTCGGTATCTCAGGTGCCATTCAGCACGTTGCAGGTATGGAAGATTCTGATTTGATTATCGCTGTAAACAAAGACAAGAGCGCACCTATTTTCCAGGTGTCAGACCTTGGTATTGTTGGTGATGCGAAGCAGATCATCAAGAAGCTAAACGAGAGATTGAATAAGTAATTCATCTCTTTTAGATACAGAAAAGGGCTGTCGAATGATCGATGGCCCTTTTTGCGTTTATAATTTTCAAACCTGATAGGTTTATTTAAATGATGTAGCTGAAACCTGTCAGTTTTTTTTATTATTCCATACAAGGGGATAGAACAGCATGCTTTCGTAAAGCTTCGATAAAGTCCTTTTTCTTTCGATGTGATACATCAATCCTTTCCTGAGTATCAAGAATCACATAACCTCCTCGTCCGTTAATGTATTCTGAAATATGATCTAAATTTACAAGATGCTTGCTGTGTATTCGAGTAAATAAATGCTCAGGAAGCAAACTGGAAAATGCAGATAGTGATTTTGAAAACAATATTTTATCCCCATTGTTTAAAATAACATTTGTATAACAGGAATCAGCTTCAGCTCTGAGTATGTTATCGATGTCTACAATTCGTAAGCCATAAGTGTCGGGTAATACGATCCGGTTTGGACTATCAGATAGGCTTTCTAAAAGCGTTTTAATTTTTTCGGAGGTATTATTCCTGTGTTTATTTTCATAACGTGATACCGTTTCTCTTAAGGCCTCAACACTGTAGGGTTTGAGTATATAGTGAAGAGCTGAGTATTCGAAGGTTTTTATGGCATATTCCTGGTGAGCAGTCGCAAAAACAATTTCGAACTTACTGTAATCAACCATTTTCAGGACGTCAAAGGCTGTGCCATCACCCAGGTCGATATCCAAAAATACCATTTGAGGTTTGTGCTTATTTATGCATTTTATAGCTCCATTTACATCAAAGGCTGTAGCCACTATATTAAACTCCGGGCAATGTTTCCCGAGTAGATATTGTAGTAGGTTTACATTTTTTGATTCGTCATCTATGATTACCGTTGATATCATATTTTTAAATGAAAAATATTCCCGATTTCAAGTGTGGTGAAATCGGGAATAGATTTAGTAATTACTCTTTTGGCTTTCCAGCCGCACTAACCATTATACTTACTTACCCAATAACTCCTATTAAGAGCTGGTAATGCTCCAAACCTAAATCAAAATGTCATGAATCAAGGCTCTTAATAAGAGAATTGTAGGATTTTATGAAATTAGAAAATCTTAAATCCAATTTTTAAGCGTGGAAATGAGAAGGCATTCATAAATGTTGTTTCATGATCAGTACCACGCGAACCAGGTCTCGAAACGATTTCAGTTTGCTGATACATAACGTTAAATGCGTTGAACTCAGCACCAATAAATAAACTGTTGTTGATATAATAATCAACTCCGGCAACTATTGAACCGCCAAAACCAATAGCTTCCGCTGTTGCCTCTTCAGTATTACCTGCCTTAAGTTCGTAGACTCTTTTTCCATCAACATATTCAGATTCCAAGTAAGAAAATACTGATTTCTCAAGTTTTTGACTCAAGAAATTGAAACGGGCACCCATATAAAAATCGGTATTCTTAAGAATGCCATCGAAATGGTAATTAGCACCAACAGAAACATAAATTTGACTGTTTGTTGTTTCAGCTATTCCCTCGAATGCGGGTACACCTACACCATCCAAAACTGTCACCCCTGTATAGGGATCTTTTCCCGGAGTAGAATCGTAACCATAAGAACCCATTAAAGACAATGAGATATTATCTTTAATAAAATAGCTTAAGGAGATACCTGCAATATTTGTGATAGAGGCAGGTGTTTTTGTTGAGAAATTATTATCACTTGCTATTGGGCTAAAACTATCGTCTGAACCAACAAGTAAGTAATCAGGTAAGAAATTTGCATTAAGCTCTGTCACATCGTTATTACCCAATACCAACGACATGGTAAAGTTTCCTTTTTTTGGTACATATGAGGTACCATTTTCATTTGTAGCCTCCTGAGAGAATGCACTTGCACCCAATAGGAGAGACAAAGAAATCAAGGATATGATTTTTTTATACATAAGAATATGTTTTATTTTTTGAATTTAAAAGGAAGTAGCTCAGAGAGCTACCTCCATGTCAATAACTATTGAGCTAAAAATGCTTCGTATGCAGCTTTAGCAGCGTCCAGTTGTGCTTTTGCTGCAGCTAGCACTTCGTTTGCAGCAGCTAATTTTGCTTCGTAGATATTAATTTGCTCATGAAGTTGAGTTGCAGTAAGGAACTCTTCATCGTAATAGTCTTTACTCATTCTGAAGAAACCTTCATCCATCTTATATAAACCAGCCTCGATTTGTGCTAAATCTCTGTCAAAAGAGACAATATTTCTTTCTAAAGAAGCGATATTATATTCAAGTGTTTCGATATTTTCATTCAAATAAGAATCTGTAGCAGAAACATCACCATAGTTCGCCTCCACAAAGAACATGGTGTTTTCAAGTTCAGCTTTTTCAGCACTTAAAACCTCTATCTGTTTCATTATGTCGTAAGCAGCAACATAGGCAGCGTTTAGAGCTTCTAACTCAGTCTTAAGTGTTGCTTTGTCGTATGCAGCATTTTCTTCAACAGCTTCATTGTAACGATTAGTATAGTAATTCTGAGAGCTGATCCAATTATTATAGTTACTTCTGGCAGCTTCATAATTTGCTATTTCGGTATTATACTCCGCTTGAGCATCGTTTAAGTCTGCCTGAGTTTCGTTCAAGGCCGTTTGAGCATCGTTTAAATCAGTATTCGCATCGTCCAAATTTGCATTCGCTTTATCAAGTGCAGTCTGGTTTGCAGCAGATCCATCTTCGTTAAATGCAGTTTGTGCGTCATCTTTTGTTTTTTGCACATCATCTCTTGCTGTTTCAGCATCATCCCTTGCTACTTCTGCTTTCCCTTTTGCAGCTTTGGCGTCTTCGAATGCGGTTTTAGCTTCCTCATAAACTTCTTTTGCTTTAGGGAGTGCTTCTTCAGCTTTAGCTAATTCTTCGTTAGCGCTGTCTAAGTCTTCCTTGGCTGGCTCTATAGCATCTTCCAATTCTTGCTTACAGATATCATAATAAGCTTCCCAAACGGCTACATTTCGACCTTTCCCCGAAACTAAATAGATATCATTGTGATATTTTTGCCCTTTCCATTCTACGAGTTCTTTATATGCTTTACCATAGTCTGCAGGAAAATTATATAAGCTAGTGTATGTTTCGTCGATTCCGTCACCATTATCGTCAGGATAAGTCTTGGTAATAGTAAAGTTAGATTCAGCTTTTACTAAATCGTTAATCTCATCTTTCTTAGCTTCAATTTCCTCATTAAGGGCTTCAACATCAGTACCAGCCGTTTCAAGAACAGCTAGTCTGGCTTTTGCTTCGGTCAGTTCAGCTTCATATCCAGCTTTTTCTGACTCTATCATTGCTTTCTCGGCAGCTTCGTCGTAACCTGTTTCTAAATAAATAAGTCCATTTTTATATGCATTTATTTTGGATTCGAAAGTACTTATTTCATTAGATGCATTATTCCATGCTTGAAACGCCTGAGCGTACTCGTTGTATGCATCTTTCAGGTTTTCAGCTTTCACTAATGCTTCTTGTTCTGCTCTTTGCTTAGCTACGTCATCAGTTTCTTCGTAAGTGTCGCAAGCTGTAAAGCTTAATGCCAAAAGGGCAATGGGTAAGAATTTAAGTTTCATAATACTTTTGTTAAAATTGTAAAGAATGAGATAAAAAAACAATGTGATTCAAAAAGATAAAATCAACTTCAATTTCTATTGGCCTGATTTTACGGAAGGCTAAAGTAGATACATAATATATTGCCAACAAGCTATAATATGTAAATGAGTAATTTGAATATATATCTACGTTGGTTTTGATATATAATTGCGCAAATGCAATTTTTCACTTAGTTTTCCTTAAGTGTATATTATTTTACTTATACTTCTATAGGCCTTATATGCAGGGTGGTTAGGTTGTGTTGGCTTGTTCTGGGATTATAATTATTGTTTCAGGTTTGTAGTTGAATGATTTTAGCTAAAAAAGGTAGTGTCGTTGTGTGTAGTTATCGTACATAAAGTGTTATGTAGTGTTTTTGATACGTAATATAACTACAACGGGGATGTTTACCTGGAGTTACTCTGAGCAGCGAACGGTAAAGTGATATTCTTGTAGATACAAAAAAGGGCTGTCGAATGATCGATGGCCCTTTTGCGTTTATAATTTTCAAACCTGACGGAGTCGTTAGACCCGTCAGAGTTTTAAGAGCTGAAGAATTATATCTCCAACCATTCTTCAAGCTTCATAAAATCGATATGCTGTTGATGCATGAATTTAAAGTTAGCTTCATCATCGAACCAGCCTATAACTTCTTTCTTCAATAGCTTTGTTGGTTTCATTGATACACAAGTCAGATAACTGCTCCAGGGATAATCGACATGGATGTCTGTAAATCCATGATGAATGGGGTTGTTGTGAATGTAAAGAACCAACCTCCTTAAGTATGCTTCATCTTCTACCAGTTTTCTTTTGAATGGACGTTCAAGTAGGGAGCCTGTTCGCTGGTATTTCTTATTAATGTATTTGGAGTAGGCATTAAAAAGGTTCGAAAAATATTGATGTGGTGCTTTTAACCTGACAGGTTTACTTGCGTCATGTATAGCTAACCTGTCAGGTTTTAAAATTTCCTTTTCGGATTTTATTCTAATGAGCAGATGAAAGTGATTAGGCATCAACACCCAGGCGTAAGTATCCGCAATAGGCTCAATATATTTCTCATAAAGCCTTAAGAAGTGCTTGTAATCCTTAGTTTCCCGGAATAAATCACACCGATTGATCCCTCTATTGTAAAAATGATAATAGGATTCGTGATCTAGTGGGATGTGAGAGGATGCCATATCGCTTGTTGATTAAATAAGCTGATATGAAATTAAAAAGAAATTGTTTGATTAACAAAGAATGGAGCCGTTACAACCTGACAGGTTTATTTACAAGATGTAGATAAAACCTGTCAGGTTGTAACGGTTATAATATTCAAACCTGTCAGGTTTAACACCAACGATAAGCTGCTGGCGTTTAAGAGCTCATTAGAGGCTGAGGAATGGTCAATCATCAAGGAGGAATGAAGAAGCAAGCCGGAGGAATGACAAAACATCCCGGAGGAGTGAAGAAACAAGTCGGAGGAATGACAAAACATCCTGGAGGAGTGAAGGAACAAGTCGGAGGAACAATAAAGCAAGCCGGAGGAGCTATAAATCAACTCGGAGGAATAATAAAGCTATCAGCAGGACAACAATTGCTTTGATGAGATATCAGATGTTGCTGGATAATAGGGCAGAGAAACTCATAAATGAAGCTTAAAACCACAGGACTAATGCTATTCTGAGGATATATTTCTCATTGGTCGGGATAATTGCCATCTTTGTGCCTGAATTAGACATCAATCGCTCTTTTTGAAGGGTTTCGATTGATGACAATGCCAAATTAGAAGATATGTTTTTAAAGAAACTCGACGAACAGCTATTGATTGCCCTTGAACAAGAGGGTTTCGAAAAGCCAACCCCTATACAGAAAAAGACTATTGGTAAGATGAAAAGCGGGCGCGATGGTCTGTTTATTGCCCCTGAGAAATCGGGCAAGACTTCTGCCATTGTTATTACTGTCATTCAGCAATTGAAAGAAGCTTTCGAGGATGTTCCCAGAGCTTTAATTGTTGTGGAAGATAGAGCTAAGGCAGAGGCCATGAAAGAGCAGTTCGATATTTTGGCTGAGAACACTGATTTACGCGTATTTGCTGTTTATCAGGGTGAGAATATTCTTAAACAACGTGATAGAGTCTATGCAGGCTGCGATGTACTTATTGGACCTGCAAAGTTTTTGAATGATCTTTATGCGAATTCTGGAATGAATTTGAATCGCTTGAGAATGTATATCATTGACGATGCACAGACAGTGTTTAAGCATGAAATTACATCTCAAATCGATCGTTTAACAACGAGTACACCTGAGTCGCAACGTATTGTTTTCACCACAGAAATGAATGTGAGAATCCAGGATTATGTGGAGTATTATATGATTGCTCCTGAAATTGTGGAGATTGAAGCTGAAGCAAGCGAAGAAGAGAAATAGGAAGAGTAAGATCAATCTCTTGAAAATATAAAAAGCCATCGTTCTATTGAGCGATGGCTTTCTGTTTTATATGAATTGTGTTTAGTCTTCGAACATGAACTTATCTGCAAAAGCAGGTTCAAGATCGCTTAACCAAAGCGCTTTTTCGTTGTATTTAGCAAAGAAAGGCTGTCCCACCCATTCAGGCTTTCGTCCTTGCAAAAAGTTTAGAGCATATTGCTTCTCCCCATTAATCTCGGTGATACCCAAAACCTGAACTTTACCTGGATCTGCCGACATGACCGGTCCACGAACCGTACGGCAAATACCACTCACCTGAGAATAGGCGTCGCGGAAAATATTCCAGGCCTCTTCCAGATTTAATCCAAAATACTCCTGAGCACCAGTCTCGCGAGCCATAAACATATAGTATGGAATCATACCCATATCCACTTGCTGGCGCCACATACGAGCCCACATATCTGCATCGTCGTTCAGATGTTTCAATAGTGGCGACTGTGTTCTGATAACGGCACCTGTTTCACGAATGGCCTTAGTTGCACGAGCAACAGCAGCTGTTTTCAACTCACTAATGTGATTGAAATGTGCCATGAAAGACAAGCTTAAGCCATGATCAGTAATCGATTTAAACACATCAAGAAGTTCCTGAGCGTCGGCATCGTGGGTGTAACGGTAAGGCCAGTAAGCTAATGTCTTCGATCCGATACGGATGGTTTTAAGATGAGGTATGTCAGCTTCAAGAATGGCATCGATATAGGCTTTAAAAACCTTCGATTTCATTACCATAGGATCCCCACCTGTAAACAACAAGTCGGTGATCTCTGTGTGTTCTTTCAGGTAGGCAACCACAATGTCAATTTCCTTCATGGCAAACTTTAAGCCTTCCAGGCCTGTGAACTGAGGCCAACGGAAACAGAAAGTACAGTAGGCATGGCAGGTTTGTCCCTGGGTAGGGAAAAATAGCATGGTTTCCTTGTACTTATGCTGAGCACCCATTAGCTTTTCGCCATTCAACTCAGGTAAGTTATTTGCCTGTCCCGAAGGGTTGGGGTTCAATGTTAACCTGATTTCATCTGACGCTTGTCTAATTTCCTTAGCTGAAGCTTTGGCCTGAATCAATTCAGCCATTTTATCGAAATATTTTGTCGAAAGCATACCTTTTTGAGGGAATGTCAGACGGAAAATAGGGTCTTCGCTAAAATTATCCCAATCAATTAATTCATCTATTACATAGTTGTTTACCTTAAACGGGAATATTTCCCCTAAAACCTCTATATCAAATATCTGTACAGCACTCAAGTGTTGAATTTGTGGGATATTTTTAAAGGTCTTTTGTGTATAAACTTTATATTTCATCGAAAAAAATATGTTTTTAGTTGTGATCTTATTTATACATACTTATCAGACAAACGATTGCAAATCTATAGCGATCAGGCATTGAATATCTGAATATACTTAAAAGGATTGTTTTTTCTTAATTAAGAAACGTCTAGCGCCTAAAATAAAGGGCTTCTTATCCTATAATTTAAGGTTAAAGTCCAATTATTCCAAGAACAACTTTCTTGTGAACAATCTTAAAAAGCTATCAGTAAAAACAATAGAGAAGATATAGGTCTGTAGTATTTAGACGGATATATCTCAATAAGGTTCCGATATGTAACACGGAAGGGGAATTATTTCCTGTATATAATTTCAACGAATGTGAATAAGGAAGATGATAATCCCGTGAATCAATAATAGCTGTCGGCGAAAGTACAATAATTGTATGCCTTAAACAAATATAGCCTTGAGCTTTACACAAAAATAAAAGACTTGTCTTTCTTTTTATATTTTGCATGAGTGCCCGATAAAGACTACTTTTGCTGAAAATCAGGATTTCAGGCCTTTAAACTTCAGATGATTGAAGGTAAAAGCTTCTGATTCAATTTATAAAATTAATAATGAGATATTGATGAACGTTTTTTTAGCCCAATATCTCATTCCACTAGTTATCGAGAGTAAAATCTGATAGTTCATATTAAAAATTCATGAAGCGAACAGATATAGAATTAATGGCGCCTGTTGGATCGTACGAATCCTTAATGGCTGCCATTCAGGGAGGTGCCAATTCCATCTATTTTGGTATTGAGCAATTGAATATGCGTGCCCGATCGTCGAATAATTTTACCAAAGACGACCTGCGTGAGATTGTAAAGATTTGCAAGGAGAACCAGGTGAAAACATACCTGACTGTAAATACCGTTTTGTATGATCAGGAGATTAACCTGATGCATGAAGTGATTGATTCTGCCAGGGAAAATGGCATAACAGCTGTTATTGCTTCTGATGTGGCTGCTATTTTGTACGCTCGTTCTATAGGGGTAGAGGTGCATATCTCAACCCAGTGTAACATTACCAATATCGAGTCGGTAAAATTCTATGCACAGTTTGCCGATGTGGTTGTGTTGGCTCGTGAGTTGAATCTGGATCAGGTGGCAAGCATTCACCATCAGATTATCAAGCAGGATATCCGTGGCCCTAAAGGGGAGTTAATTCAAATTGAGATGTTTGCCCATGGGGCTTTATGCATGGCGGTTTCCGGAAAGTGCTACCTGAGTCTTCATGAGAAATCATCGTCTGCTAATCGTGGTGCTTGCATGCAAACCTGCAGAAAAGCTTATACTGTGACTGAAAAGGAATCAGGGAATGAATTGGAAATCGACAACCAGTACATCATGTCGCCCAAAGATTTGTGTACCATTGGTTTCATTAATAAACTAATTGATGCGGGTGTTCGTGTTCTAAAATTCGAAGGACGAGCTCGCTCTCCGGAATATGTAAAAACTGTATTGGCTTGCTATAACGAGGCTGTAGATGCTCACTTGGATGGCACTTATAATGTAGAGAAGATTGCAGCTTGGAAAGAGCGTCTGTCAACCGTATTCAACCGTGGCTTTTGGGATGGTTATTATATGGGACAGAAGCTGGGCGAATGGAGTTCCGAATACGGAAACCGTGCAACAAAGCGTAAGATGCTTATCGGTAAGGGAACCAATTACTTTGCTAAGATTAAAGTCGCAGAGTTTCAGTTGGAATCACAGGAATTAAGTGTAGGCGATAAAATATTAATAACCGGACCAACTACCGGTGTGGTTGAAACGACCATAAAAGAAATTCGTGTAGATTTGAAACCGGTTGAAAAAGCAGTTAAGGGAGATAGTTTTTCTATTGCTTTAGATACAACGATTCGCCGATCGGATAAGCTGTATAAAATTGTTGATGTGAGTGATGATTTGCTTCAATAAAAGCTTATTATTACAAACTCTTACAACTAAAAGGAACGACAAATGAAGAAATTTACCCTGTTATTACTCGCATTGGTTTTCACGACCACCTTGTGGGCTGAAGAAAAAGAGGGGACACTGACTAAAAAAGGTCAGACTGCTCCTGATATTACGGTAACAACGATAGATGGCAAAGCTTTTAAACTTTCTGAAATGAAAGGGAAAGTGGTATTGGTCAACTTTTTTGCAACCTGGTGTGGTCCTTGCATGAAGGAATTGCCTGAGTTGGAAAAACAGCTTTGGCCTCGCTTTAAGGATAAGAATTTCACTATGGTTTCTATAGGTCGCCAGCATAGCATTACTGAAATGAAAAAGTTTCAGGCTGAAAAGAGCTTTTCTTTTCCAATAGCAGCTGATCCTGATCGTGTTGCCTATGCTAAATATGCAGAGAAATACATCCCTCGAAATTACATTATCGATAAAGAAGGGAAGATCATTTTTCAAGCCAAAGGCTTTTCACAGAAAGAGCTTGATGAGATGATGAAAATCATAGATAAAGCCATAAAAGAATAGGTTTATAAAGAACAACGTTTACTTGCTTCTACAAATTCAACTTAAGAATGCTATACAAAGGGAATCTGCTTAAAATGCACGCTCAGCTTAATGATGTAATCGCGTACCAACTTCCTATCGGTAGCGATTTGGTTGATATGAATACGCTTATCGGTAAAGATCTGACATGGACTTATCAGCATCAGATCAACTGTGTGCATTGTGGTAAGAAAACAAAGACCTCATTCTCACAGGGCTATTGTTATACTTGCTTTACCAGTTTGCCACAAACCGATGTGGGCATTATAAATCCTGAGTTGGATGAGTCTCATTTGGGCATTTCCCGCGACATGGCATGGGCTAAGGAGAATTCTCTGAAACCTCACTACGTTTACCTGTCCTTTTCGAGCAATGTAAAGGTGGGTGTCACACGCGAATCGCAGATTCCAACCCGTTGGATCGATCAGGGGGCAATAAGAGCCATAAAGCTCGCTAAAACACCTAATCGACATATTGCAGGTATTATCGAAGTGGCTCTGAAAGCGCATTTCGCTGATAAAACCAATTGGAGGAATATGCTTAAAAATAAGGGAGAGGCTACAGTTGATTTAAAGATTGAGAAATTGCGAGCTGCAGAATTACTGCATCCTGAACTTAAGCAGTACCTTTGCATGGAAGATGAGCTAGTTGAATTAAACTTCCCTGTTGAGCAGTATCCTAAAAAAATTACAAGCGTCAGTTTTGATAAACTTGATCGTTATAAAGGTAAATTATCGGGCATTAAAGGGCAATATCTCATGTTTGATGATGGCAAAGTGCTCAATATCAGAAAGCATAATGGCTACCTTCTAGAATTAGAAATCGAATAAACACAACAAATATCCTTTACTAATAGTAAAATTCTTAATTGAAATGGAAAACATAAACTGGAAAGAATTTGGTTTTGGTTACACAAAAACTGATTACAATGTTCGTTGCCAATTTCGTGATGGAAAATGGGGAGAGTTAGAAATTTCTTCATCCGATCAGGTAAATGTTCATATTGCTGCCACCGGATTACATTACGGACAGCAGGCATTTGAAGGTTTAAAAGCATTTAAAGGTCCTGATGGAAAAGTAAGAGTATTCCGTATTGATGAAAATGGAAAACGTCTTCAAAATTCATCGAATGGCATTATGATGGCAGAAATGCCATTGGACTTGTTTAAAGAGGCGGTAATTAAAGCTATTAAATTGAACGAGAGATGGATTCCTCCTTATGAATCCGGAGCATCTCTTTACATTCGTCCGGTTCTTTTCGGTAATGGTGCACAAGTTGGTGTTAGTCCGGCAAGCGATTATACTTTTGCTGTATTCGTAATGCCTGTAGGTCCTTACTTTAAGGAAGGTTTCAAACCTACCGACTACGTTGTATACCGTGAATACGATCGAGCTGCTCCTCAGGGAACAGGAACGATAAAAGTAGGTGGTAACTACGCAGCTTCGTTAAGAGGTGGTACCCGTGCTCATGCTGAAGGCTACTCAGCTGTCGTATTCCTTGATGCTAAAGAGAAGAAATATATTGATGAGTGTGGTCCTGCCAACTTCTTTGGAATTAAGGATAACACTTATGTGACGCCAAAATCAAACTCAATTTTGCCATCAATCACAAACAAGAGCTTGTGTCAGATTGCTGAAGATATGGGAATGAAGGTTGAGCGCAGACAAGTTACTGTTGAAGAATTAGCAGACTTTACTGAGGCAGGTGCTTGTGGTACGGCTGCAGTTATTTCTCCAATCCGTAAGATTGTTGATGCTGATAACAAGATTGATTATTTCTTTGGTGATGAGGCTGGTGAGACTAGTTTCAAATTGTATGAAACACTTCGTGGCATTCAGTATGGAACCATTGAAGATAAACACAATTGGAATACGATTATCGATTTTGAATAGTCGATTTGATATCAACTTATAATCTATAAAATAGAATAAAAATGGGCGCTAATCTTAGCGCCCATTTTGTGTTATTTCAGTTGGTTTAAGAACAGTTCCACAGCCATCCAATATTCTTCTCCATCAATCTGGTTCAACCACAAGACACGTGAACCATGGTGCCCATTGCCTTCAGGGATAAATTGAACCTGGCTTTTATTCAGTTGATGCTTCGTAAGCAGTTTGCTTACCCCTTCAGCTTCGTATTTTGAACTGGTAAGGAACATAGGCTTTTCAAACTGACTTAAGATGTCGACTAAGCTCCCTTTTTTGTCAGCAAAGTAATTACCCGGACTAAAGGAGATAACAGCACTCACTTCCTCCATTTCAGAAGCTAAATACAGAGCTAGTGTTGATGAATAAGAACTTCCCCAAAGAATAATTTTGGTATTAAATTTAGTTGCAGCATAGTGAATCGCTGCCCTGATATCGGATTCTGCATCAAGATAAGTAATGCCTTTCTCTTGCTTTTGAGCTCTCAGGAAAGTGAGATTTTGCTTATCACCAATAGGGCCTCCCGAACGTTGATCGATAGCCATGCAGTTGAACCCCATTTTATTTAGACGTTCAGCAATGCCTGCATATTCAAACTTATTGAATCGAGCCTGGTGGCAAAGTAGAATAAAGGGTGAGCTGTCGTCTATCTGATAAAGATGGGCGGATACCTTAAGAGAGTCAAGTGAGTAAAACTCGACAAGTTCTGGACCATTTTTTTCTTTGGAACAGCAGCTTTCGCTTGCTTTTTTTTCGCCGAATGACGAACATGATGTTACGAGCATCAAGCTGGAGATAAATACGGTTAAGAGTCGGATCATTTGAGCTTAAATTAAGTATGAATAATTAATATTGAGTCCTTAACTTATGAGTCCATTTGTAATAGAGGAAATGTGATGTGTCAGTTGTTTCAATTTAGATATTGAGTTTCACCATTTACATCATACCATTAATAGTTAATTCAATTATCCGTCCATCTCAACATCTTTCAACAACACATTTCCACTTTGTTTTTCGAAACTTGTTTTGTACTCTTCTATTAGATGCGTCAAGCTATCATATACCCTATCCTTTTTTACAGGAATTTCATCAGATCCATATTCCTCGAGTGAATTTATAACGCGATTCAGGCTCATATCTGCAATGTCGAACGCAGGTGCGTAGGCCATTTCCTTGTCTCTGTCCGTTGTCAGTTCGGCCAATAGGCCACAACTAACCAAATCAAAAATAAGCTCTCGTGTTAAACGTATGGGCAATTCGAGTTCCTGTGATATATCTTTAGAGCGGTAGGGGCGTTTATCTTTACTGAAGTTACGTACGATTTTATGCACCAATATGAGGCTTAGTAATCGACGAAAGTTGTAGGATATTTGAGTCGTTTCAGATTCAAACTCATAGCTTTCGACATTTTGTTCGGCAAAGGAAATTTCAGCTCCGAAAAGCACAACAAGCCAACTTAATTGCAGCCACATGAGGAATAAGGGCAGAGCGGCAAAACTTCCATAAATGGCATTGTAAGAAGTTACACTCCCTTGAAACTCGATGTAAATAACCTGGAAAATCTGGTAAATGGTACCCGCTACAACCCCTGCCAGCATTGCAGACTTGAAATTGACACGTGTATTGGGCATAAACACATAAAGAATGGTGAAGAGAATCCACACCAGGATATAAGGAATCAGATTAATCAGGAAGAATAAAGGGGGGCCAACGGCTTCCATTAAAGAATTACCTTCTATAAAATTGCTCACCATTGATTTAATAAAAACCGTGAGCGCACTGGAGCCGATAAGAAGAACCGGTCCAAAAATCATGATTGTGGTATAATCGGAGAATTTACGTCCCCAGCTTCTGCCTTTTTTTATCTGCCAAACATCGTTAAAAGCTTCTTCAATATTGCTAAGCACCTTAACAACCGCCCAGAATAGAATGACAAAGCCTAATCCTGCAATCAATGTTCCCTTGGTATTGTCGAGCATTTTGTTTGCAAACTCGATTAGCCAGGACAGAACCTCTTCCTGCCCGGAGAGGCTTTTCGTGAGTTCTTTTTCGAGAAGTTGATCCATGCCAAACCCCTTGGCAATTCCAAAAAACATGGCTAAAACGGGAACTACTGATAGTAGAGAATAAAAGGTAAGGGCCGAAGCCCTTAGCTGACATTTATCTTCGTAAAACCCCTTAATTGCTAAAAGATAGATTCGCAGTTGCTTGATAAGAAAGTAACGGGAACCGGATAAATCTTTTAAGCGCATACTCCAAACACCCTGACTCAGAAAGTTCATGAGCTGGTCGAAGTGGATTTTAATTTTGTTGATCATATAGTCCTGTTTGGGTTGGGAATATGTTATTTCTATGTAAAGCTACAAAATTAGATTGCTTTAGAAAACATATTGCTTTCCCCTGACTTTGCATTTCTCAGTCTGTTATCAAATAGTTTGCAAATGTTTCGTAGGAAGGTCATACCTAAATCGCTCACTTCTAATTTTTCTGAGTCAAAACTTAGTATGCCTTCGTCTGCCATAACCTGCAACTCGCTTTCGATTGTTTGCGGTAAATAAGGTTTTAGTTCATCAGAAAATGCGAGTTCTCTTCGACACGATATGTCGAGAATTGCATTCTTTACTTGCAAGTCTTCATCGTTCAGGTAGCAAGCCTTCACTAAATCGAGTTCACCTTTTTCAGAAGCGGCTTTGTATTTGTGAATTTCTTTAGGATTTTGAGCGTATGCATATTTCGCATCAGAAATAGAGGAGGCTCCCAAACCAATCAATAGTTCAGTATGTGAGGTGTTGTAGCCCATAAAATTCCGGTGCAAACGCTTTTCAATTTTTGCCTGGTATAAATTGTCATGAGGCAAAGAGAAGTGATCCATACCCACATCATCGTAACCCAGTTCGGCCAATTTCTCTTTTCCTAAATCGTACAAAGCTCTTTTTACTGAACTATCCGGAATATCTTCATCGGTAAAGAGACGTTGTCCTTTACTTTTCCATGGCACATGGGCGTAAGAGTAATATGCGATCCTGTCAGGTTTTAGTTCTGAAACCTTATCGAAAGTATCTTTTATTGAGCTTAATTCCTGTTTGGGTAAACCGTAAATCAAATCGTAATTTACCGAATGGTAGCCAATTTCTCTGGCAATTTCAGTGACTTTTTTTACAGTTTCGTAGGATTGAAGGCGGTTGATCACCCTTTGTACTTCGGGATCGAAATCCTGAACACCAAAGCTTACTCTTCGGAAGCCAACTTCGTATAAAGCCTGCATGTGTTCACGAGTCGTATTGTTTGGATGGCCTTCGAAACTGAATTCATATTCAGGATGTAAATCAGCGTGTAGCTTGATACCATTGATCAGTCTTTTCAAGTTGTCAGGACTGAAGAAAGTCGGCGTGCCACCACCCAGGTGCAATTCTCTAAGGATTGGTTTCTCATCGAACTGAGCCAAATAAATGGCCCACTCTTGCAAAAGAGCATCAATATAACTATCCTCAACTTTGTGATTACGGGTGATCACTTTTGTGCAAGCACAATAGGTGCAAAGGCGTTCACAGTAAGGCAAGTGAATATAAATACTAATACCCTTGCTTTGATTTGACTCCTGAAAACAGCGCTTCACAAGTTTGAACCATTGTTTCACATCAGGCGTTTCGTCTCCCCAGAATGGAACAGTTGGATAACTTGTGTAACGGGGAACAGGGACGTTATATTTGTCTATAAGTGCTTCTTTATTCATATAAATTGACTTGATCGTTATTCAAACTGGTTGCTAATTAAATACAAAGATATCTTTTTTTACGAATGTACTGGCCTTTGTTAGTGTTCTGTCACTTAGGTGGCTTGTTGATGAATATTACTTTTTAAAATCCGGAAAATTAAATATTAAGACGTATGTATCTTTTATTTCAAGATTATTAAATACCTTGGCACTTGAATTCGAAAAAAAAATAAATTAATGAAAGAAACCATATTTTGATCTTTAAACATACAGAAAGATCTTGATTTGTCGACTTTAAAGAGATAAGAATTTTAAATTTTACATCTATGAAAACATTAAGTATTTGCACTATAATCCTGGCAGCTCTATTTAGTTTAACTCTTAAGGCTCAGGATGAAGCGACTGAATTTCTCGACTTTAAACTCAATGCGCTCTCCGGAGAAGAGGTGCCTATGAGTTCGTTTAAAGGTAAAGTGGTGATAGTGGTGAACACAGCCAGTAAGTGTGGGTTAACTCCTCAATACGAAGGATTAGAGGCCTTGTACAAAAAATATAAGGATCAGGGATTGGTTATTTTAGGGATGCCTTGTAACCAATTTTTAGGTCAGGAGCCCGGTTCATCTTCTGAGATTGCAGAGTTTTGCCAGAAGAATTATGGGGTGAGTTTCCCTATGTTCGAAAAAATAGAAGTGAGAGGCGAAAATGCACATCCTTTGTATAAAATGATGACTTCTCAAAAACCCTTTATGGGTTTTGATGATTCTGAATCAGGTCAGAAATTTAAAACATTTTTGAGTGAAAAATTCCCCGAAATATATGAAGGGAATGGTGTCAAGTGGAACTTCACCAAATTCATAATCGATCGATCTGGCAATCTTGTTCGACGTATTGAGCCTAATATTCATCCGAAAGATTTTGAAAAAGAAATTTCTGAAATGCTAAGTGACCTGTAAGTTTTTTTGACTTGAGTTGGTTTTTTAAGCACAAGAAAAATTTTAAAGATGCCTTTAATGAGGCATCTTTTTTACTTGTATGTTTTGTCAAAAGATGGTTGTGGGTCAGTTATAAGAAAGTCAGTCTAAAGAAAGGTTCTACCTTGGGTTTGATTAAATGATCGTTGGTAAGTCATTGAAGTAAACTTATTTGAAATTTATGCTTATTGATGTTCGAAAATCCATCACATTTATGAGTAGTATTAAATGAAAAATTAAAAAAAGCTAAAATATCGTGTAGGTCTTCTTGCTTTTTTTATATTTGTGGGACTATGAATCAAATCACAGATATTTTGATTAACAATCACTCGTTTGGGATAAGAGTTATGTTTTTCCATGTGTAGATTTACTCGTAGTTAGGGCAGGAGTTTCTTAAAAGGCTTCAAATAAAGGATTCAAAAACAAATACTGAAAATGTTTAAAAGCGATAATAAAATGAGTAGAAATAACGAAGTACAGACTACAGCAGTCAATTTAATTTGTGATGGAACTTCAGTTAATGGAGATATTGAAGCCTCAAGAGATATTCGAATTGATGGTTTTGTAAAAGGAAAAATCATAGTTAAAGGTAAAGTTGTAGTCGGTCCTACGGGTAAGGTTGAAGGCGATATTACTTGTCAAACAATCGACGTTTCAGGTCGCATTGAAGGAAATGTTCATGTGAGTGAAATTATTAGTCTTAAATCGTCTGCTCTGGTCCTTGGTAATATCAATACCGTAAAAATATCGGTTGAACCGGGAGCCAAATTTACAGGAACATGTAAGATGGGAAATGAAGTAGGAGTGAAGAATGAAAAAAAAGCAATCAAATAGGTTTGATTCTGAAAAGAAAAAAAAGCAATTGAGAGAAGCTGCCAGGTATTCAGGCCTGGCGTTTCAAATGATTGCTGTTATATTGTTAGTATTGTTCGCAGGACTGCAAGCTGATAAATATTTCGGGAACGAGTTTCCCGGATTTACGGTTTTTAGTGCTTTTCTGGGAGTGATACTTTCTTTGTATATAGCCCTCAAGGATTTCCTGGGTAAGGATAAATGATTAGGTTTTAAAGCTGATTTTTTGATGTCCTGTTTGGGAATTTGAATTAGAAAGCGCACTTTAGATGCATCTAAGCGGGTAAGGTCTACTTGTGAACCTATTAAAATGAGCCATATTTTGAGCCTTCAAAATTCAAGAGGAGTGATTATTTGGCGATTCCCATACGATAGGTATTTAAAATAATACACATATGAAAAAACATATTTTACGATTGGGTCTTTTATCACTGCTTCTTTTAGCTTTGACAACTGTTCTTTTCCATGAGATTTTGAATCCTTGGTTCAACCCGATCTTTCCATTTATTATTCTCTATTTTTTTGCCTTTAATGTCATTCAGCATTCTTCATTATTGAAAATGAAAGAAAAGAATCCAATGGCATTTAACACCGGATTTATGGCATGGTTTGGAGTCAAGCTTTTCTTGAATCTGACGATTATAATTGTCTTTGTCCTATTAAATCGCCCTGAAGCTTTAAGTTTTGTTTTGTATTTTGCTTCCTGCTACATCTTTTATACTCTGTTCGAAGTCACGTCTTTAGTGAAAAGTATGAAGTCAAAGTAAGATAAATAAAGACATATTGGTATCTTATGTCTTTTTTTTATTAAATTTGGAGGGCTTAAATAAAGGGGCCTCTACGGATAGGTTTTCATGAGTTTTCTGTCATGATTTATTCCGCGCTGATTTTAAGTTATTTCTGGTTTAAGCTTGTGTCATTAACAAGTAAAATACCGTTTTATTAATCTGATATTTTCGAATGGAATGAAGCACATTCATCGACTTTTACTTATCGCATTCTTTTTTACTTGTCTAACTCCGGCTTTTGCTTCAGTTAGCGACCAGCATGAGCACGAAACTCATCAGGAAAGCCACAAAAAAGAAAAATTTGAACCCGGAAACTTTATTATGGATCATATTGCCGACGCTTACGATTGGCATGTTTTCTCTTATGGCGATTTTCATTTTACCGCACCTTTACCTGTTATTGTTTATTCTCAGCATTCAGGCTTTCATATCTTCATGTCGAGTAAATTTCATCATGGTCATTCATCTTATAAAGGATTTGAATTGGCTAAGGCAGGTGAATACAGAGGTAAAGTGGTCGAGATGGTTGATGGACATGAAGTACGTCCATTTGATATCTCCATGACCAAGAATGTTGTGGCGATGCTAATATCGATGATTTTCCTACTTTGGATTTTCTTGTCGGTTGCCAAAACTTATAAGAGAAGAAAAGGTCAGGAGCCTAAAGGTCTTCAGGCTTACATTGAACCGATAATTGTTTTTGTGATTGATGAAATTGCAAAGCCTGCTATTGGTGAAAAGAAATACAAAAAATTTGTACCCTTCTTGTTGACCATCTTTTTCTTTATTTGGTTGAACAACATGTTGGGACTTATTCCATTTATTCCAGGTGGAGCCAATGTAACGGGAAATATCACCATAACATTGGTATTGGCCTTGTTTACATTTATTATCACCACTGTAAACGGGAATAAAAATTACTGGAAACACATCTTTAATACCCCTGGGGTACCTTGGTGGTTAAAATTTCCTGTGCCTTTGATGCCATTGGTTGAGTTGATGGGTGTGTTCACAAAACCATTTGTATTGATGGTCCGACTTTTTGCAAACATCACTGCTGGTCATATGATTGTTTTGGCTTTTATCTCTTTGATTTTCATTTTTGGAGAAATGAGTCCGGCACTTGGAATGGGAACATCAGTTGTTTCGGTACTCTTTGTTATTTTCATGGATGTACTTGAATTGCTAGTGGCTTTAATTCAGGCATATGTGTTTACTCTCTTGTCTGCCTTGTATTTTGGAATGGCAACCGAAGAGCATCATTAAAAAGAAGTCTTTGAGACTGATATAAATTGAATCAAACTCCTTTGGGAGACATTATAGTTTTTACATTTTAAACTAAATTCTTATGATTACATTATCAATTATTCTTCAGGCCGTTGCTGGTGCGGGTCTTGCAAAGTTTGGTGCTGCTATAGGCGCTGGTTTAGCTGCTATCGCTGCTGGTATCGGTATTGGTAAGATTGGTGGGGCTGCTCTTGAGAGTATCGCTCGTCAACCGGAAGCTTCTGGGGATATCCGTGCAAACATGATTGTTGCTGCTGCCCTTATTGAAGGTGCTGCTTTCTTTGCAATTATCATCTGTTTGTTGGCTATCGTACTTTAATAGTATTATCCCACAATTTGCACAATGAGGTTGTCGGCGGCAAATTGTGGGAACCAACATTTCAACTAAAAATCATTAATTGCTATTTGTCAATTATTAATTAATATAGAATACTATGGGCTTAGTTACTCCCGAATTGGGAACTTTCATATGGATGTTTATTGCCTTTGCCAGTGTGTTTTTCCTTTTGAAAAAATACGCATGGCCAGCAATTGTTGACGCAATTGATGAGCGTAATAACTCTATTAAGGAGGCGCTTCTTTCAGCTGAGAATGCGAAGGAAGAGATGGCTAAATTGCAGGCTGATAATCAGGAAATACTGAAGGAAGCCAGACGTGAGAGAGAAGGTATGCTGAAAGAAGCCAAGGAGTTAGGCGCACAGATTGTGAGTGATGCCAAACGTAAGGCTACTGAAGAAGCCGATAAAGTGGTTGAAGGAGCTCGTCAGAGCATCGAAAGTGAAAAATCTGCAGCTTTAAATGAAATTAAGACTCAGGTGGCCTCTCTTTCTGTTGAGATTGCTGAAAAAGTTTTGCGCCGTCAGTTCGAAGACGATCAGCAGCAAAAGGATTATTTCCAGAAACTAATGAAGGAAGTAAAAATCAACTAGTTTTCCTGAAATCTGTCATCCATTCCTGATAAGTATTGGGATTGCAATTATTTTAAAGATATGAACGAAAGTAAAATCTCGGTTCGATATGCAAAAGCTCTTTTCGAATTAGGAAAAGAAAAACAGGTTTTAGAGGTCTTAATAGCCGATATGAAACTTGTTGGTGAGCTTTGCAATACTGTGAAGGATTTCTGGCTGATGGTGGAGAGTCCTGTGATTAAAACATCTCAGAAACGTGAAAGCATAAAACTTGTTTTAGGAGGAAAAATTGATGCCATAAGCTTGAATTTTCTGGATATGGTTTTTCAAAACCGACGTGAAATTTTCCTGAAAGATATGGTTCGTAACTTTTTAGCTCAGTGCCGAAAAGATCAGGGAATTCTGGCAGCAAAATTGACCACAGCATGTCGATTTGACGATGCAGAGAAAGCAAAATTAAGTGATCTGCTGAAGAATGTCTTTAATTCTAAAATTGAGTTGGAAGAAGTTCTGGATGAGGATATCATTGGTGGCTTTATTCTTCGTGTTGATGATCAGGAATTTGATGCCAGTGTTTCAAACCAGTTGAGTCAAATTAAAAGAGCATTGATTTAATGAGACAGGGCTCTGTGTGGAGTGATGTTTTTATATATAAGAATTATTTAAAGAATTATTGATGTTTAAGAAAGGCTTATATTAGCCTTTATCCACAAATTGGTGGATCTTGAATCGTAACAAAAGCAAATAAAATATGGCTAGTATTAAACCTGCTGAAGTTTCGGAAATTCTAAAACAGCAATTAGAAGGTCTAAAAACCGAAGCACAACTTGAAGAAGTTGGAACCGTACTACAAGTGGGTGATGGAATTGCCCGTGTTTATGGTTTATCAAACGTTGGATCAAACGAACTTATCGAATTTCAGAATGGTGTTTTAGGTATCGTTCTTAATCTTGAAGAGGATAATGTTGGAGCTGTATTGCTTGGCGACACTCAGGGGATTAAAGAAGGAGATACTGTAAAACGTACCAAACGTATCGCTTCAATTAATGTTGGAGAGGGCATGTTGGGGCGTGTGATCAATACCCTTGGTGAACCGGTAGATGGTAAGGGTGAGATACAAGGTAAAACATATGAAATGCCATTGGAACGTAAGGCTCCCGGTGTTTTGTATCGTCAGCCGGTAAATGAGCCTCTACAAACAGGCTTAAAGTCCGTTGACGCCATGATTCCTATTGGACGTGGACAACGTGAGTTGATCATTGGTGACCGTCAGACTGGTAAAACTGCCATTGCGATCGATACCATTATCAATCAAAAAGAATTCTACGATAAAGGCGAACCCGTATTTTGTATTTATGTTGCTATTGGACAGAAAGGTTCTACAGTTGCAAACATTGCTAAAATATTAGAGGATCATGGTGCAATGGCATACACAGTTATTGTGATGGCAACAGCTTCTGATCCTGCTGCACTTCAATTTTACGCCCCTTTTGCAGGAGCTTCAATTGGAGAGTTTTTCCGCGATACAGGCCGTCCCGCATTGATTATATATGATGATTTATCGAAACAAGCGGTATCATATCGTGAGGTTTCTTTATTGCTTCGTCGTCCACCAGGGCGTGAGGCTTATCCTGGTGATGTTTTCTATCTTCACTCGCGTTTGTTAGAGCGTGCGGCAAAAATTATTGATTCTGATGACATTGCTCGTCAAATGAATGATTTGCCTAAGAGTTTGACTGAGGCTAAGGATGAAAAAGGAGAGTCAATTATTAAAGGTGGCGGTTCACTAACTGCTTTGCCAATTATTGAGACTCAGGCAGGAGACGTTTCAGCCTATATTCCAACCAACGTAATTTCGATTACAGACGGACAGATTTTCCTTGAATCAGACTTGTTTAATGCAGGTATTCGTCCGGCTATTAACGTAGGTATCTCGGTATCTCGTGTTGGGGGTAATGCTCAAATTAAGTCGATGAAGAAAGTGGCTGGTACCTTGAAACTTGACCAGGCGCAATATCGTGAGTTGGAAGCCTTTGCAAAATTCGGATCTGATATGGATGCTGCAACGCTGTCAGTGTTGAATAAGGGAGCTAAGAATGTTGAGATTTTGAAACAAGGACAATATTCACCTTACACAGTTGAGAAACAGGTGGCTATCTTGTTCTGTGGTAGTCAGGGTTTACTTCGAAACGTTCCGGTTGAAAAAACAAAAGAATTCGAAAATGACTTTTTGGAATTCATGGAGTTGAAGCACAAAGATGTTTTAGCAGAATTGGGAACCGGAAAATATACCGACCATGCACAGGATATTATGCGTCAAATTGCCGCTGAAGTATCTGAGAAATATAAAAACTAGCTTTAGTATATCGCCATTGGCTTTTAATTCTTTAGAAGCCAATGGTATTTACAAAAGCCATTTAATTTGATTATAAAATGGCCAATTTAAAAGAAATACGCACCCGTATATCATCAGTAGAGAAAACCAAACAGGTTACCGCTGCTATGAAAATGGTATCGGCTGCAAAGCTGAAGAAAGCTCAGGATGCGATTCTGCAAATTCGCCCCTATGCCAATAAGTTGCAGGAAATTCTTGTGAGTTTGTCAGGAAGTTTAAGCGATTCTGAGGATAATATATATGGGAGTGAACGTAAGCCTGAAAAAGTTTTATTAGTTGCCATTACCTCAAATAAGGGCTTGTGTGGTGCTTTTAATTCGAATGTGCTGAAACGTGTAAACGAGCTTGCTGAAGGAACTTATTCTCAGCAGAATTCTGAAGGAAACCTCAGAATTCTAGCTATTGGGAAGCAGGGCTACAAGGCCTTATCCAAGCTTTATCAGGTTATTGGCCATCATAACGAGCTATTTGATGATGTAAGTTTTGAAACCACCTCTGTCATTTCTACTTCAATTATGGAAGAATATGTGGCAGGCAAGTATGACAGGGTTGAATTGGTTTTTAATCGATTCAAGAATGCAGGCGTTCAGATCTTAAGTAACGAGCAGTTCTTACCTATTGTAACTAACGAATCTGAGGATGTAAATGTGCCGACGGAGTATATTTATGAACCCGGTAAAGAGGTCATTGTTGGTGAATTGATACCGAAATCATTGAAGACTCAATTCTTTGGAGCTATACTGGATTCAGTCGCGTCTGAACATGGTGCCCGAATGACTTCTATGCATAAAGCAACCGATAATGCTACGGATCTGATTCAGGATCTGAAATTGCATTACAACCAGGCTCGTCAGGCAGCTATTACCAATGAGATTCTGGAGATTGTATCAGGAGCAAATGCCCTTTCTCAATAATCAAAGCATCTTAGTTAAATGATATTGATATGTCCTCACCTTCTGGTGAGGATTTTTTTGTTTTAACTCTTGTGTTTTCTGATGGATAAAATAAAGGCCACATGTTTAAAACATGTGGCCTTAGGTTTATCCGCTCAGTATTGGCCTGAACGAAAGATTTAGGCTTGGTTTATGGTCTTAGTAATTAAAGACTTCTTCAAGTTCCAATATTTTAACTTTCCCAAGTTTTGAAAGAACTTTCATGTCAACTTCATTTTTATTACCTACAACAAGGAAACGGTGTTTTTTGTTAGCGATATGTTCGTTGAAGAAAGTTTTAAGCGTTTCGATGTCTTCACCCTTTACTGTGTTATAAACATCTTTACGGTAATCGTAATTAATGCCTTTGTCCAGGTTCCTTAAGTAGGTCCAATACACATTTTCTTTTGTGATTCTTTCAGATTCAATTTTCTTAAGCATGCTGTTTTTTGCTTCATTAAATTGCTTCTCTTCGTATGGCATGTCATTTAAAAGATCCAGAAGTGCATCCGTAGCATCTTTTACTTTATCGGCACTTGTGGCGACATATGAGAAAGAATAGTGTGATTGATCTTTTTTAGAAGGCACAGTGTAGGCTGAGTAAGCACTGTATGCTAAGGCTCTTGACTCTCGGATCTCCTGAAAGATGATCGAAGCCATGCTACCACCATAGTATTCGTTAAATAGTCTTGCTTCAGGTAAAATGTCTGTGTTTAACTTTTCATCTTTACTCAACATGATTAAATTGGCTTGAACCATATCGTAATCCACAAAGAAAATCTCATTTTCTTCGATAGCTTGTTCAGGATATTCAATAGGCTTTGGCGTGTCTATAAGCTCAGGAGCCAGTTTGTGCTTATTCTTTAAAGTTTGAGCGACTAATTCACTTTCGTTGCTTCCATAATAGAAGGCACGATGCTTGTAGTTCTGTAGCTGAGCAACAAGATCAGTTAATTCTTTAGGATTGATAGCACGAAGCTCATCTTCAGTAAGGATATCGGTATAAGCCGATTTTTTACCATACTTGCCGTAATTCATAAGCGCTCTGTGCAGAATCACATCTTTATTGAGTTTTTTGTCCGCACGTTTTTTGATGATGCCGTCAATATACTTACTATAGGCATCTGTGTCAGGCGTGGCATTAGCTAGCAGGTGTTCGATTAATTCAAGACCCTTATCGTATGACTTCTCTAAACCTGAAATATATACGTAGCAACGATCGTCGCTGGCATTCACTCCAAAGCTTAAGCCATATTTAAACATTTCCTTTTGAAGTTCTGAAGCAGAATATTTATCAGTACCGATATAAGGTAAATAATTAACAGCAATAGGTAATTTTTTGTTGTTGTTTTTACCCATGTCAAAAATGTAAATCAGCTTGAATAGTTCGTTATCCTTATTTTTAAGATAATCGAAAGTTAAGCCTTTTGCCAGTTCTTCACTTTTGATTTCTTTCTCGAAATCAACCCATAGAGGCTTTAGAGCCGGTGTTTCTTTTCCAGTTAACTCCCGGTAAAATTCAGATTGTGACTTTCGGTCGATTTTGATCGGTGTAATTTGAGGTTTTTCAACTTTTACAACGTTCTCATCCTTACCCTGACGCTTGTAAACCACAACGTAATTATCCTTGTATTTTTCATTGGCAAAAGCGACCAATTCTTCTTTGGTAACTTTCTCCAGTTCGTCGATAAATTTCAAGTTGTCAGCCCATGAAACCTTATTGGCGAATGTACTTGCAAATTCGTGAGCTCTCCAATTTGATTCCTGTGCGCGGATTTTACTCAAGCGTGTATCGTTAATTACGGCTTCAATCATCCAGTCTTCGAATTCACCTTTCTTAATTTTCTCGATCTCTCCAAGAATTAAGTCTTTTACTTCTTCAAGCTTTTGTCCCTGACGAGGCATGCCATAGAATGTGTGAGCACCGTAATAAATTGCAAAATTAGGATAACAGCCAGCCCTTAAGACCCTTTGTTCTTGATTTAAGTTAAGGTCAATTAAACCTGCTTTAGAGTTATTTAAAATACCATCGATTAACGTAACGTATTTTTCATCTTTTGATTGTAGGCCGTCAAAACGGAAAGCCAAACTCAATCTTTCTGCATCAGGACCAAATACTTCTTTAACTACAGGCTTAAGGATTGGTTTCTCTACTGGCGATTTGAAATCAGGAACATTACCGGGTTTCAATTGGCCAAAAGTCGCATCAATTTTCTTGATGGTTTCTTCAAAGTCTAAATCCCCCGAAAGGGCTATAGACATATTGTTTGGAACATAGTAGCTGTTGAAATAGTTGTGAATGTTAATCATTGATGGATTTTTCAGATGCTCAGCTCTTCCAAGAGTAGTCTGTGTTCCATAAGGGTGGTTTGGATACAAACCTGCACTTAAGGCATAACTCAATTTTCTACCATCACGATCCTGTGACATGTTGAATTCTTCGTATACTGTTTCAAGCTCGGTATGAAACAGACGCAGTACCAGGTTGCTGAAACGCTCTTTTTCTATAGCCAACCATTTGTCTAATTCATTCGTTGGAATATCGTTCATATAAACAGTACGCTCCAATGTCGTATAGGCGTTTGTTCCTTTTGCTCCAATCGATGAAACCAGCTTGTCGTATTCATTAGCGACAGTGTATTTAGCTGCTTCAGCTGAAATTTTATCAATCTCGGCATAAACTTTTGCTTTTTCTTTAGGATCAGTTGTATTCTTGTGCTTCTCAAACAGATCAGATAACTGATTGATTAAGTCAGATTCCTTTTCCCAATCAGTGGATCCAATTCTATTGGTACCTTTAAACATCATGTGCTCCAGGTAGTGCGCTAGTCCTGTAGTTTCTGCAGGATCGTAAGTTGAACCAGCCTTTACAGGAATAAAAGTTTTTATTCTTGGCTCATCACGGTTAACAGAAAGATACACTTTTAAGCCATTGTCAAGCGTGTAAATACGCACGCCCATTGGATCGTTGGTAACCGTTTCGTAGTCGTAACCGTACTTATCAACTTTGTGTTCTACCTGATACTTTTCTTTTGTACCGCAGCTTGTAAGTATTGCCAGGGTCAAAAGGGCAAGTAAAAATTTAATTTGTTTCATTAGTTAGTCTGATTTTGAGTGTTAGTAAATAGTATGATTAATTTGATTGTTATTTATACTGTATTTTAATTTGTGCTTTTAAAATGTAAATTAAAAACCTTGATATAGCCTGTAATTCAGCTTGGTCGTTTTGGTTTATCAGGATAATATGGTTAAATATAGTTTATTATTTACATTTTAATGTTCACTTAGTGTTTTTTAACTTTTGAAAATATTGGAAGCTTAATGGCAAACGAACTTAACATATTTATCTGATTTGAAGTCAGGATGGTTTTGTGTTTGTTAATTTTTAAAAAATATCCAGGAGGGTGTTTTGATGGTGCTAATACTGAATTTGTTGGCACTTGTGGATAAATAATCCAGCAACTCTATGGAATTCATAATCGATATTCCTCAATAAAGAGCATAACTTTTTATATATTGCTCGCTGCAAACCAATAATGATTATGCAAAAAATAATATACTACCTGACTTTACTTATTGGAATTGGATTTTTCTGCCAACCGGCACAAGCTCAGGAGAGCAATCCATTTTATTCTCATTATGGAACTTTTAATGCTGATGCTCAGGAAAAACTATTCTTCAGATTAGAAAATCTGAATTTTTCAAAGAATAATGAATATGAAGGGCATTTTGCAGATGGAGCTACTTTGATTGGGTATTTGGCGACACCTAAGTTGGTATATTACCCAAGTTCTGATCTGAGAATTGAAGCTGGTATGCGACTACAAAAATATTCCGGGCGCTCTGATTTTTCTGAAACTGAAGCTGTATTTTCAATCCACTATCAGGCGAACGATCAATTGGCACTTATTTTGGGTGCGCTTAATCAGAATGATAACCATCATTTACACGAGGCTCTTTTTGAACCGGAACGTTTTTTTACAGACAAAGCCGAGAATGGTCTTCAGGCAATTTATAAGTCTAAATTTGTGAATTTAGATACCTGGATTAACTGGGAGCGATTTATTTTCCGGAACGATCCTTTTCAAGAAATCTTTACTTATGGTTTGACGGCTGATTTCCGATTAAATAATCCGGAGTCAAGTCATTCTTTATCCATGCCCTTGCAGATTTTGTTTACTCATAAGGGAGGTGAAATTGATTCTTCTGATGATTTCACTCAGACCATTGGGCATTTTGGAACAGGTCTGGTTTATAAAAAGTCTTATGAGGATTCCAGAATAAAAAACTTTAGTGCCGAGGCTTTGGGTTTTCTTTTTACAGACAATTCCTCATTTAGAGAGTTTGTATTCGATAAGGGGACGGGTATTCATCTTAGAATTGGAGCCGAAACAAAACATTCATACCTCAAAATTGGCTATTGGACCGGGAATAAATTTAATTCTTCAAGAGGATCTGCATTGTTTCAATCCGTGTCAACTATTGATGGAACTCATATCGAGAAACGCCGGGATTTGCTTACGGCTAAATACCGAATTCAAAAATCGATAGCAAAAGGCATACTTCTTGGAGGGCAAGCTGATGCTTATCACGATTTTAACTCTAGTCGTGATTTCTCATATGCACTATCAGTTTTTGTTAGAATTAATGGTGAGTTCTTTCTGAAAAACCTTCCCTGGAAGTGATAATTTCCTATTTTAATTCTCCCTTTATTTATTCCTGATCTCTACATAGCTTTATTTCCGCATGATTTAAACTCTCCAACTCAGTCAGGATAAAATATTTAGAAAAATAAAGTTTCTATCCCAAATAAATTTTATACTTTTGCAGAGCATTTATGCAACGTGGCTATTAAAAGTCCTGTTTTTTCATCTTAATAGACTGATTTTACTACCCTTAGCAAGTATTTTAATCGGTTTTTTTAAGGTACGCGAATTTGATTTGTGGGAATAACTTAAAAATCCAATATTGCCCCGATTATCCACACAGGGTTTAAGTTGTTCATAAATAAATCGTTAAAAAATTGGTGTATTTATTGGAAACAGATACTTTTGCAGGCCAAATTGAATAATTGTATTGAAGTATTAATTATTAAAACTTTATAAAGTGGATACATTAAGTTACAAAACAGTTTCTGCCAATAAA
>Ga0209379_10000065_pt1 | contig 155331 bp, 147 predicted proteins | sample tdDd001_FD_187124 | JGI IMG/M metagenome (GOLD analysis project Ga0209379, IMG submission 187124) | Marine sediment microbial communities from the Atlantic coast under amendment with organic carbon and nitrate - tdDd00.1 (SPAdes)... | ecosystem: Environmental > Aquatic > Marine > Coastal >...
ATCTAGTTCTGGATATCTGATTTCTCTGATTTCACTGTGGAAACCTCCAGCATCCTGTCCAAAGAATTCATGACCGCCTAATGTATATTGACCAACTAGTATCACTTGAATACCTTCCTCTACATATATTTCGGCACCACCGAAAGAAATGTTTAGTGGTAATTGAGTAATACCTGGAGCCATAGTTTCATCTTTGTAGATAAATGTCTTTGAACTGAAGTTAATAGCTGTAGAACGCGTATTTTCAGATGAACTATATGTATCATCAAATTCGTCGTCACCTTTGAACTTTATTTTTTTGTCGCTAGATAATAATTTGTAACCGATGAATATTAAAATTGCAGGCCAGAAAAATTTAAAAATTATATTACCTTCAAAGTTGATGTTAAAGAGTTCAAGTACATTTTCAGTTAAAAAGGCGCCACCTATTAGGGTTAAAATAATACCGCCTAAATCAAAACGGTTCTTCAACATGTTTAGACCTGGAATCAGTAAGAATAACGGCCATAAGATGCCTATCGCATTACCTAAATTGAAATTGCTTAAGAAGGGTACATTGAATATCTGGAAAATTGTTATAACACCAATTGCAATTAATGCAAAGGCAAATAGATCTTTATTTGTACGTCTCATAAATGTCTCCTTTATCATATAAAATCAAGTTGTTATTAACTTACTTACATTGTAAACAATCCTGGTGAACTAATCAATTAAACAAAGATTAAAATCTCATGAGAAATAATCTTGACTAAATTACTAGGGTATACTATAATAATGATGAAATCCTAGTAAATAAGTTGGGATTAGGAGGCTGATATGAAACTTTCAACAAAAGGGAGATATGGATTAAAGGCGATGTTCGATTTAGCACTTCATTATGGTGACCAACCCATTGCTTTATCAAGTATCGCTGAGAGACGAAATATTTCACTAAGCTATTTAGAACAATTAATTTCACAACTCAAGAAAGCTGGTGTTGTAAAGAGTATTCGTGGTGCACAAGGCGGTTATATTTTAAGCAATACACCAGATTTAATCACTGTAGGGCAAGTATTAAGAGCTCTGGAACAACTAGCACCGGTAGAATGTGTTACTGAAGGCTTTGACTGTGATAGTTCAGAGTTTTGTGTTACACGTGTTATTTACAAAAAAATACTAGACAGTATTTTAGAAACCGTTGATAATATCACTTTACAAGATATGGTCAACGACTATAACGATAAGAAAGATTCAAATTCTATAGTAAACAGCATACAATTATTCTGTTAAAGGAGTGTAATAATGACGAAACGTATATATATGGACTATGCAGCAACAACGCCAGTAAAAAAAGAAGTTGTAGATGTAATGTTACCATACTTTACCGAAACTTTTGGTAATGCATCAAGTCCTCATGGATTTGGTAGAGATGCAAAGAAAGTTTTAATTAAGAGTAGGGCAACTGTTGCTAAGACATTAAATGCTAATGCTGATGAAATTTATTTTACAGCAGGTGGTACAGAGTCTGATAACTGGGCTATAAAAGGTGTTTTAAAATCAATTAAACCAAAAGGCAATCATATTATTACTAGTGCAATTGAACATCACGCAGTACTACATGCTGCTGAAACCTTAGAAAAAGAAGGATATAAAGTTACATATTTACCTGTAGATAACACAGGATTAATATCATTAGAAGATTTAAAAGCTGCTATTACTGATGAGACGGCGTTAATATCAATTATGTTTATTAACAATGAAATTGGTACAATGCAACCTATAAAAGAAATTGGTGAAATAGCCAAAGCTCATAATATCTATTTCCATACAGATGCTGTACAAGCATACGGTAATGTTGCAATAGATGTAGAAGCCTTAAATATTGATTTATTGAGTATATCATCACATAAAATATATGGCCCTAAAGGTGTGGGTGCACTTTATGTTAGAAAAGGTACTTTATTAGCTAATTTTGTAGAAGGTGGCGCTCAAGAGAAGAAGAAACGTGCAGGGACAGAAAACATACCAGGTATTGTAGGATTTGCTAAAGCTGCAGAAATAGCAAATGAAATGCTAGATGAACATGTGAATAGATTAACAGTGTTAAGAGATCGTTTAATCAGTGGTTTATTATCTAAAATTGACTACTCAAGATTAAATGGTCATCCAACTAAACGTCATCCAAGTAATGTGAATATTTCATTCGAATTTATTGAAGGTGAAGCATTATTATTAATGTTAGATCATAAAGGTGTTGCTGGCTCAAGTGGATCAGCTTGTACATCGGGGAGTTTAGATCCATCTCATGTATTAATGGGTATTGGTTTAACTCACGAGGTCGCTCATGGTTCATTAAGATTGAGTTTAGGAGATTTTACAACAGAAGAAGATGTAGACTATGCAATTGAAGTTTTAATACCAATAGTACAACGATTAAGAGAAATGTCACCGTTGTATCCAGCAAATAACTAGTAGGAGGCACATATGTATAACGATAAAGTAATGGACCATTTCTTAAATCCAAGAAATGCAGGAGAAATAAAAGACGCAGACGGCATTGGTGAAGTTGGTAATGCTAAATGTGGTGATATCATGAGAATGTACGTTAAAGTAGAAAATGATATTATAACAGATGTTAAATTTAGAACTTTTGGATGTGGGTCGGCTATTGCCGCTTCAAGTATATCAACTGAAATGTTAATTGGTAAAACGATAGACGAAGCATTAGAAATCACTAATAAAGATGTTGTTGATGAATTAGGTGGTTTACCAGTTGTTAAAGTACATTGTTCAGTTTTAGCAGAGCAAGCATTTAAAGTTGCAATATACGATTACGCTAAGAAAAATAACAAAACATATGCTGGATTAGAAGGATTCAATCCTGATGATTTAGATGATGCACATGATCACTAAAAGGGCTTAGCCCTTTTTTTTCGCATTTTATGCTAGGATTTTTCATAGATTATCTTATATACTTAAGATGGAGATTTAAAGTAACAATATCAAAGAAAGGATATGTCAAAGTACTGTAAATACTTACTTGACATAAAGAGGTGACTTATGTTTGCATTTCAGGCAATGAGTGAATCAATTGATTATATAGAAAATAACTTATGTGAAAAACTATCTGTAGAAGATATTGCTGCTGTAGCCAGTTATTCATCATTTCATTATCAAAGACTTTTTCAGATGTTAACTGGATTTACACTTGGAGAATATATTAGAAACAGACGTATGACAATGGCTTCTAAGGAACTTTTAACAACCAGAATAAAAGTAATTGATTTAGCATATAAATATCAATACGAGAGTCCTGAGGCGTTTACACGCGCCTTTAAGAAATTGTTTAAGGTAACACCAACACAGCTTAAAAAAAGTGAAGACGCCATTAAGTCATATCCTAGACTATCCATTCAAGTACAAATGACTGGAAGAGAGTCTTTATCATATAAAATAATTGAAAAAGAAGGATTCTACATTGAAGGATTTAAAAGAAGTTTTACAGCACAAGAGATAATGACTGGTAAAGCTTATTCGGAGTTTTGGAAAGAAAAGAAAGATGATTTAGAAAATCTGTTAGTTAAAAACAACACGACTGTACGAATTGGTGCAGGTCGATATCGAAAAGATGATCAAAATATTTATGACGCAATTGTAGGGACATATGGTGAAAGTGAAAATGCACTTTATGTGGCTAAAACCAAATGGTGTGTGTTCTCTGGTAAGGGGCCCTTAAGCGAAACCTTACCATTATTATGGCAAAGGATTTTCTTAGAATGGTTTCCAAAAACATCTTTTCAACATTCAGGGATGACAGAATTAGAAGTGTTTCCATTAGGGGATGTCAATTCTTCTTTGTATCGTTATGAAATCTGGATACCTCTTGAGAGTGCAGTATTAGGAAAGGCGTAAGCCTTTCTGTTTTTTTTTATTCAGATAGGGTATTAGATGAACAGGAGGAGTTATGAATTCTATCCGTGGAAAAATATTATTTCTTATCTTAATAAGTATCGTGTCGATATCAATCATTATCGGCCTTCTTTTAATGTCTCAAACTAAATCTGCTTATGACAAAGATACTTTTGAGACCTATACTCAAGAGACTGCTAAATACACAGCTTTGTTCAATCATGAATTGATGGATGTGGAAAAAACAGGATACGCCATTAAAGTGATGGTAGAATCGTTATTCGATACATCAGCATATTTATCAGACTCAAATTATCTAGATGAGTTTGAAACCATCATTAGCCCAAGTATAGAGAGATTTGCAAAAGAAACTTCAAAATCTCATTCGGCTTATATGTTTTTTGCACCGGAATTAGATGATGTGGAGCATGATGTTTGGTTTTCCGATTTAAATGGCAATGGTGATGTTGTTAGACAACCAGAAGTAACATTATCATTTTACGACAATCAAACGGCTACAAAAGACTGGTATTTTGTCCCTAAGGCAACAGGGAAATCATTTTGGTCTTTACCTTTTAGTGGTGTTACTGATTTTAATCATGAAGTTTTATATGTTTCTAGGACTTATCCAGTTATAATAGATAATCTGTTTGTAGGGATTGCAGGATCGGATTACTATTTTGATAAAATGGCAGAAGACATACATAATATAGAAGTACTAAAAACTGGCTATGCTGTACTTGTGGATCCACAAGGAGAGTTTATTGTTAAGCCAGACTCAAACGATTCCATTTTATATGAAAAAGTTAAAGAGTGGACAAATGATATGTCATTTGATACAGATAGAGGTATAATAGAGTTTTTATCTGATGATGAAAAAAATTACTTCATCTATTCGAAACTTGAAAACAATTGGATATTATCAATTGTGTTAAAAGATGAAGAGGTGTTCAAATGGTATTATGATTTAAGATTTATGTTATTTGGTATCACCGTTATTTCTATCTTTTTGATTGGGTTAGTTGCTTTGGAGATCGGTAGATTTGTAACAAAACCTATAATTGATTTATCGATGCAAGTGAGCAAAATAGGAAGTGGTAATTATAAACATATGATTACAACCGACGATTATAGCAATGCTCAAGAAACCTTGTTTTTGGCTGAAAGTATTGAAAATATGAGAATTCTGCAAAACTATTCATTTGATAAAATTAATAATCAAAATAAAAATTTAGAAATAGAGGTAAAGGAGCGTACAGATTCTCTTAAGAAAAATAATGATAGACTAGAAGCATCGTTGGTAGCCAATGAAAAGAAAAATCAAATATTAAGAGCATTAAACAAGGAATTAGAAGATGTTATTTCAAATATGCGAGTAACACAAAAGCAACTGTTGGAAACTGAAAAAATGGCATCATTAAGTTTTATTGTAACTAGAATGGCTCATGAATTTAATACGCCAATTGGTAGTTTTTTAACTTTATTAACCTTTTTAGAAGTTCAGAAAAAGCTTGTTGAAAAGAACTTGGAAAATGACATGTTAAGAAGCGAGGAGTTAATTCAATTTTTGAAAAGGTTTGATGACAGTTATGATTTGATTATTAGAAACCTAGGACAAATTATCAATCTTGTAGATCGTTTTAAAGCATTGGACAGTTACAATCAAATCTCTATTCACGCCCAAATAAAATTAAAAGAATTCCTTGAAGTTATTCTTAAAAGTATTGAATACGATGAGGATAAAGTTGAAATTGATATAAATTGTGATGATAAAATAGAGTTGATGGTAGATGCTGGAAAGCTCTCTCAAATTTTTATTCATCTAATTGAAAATGCTATTATTCACGGATTTGATAATCTTAACGCTGGACATGTTCAAATTGATATCAATAAAAACGATCGTAATCTTTTTGTTAAGATTCGTGATGATGGGCGAGGTATGTCAGAAGAAAGAGTGAGACAAATTTTTGTGCCGTTCTATTCCGGGGAACTGAGTAGCAAATCGAGTGGTCTAGGATTGAATATTGTCTATAATCTTGTGACCAAAGTCTTTGATGGTCAAATTATTTGTAAAAGTAAAGTAAATGAAGGTACTTCATTTGAAATGATTTTAACTATTTAATAGTAATTTTATGAAGATGACTTTATAATCAATTAGTAGGATCAATAGGTGTAATTATGAAGAGTATAAGACAGAAAATTTTATTAATGGTTGTTGTGAGCAATATAGTAATAACTTTAATTATCGGTACTGTTATAGTATTGTATTCTTTTAACGCCTTTGAAGAGATTGCAATTAAAAAAGCAGTTGAAGTAACAGAAACCTATGCATTGGATTTTGATGAGCAGCTTTCAGCAGTCAAAGAAGTTGCAATAGAAACAGAAATTTTTGTAGAATCCTTACTAGATAGTGAGAGGTTATTTAATGACCTAGAGTATTTAGATGAGTTTGAAATATTTATTAGTCCAATAATCAAAAAAATAGCTGAAAGTGGTGTAGTAACACAATCTTCTTATGTCTTTTTTGATCCCTCTATCGATGGTCAGATACATGATGTATGGTATTCCGACTTAGATCATACTGGAGAAGTTATAAGACAAGAGGAATTTCCGATGTCGTTCTATGACAATTTAGGTCCAGGAGATGAATGGTATATCATTCCTTATGAATACAATAAACCCTTTTGGACAGATCCGTATTCCGGTAGCGTTGAATTAGATGCACATGTCTCATATGTTTCACATACAAGACCTGTTGCTATAAATGATAAAGTCCTAGGTGTTGTTGGATCGGATTATCATTTTGATGTAATGAAAGAGACCATAGAAAATTTCAAACTGTATAATACTGGTTACGGTATGTTGATTGATGAAGAGGGGGATGTGATTGTACATCCTTCAATTCCAGTTGGTTATAACCTTGGTGACTATAGTAATGGTGAGTATTCGTGGATGATTGATGAAATGAAAACAAGTCATAAAGGTATATTGAGGTATACTTGGGTTAATGGTGAAAAGAAATTTTTAGCCTTTAGAGAAATTGAGAATGGCTGGTATTTTGCTATTACTGTTGAGGAAAGGGAAGTTTTTAGTTGGTATCAACGGTTTCTTTTAATCTTAATAGGAACCACTCTTGTGATGACAGCTTTTATTTTGATCCTGAGTTTCAAGTTAAGCAATCGAATCACTAAACCGATTTATGAGTTATCAAAACATGTTGAGGAAATGAAGAACGGTTATTACGATGAGGTCATATCTGAAAATTTAATACACAAAAAAGATGAAATCGGACTCCTTGCATCAAATATCGAAACTATGCGACTTAAATTAAAATCTTCCTTAGAGGAAACTACCAATTATTTTAATGTATTAGAAGAGAAAGTAAATGAACGATCAGATAAGATTCAACAAAGTCAAATTGAAATAGAAGAAGCTTTGGAATCAAATGATATTCAGACTAAAGAACTACAAAAGATGAATGCTCAATTAGAACTTGTATTTGCCAGTTTAGAAGAAACTCAAAAACAATTGATTGAAACAGAAAAAATAGCTTCGATGAATTCTGTAATGACTCGTATCGCATATGAGTTTTATATGCCAGTCTCTGAGTTTAATGAATATCTGTCTAAACTAAAATCTGAGAAAGAACAGATCGTGTTGCAATTAAGAAACAAAAAGCTAAAAAAACAAGAACTTAAGCATTTTTTTGAAATGTTTGATGATTCCTATGAAGGCATTATGTATCAGTTGTCTTATATGAAAACTTTGGTAGAACGGTTCAAAGCTTTAGATCCTGAAGTTTCAACTGTTTTCTTGACAAAATTTAATATGTCCAACTTGTTAAAAGTCATCATAGAGAGTATGGAGATACCGTTAAATATTGGTGTTGATATTATATGCACTGAATCGTTAGAGCTTGTTCAAGATGCTGCAAAGATTTCACAAATCATAGTTCATTTATTGGAGAATGCGATCACACATGCTTTTGAAGATGTGAACAGTGGTATGATAATAATTGATGTTGATATGAACGACGAGTTAAGAATTAGTATTAAAGACAATGGATGTGGCATCAAAGATAACTATCTCAAGAGGATTTTTGAACCGATATATGCTTATGAAATTGAAAGTGGTTATGGTCTTAGCATTGTCTATAACATAGTCCGTAAAGCATTTAAAGGTACAATAGAGTGTCAAAGTGAAGAGGGCTTTGGTACTGAATTTATTATTCACTTAAAGGTGTAGGCAATAGGAAAAAATTGTGCTATAATCTATATAATAATAAAGACGAAGATAGAGATAAGTAGATCTATACAGCGAATAATCATTAGTGAGAGATTATAAGATTGAAGCTACTCTGGAGTTGCGACAAGAAATTGTTGACGGTAACAGCCGTTATATGTAGGATGTATATCTAAAGTGATCGGAAGATAAATAGGGTGGTACCGCGGTAAAGTCGTCCCTATACGTCACTTTAGTTTTTTTTGTTTTTGAAGTAGGAGGCAATATGAATATTACAGGATTAAATGAAATCAGAAAAAGCTTTTTAGATTTCTTTGAGTCTAAAGGCCATTACGTTGGAAAGAGTTATTCTTTAGTACCACAAAATGATAAGAGTTTATTACTTATTGGTGCTGGTATGGCACCCCTTAAGACTTTTTTTACAGGTGAGGAAACACCGCCGAGTAAGAGAATGGCCACGTGTCAAAGATGTATGCGTATAACAGATATTGATAATGTAGGTTATACTTCAAGACATGCTACTTTCTTTGAAATGTTGGGTAACTTTTCATTTGGAGATTATTTTAAAGTTGAATCACTTCAATGGGGTTGGGAATACATTACAGAGGTATTAGGATTACCTGTAGATAATCTTTGGGCTACAGTTTATTTAACAGATGATGACGCTTATGATATATGGAAAGATGTCATTAAAATAGATGAAAGTAGAATTGTACGATTAGGGAAAGAAGATAACTTCTGGGAAAAGGGTACAGGACCATGTGGACCTTGTTCAGAAATTTATTATGATAGAGGTGAAAAATACGGTTGTGACAATCCTGACTGTAAACCAGGTTGCGAATGTGATCGTTTTATAGAATTCTGGAATCATGTATTTACTCAATTTGATAAAGATACTGAAGGCAATTACAATGATTTGGCAAACCCAAATATTGATACAGGTATGGGTTTAGAAAGAATTGCATGTATCATGCAAGATGTTGAGTCAATTTTTGAAATTGATACCTTAAAACATGTTTTAGATGCTGTGGTTAAAAAAGCAGATATTACTTTTGGTGCTGATGATAAACAAAGCATTTCTGTAAAGATTATAACAGATCATGTAAGAGCAATTACATTTATGGTACTTGATGGTGTTATGCCAAATAATGAAGGTGTTGGTTATGTTCTTAGAAAAGTATTAAGAAGAGCCTATAGACATGGAAAACTATTAAATATTGAAGGTACTTTCTTAACTGATTTGGTGGATGAAGTGATTGAAATATCAAAAACTGCTTATCCTGAATTAATTGAGAAAAGGGATTATATCAAGAAGGTAATTGCATTAGAGGAAGAACGTTTCCAACAAACGATTAATCAAGGCCTGGATATCTTAAAAGGATATATAACGGATTTAAAAGGTGAAGAATTAAGTGGCGAAAAAGCTTTTAAACTTTATGACACTTACGGCTTCCCAATTGATCTTACCAAAGAGATTTTAGCTGAAGAAAACTTAACAGTGGATGAAGAAGCATTTAACAATGAAATGAAATTGCAAAGGGAACGTGCAAGAGCAGCTCGTGGTAATGATCAAAGCGCTTGGGAGAAATCTGCATTATCTGAAACCGATATTAAGGATTCAATCTTTAACGGTTACAGTAATTTAATGGGTACATCAAAAGTATTGGCAATCGTATCTGATGGTGAGTTAGTGGATTCTATTGGTGAAAATACAAAGGCTGATATAGTACTTGATCAAACAACTTTCTATCCAGAAGGTGGAGGTCAAGCAGGCGATAAAGGTCTTATTCAAACTGATAGTGGCGTATTTGTAGTGACTGATACGATTAAAGGCATTATGAATAGAATTATCCATCATGGTTATATGAAGTCAGGTTTAATTCAGAGTCAAGATACAGTAGAAACGCATGTTGATGTTGAAAACAGAATGGCAAGTGCAAGAAACCATACTGCAACACATATTCTTCATAAAGTATTAAAAGAGACTTTAGGAGATCATGTAGAGCAAAAGGGTTCTTTAGTAGATCCGACTAAACTACGTTTTGACTTCTCTCACTTTGAAGGGATTACAGCTGAAACGCTTCAGTCCATAGAAAATCAAGTGAATGAGAGGCTGTTTGAAACACTTTCAGTACAAACTGAACAATTAGCTATTGATGAAGCTAAAAAACGTGGTGCTACAGCATTGTTTGGTGAGAAATACGGTGACACAGTAAGAGTTGTAACTATTGGTGATTTCTCAATGGAATTATGTGGTGGTACTCATGTGCAAAACGCTTCTCAAATTGGTTTGATAAAGATTATTTCTGAAAGTGGTATAGCTGCGGGTGTAAGAAGAATTGAAGCGATTACCGGTAAAGAAGTATATAACTACTTAAGCCAAGTAGAAGATAAAATGAAACATATTTCAACAATCGTAAAAGGTAATTTTGATGATGTTGAAACTAAAGTGGAATCGCTTGTTAATGAAGTAAAGTCGCTTCATAAAGAAGTAGAAAAAATGAAATCTCAAGCTGCTTCTTCAGGCATTGAAGATATAATCAATAACGCAAAAGTGATTAATGGCTTAAACGTGATTACTGGTAAGTTAAAAGGGGTTCAGCCTAATAACTTAAGAGAGTTAGCTGATAAGATTTCTGACAAAATAAAAGATAGTGTCGTTGTTTTAGCATCGGATAATGGTGAAAAAGTTGCTTTAATTGCAATGGCTGATGAAGTCGCTGTTAAAAAAGGTGCACATGCGGGTAACATTATAAAAGTAATCGCTAAAATGACAGGTGGCGGTGGTGGTGGTCGTCCGAATATGGCCCAAGCTGGTGGTAAGGATGGCTCAAAGATTGATGAAGCATTAGAAATGGTTTCAAAAATTATAGATGAAATATAAAATATTATAAAAATCTGCCATCAAAACACGACAAATCATGTATAATAGTATTAGATATAAGATTGGAGTGATAATATGAGTAAATTAGACGCAACAATGAAATTTGATTTTGACGCAGAACTTAAAGAAGAAGTAAAAGATATTCTAACCAGCGTCCAAAAATCATTGATAGAAAAGGGATACAATCCCGTGAATCAAATGGTAGGTTACTTATTGAGTGGTGACCCTACATATATCACAAGCTATAATAATGCTAGACAGCTTATGAAAAAAGTTGAACGTGATGAGATCATTGAAGTATTATTAAAGGCATACTTAGAGGAATAATGGAATATAATTTATTAGGTGATACGGGTATAAAGGTCTCTAAACTTTGTTTTGGGGGCTTAACCGTAGGACCATTACAAGCAAATTTATCACCAAAGGCAGGCGGTGAAATAATATCGCATGCCTTTGATTGTGGTGTCAATTTTATTGATACTGCTCAACTGTATGAAACATATGACCATGTAAGAGAAGGATTAAAAGGACATAGACGAGAAGATATTATCATAGCTTCAAAATCTTATGCCTATGATCATAAAACTGCTATGGAAAGTGTAGAAGAAGCATTATTAAAGTTAGACACGGACTATCTTGATATATTTATGTTGCATGAACAAGAAAGTGAACATACCATTAGAGGTCACTACGAAGCCCTTGAAACATTATTGAAGCTTAAAGAAAAAGGGATAGTAAGGGCTATTGGTATTTCTACACATGCTGTAGCTGGTGTTGAAGCTGCAATTAAATACAAAGAGATAGAGGTTATCCATCCCATTTTGAACATCTCTGGTTTAGGGATTATGGATGGTACGAGAGATGAAATGTTAGATGCTATTTCGCGGTTTAAAAAACGTGGTGGTGGTGTTTACTCGATGAAACCTCTTGGTGGTGGCAATCTTTTAAATCGTGTTGAGGAAAGCTTTAATTATGTGTTGTCTTTAGATGCAATAGATTCTATTGCGGTAGGCATGCAAACCATAGAGGAAGTAGACTACAATGTCAAAAGATTTAAAAACGAAATCATTAGTAATGATTTAATGGAAAAGGTGAGAAATCAACCTAGGAAATTGCATATTGCAGATTGGTGTACAAAGTGTGGTGCCTGTGTGAAAAAGTGTTCTCATAATGCTTTGGAAATGGGTGACAGCAAACCGAATATTAATAGAGAGAAATGTGTTCTATGTGGTTATTGTGCAGCAGTTTGTAAAGAGTTTTGTATAAAGGTGGTATAATGTTTAAAATCATGGGTTTAGATGTGGGTGATAAGACCATTGGTGTTGCCATTAGCGATCCGCTTTTGTATACGGCACAGGGACGAACAACTATTATGAGAGAATCAATCAAAAAAGATATTGATCAAGTAATAGATTTTATCGTTTCAGATAACATAAAAATTTTGGTTGTTGGATTTCCAAAGAATATGAATAATACTGTGGGTCCACAAGCTGAAAAAACATTGGATTTTGTTAAAAAACTTCAAAAGAAGATTAAATATAGTGAACGTATAGAAGACCGTGATATAGAAGTAGTGATGTGGGACGAAAGACTCACATCGGTAGCAGCGGAACGATCGATGATTGAAGCGGATTTAAGTCGTGCTAAACGAAAAAAGATTATTGATAAAATGGCAGCGGTATATATATTACAGGGTTATTTAGATAGTAGAAGGTAGGTATAAAAATGGAAGAAAATATTATTATGTTAGTAGATGAAAATGGTGAAGAAACAGAATTTGAAATCATTGCAGATTTTGATTTGAATGATCAGGAATATGCTGTTTTAGCACCAGTAGCTGAAGATGACGATTCAGCATTAATCTTCAAAGTAATTGACCAAGGTGAAGATGAACCAATCTTAGAATATTTGACAGACGAAGATGAGTTTGAATTTGTTGCTAAGGCTTATGAAGAATTAATGGAAGAAGAAGAGTAAAAACTAAGGGGTAGGATATGGAATATAAAAACAATGTAAATGAAAAACTTAAAAAGAAAGGTTATAAGTTTACACCACAGAGAAAAGCTATATTAGAAGTTGTTTCAGAACATATGGGTGAACATTTAAGTTCAGAAGAAATATATGATTTTGTAAAAGTAAAAAGTCCTGAAATTGGATTAGCAACTGTATATAGAACCGTGCAACTTCTTGTTGAGTTAGATGTCCTATCAAAATTGAATTTGGATGATGGCTACGTCCGTTATGAATTAAATGACCACGATGGTGATCAACACAATCATCACCATTTAATCTGTAGTGAATGTGGCGATATTATCGAAGTAAGAGAAGATTTATTAGAAAGTATTGAAAGTGAAATAGAACGTAAGTATGAGTTTCAAATTAGAGATCATAAGCTGAAATTCTTCGGCTTATGCAAGTCTTGCCAACAAAACCTATAATACTTATAGGTTTGTTTTACGTAAAAAAGGTAGGTAAAAATGAATAATAAGTTAAAAATAATCCCATTAGGTGGATTGAATGAAATCGGTAAGAATATGACCGTATTTGAGTATGATGACGAAATCATCATAGTAGATTGTGGTTTGTCTTTCCCAGATGATGAAATGTTAGGAATTGATGTTGTAATTCCTGATTTCACATACCTAAAGAAAAATGCACATAAGATTAAGGGAATCTTTATCACACATGGTCATGAGGATCATATTGGTGCGATTCCATATTTCCTTAAACAATTTGAAGCACCAATTTATGGTTATCAGTTAACATTAGGTTTAATTGAACTTAAATTAATGGAACATCGATTAATGGATAGAACAAAATTGAATGTTGTGAAACCAAGAGATGTAATTCACATGAAACATTTTAGTGTTGAATTTATAAGGGTATCTCACTCAATTCCTGATGCATCAGCACTTCATATCAAAACTCCGTTTGGTAGTGTGGTACATACAGGTGACTTTAAAATCGATTACAATCCAATTGATGGTGAAATGATTGATTTACCAAGATTTGCAGAACTTGGTCAAGAAGGTGTAATGCTTTTAATGGCTGACAGTACAAACTGTGAAAGAAAAGGCTTTACGATGTCGGAATCAACAGTTGGTGCAACTTTTGATGACATCTTCCATAATAATGCTGATAAAAGAATCTTTGTTGCATCTTTTGCATCAAATGTGCATAGAGTACAACAAATAGTTAATTCAACATATGCTCATAACAGAAAAATCGCTTTTTCTGGTAGAAGTATGGTGAATGTTTCTAAGGTTGCCAGAGAACTGGGTTACTTAAATATCCCTGAAGGCATGATCGTAGAATTAAATGATATTGACAAATATCCTGAAAATGAAATTGTAATTGTTACAACTGGTTCTCAGGGAGAGCCAATGGCTGCGTTGTCAAGAATGGCTAAGTCAGAACATAGACAGCTTCAGTTAAGACCGGGAGATTTAGTTGTTATTTCAGCAACGCCAATTCCAGGCAATGAAAAGTCTGTTAAAAAAGTAATTGATAGCATTTTAAAATTGGGCGCGGATGTTATATATGAGTCGCTTGCTGATGTACATGTATCAGGTCATGCTAAAGAAGAAGAATTAAAATTAATTCATACGTTAGTTAAACCAAAGTACTTTGCACCAGTTCATGGTGAATATACTCATTTAGCACATCATGCAAACTTAGCTCAAACACTTGGTAAGTCGAGTTCAGATGTGTTTATCATGGAAAATGGTAAAGGCCTTGAGATAACTGAAGAAGGTATTAGACCTGCAAAGAAAGTACCATCAGGTCGTACATTAATTGATGGTCTTGGTGTTGGAGATGTTGGTAATATTGTTTTAAGAGATAGAAGAATCTTATCACAAGACGGTTTGATGATTGTTGTTGTTGCAATTGAGAAATCATCTGGTAAAATAGTATCTGGTCCTGATATCATTTCAAGAGGATTTGTATATGTAAGAGAAGCTGAAACTTTATTTACAGATGCAAGAACGGTACTTTGCCATGCCTTATATGAGCTTGAAAAGAATAATATAACGGAATGGTCAACAATCAAAAATACAATAAGAGATACACTTAGATCTTACTTGTATCAAGAAACAAGAAGAAACCCAATGATCTTGCCGATCATTATGGAAATTTAGGAGGCAGTATGAACGTATTAGATCAAGCAAAAGAATTAGCAGAATCAATTAAATTATCAAATGAGTTTAAAACTTATAAAGACTTAAAAGCAAGCTTATATAAAGATGAGGCTGTTGCAGGTTCTTTATCATTATTTGAAGCTAAACAAGCGAACTTACAACGTATGCAAATGTTGGGTGAGACTTTAAATGAAGATGAGCTTAAAGATGCTCAAGAATTATTCCAGGAGTTAAATGAAAATGCTTCTGTAAAAGCATATTTCGAAGCTGAGTTTGCTTTGAATCAGATGATGGCTGAAGTCTCTAAGATTCTTGGCGACGCAATGAATTTCTAGGTGATGAGATGAAAAAATACATCATATTATGTCTAATCTTAATGTTTACACTGACTGGGTGTAACTTAGATGAAATGAGAACACCTGTTAATCCAGATAATACAGATGTTGTTGTAATCACTGTACCTCGTGGTGCTTCAACATCATCTATTGGAACAATTCTTATGAATGAGGAATTGATTCAAAGTGAAACTGTTTTTAAATTAGCTTCAAAAGAATTAGAAGCTGATGGTAAGATGCAGGCTGGGGATTATGAATTGTCTCAGTCTATGTCAACAGATGAGATCATCGCTAAGTTGGTATCGGGTGATGTTGTTTTAAATACTTTCAAATTTACAATTCCTGAAGGATTTGAACTAAAAGACATTACAGCTAGACTAGTTGAAGCGGGATATGTTAATCAAGAGAATTTTGAGGCAGAACTTGCAGCAATGAATTTTGATTATAGATTCTTAGAAGGTCAAGATAGTTTAGAAGGGTTCTTATTCCCTGATACGTATGAAATGAAAGTGAATTCAACTGAAAGAGAAATTATCAATAGAATGCTTCAACGATTTGATGAACTATTCTTAGATGAGTATTATTTAAGACTTGAAGAACTTGGTATGTCAATGAATGAAGTGATAACATTAGCATCTATTGTTGAAAGAGAAGCGAGGGCTAAGGAAGAATTTCCAATAGTTGCCGGTGTATTCCATAATAGAATTAATGACAATATGTTGCTTCAAAGTTGTGCAACCGTTCAATATGTATTAGGTGAAAGAAAAGAAAGACTGACATATGATGATATAGCAATAGATTCACCGTTTAATACGTATGTGAATGCTGGATTACCACCAGCGCCAATCGCTTCACCAGGTAAACTAGCGATTGAATCGGCACTCTTCCCTGAGGAGTCAGATTACTACTATTTTGTTGTAAAAAAAGATGGTGGTGGTACACATGTGTTTAGTCGTACACTTCAAGAACATAATAAAGCGAAAGAAGAAAATAGATAATGAGTAATATAGTTAATGAACATGTAGAGGAGTATATTCGTGGTCTTGTAAAAGAAAATGATGATTACTTTTTAAAGCTTGAAACTTATGCAGAAGCTGAGCATGTCCCTATTATTCACAAAGAAGTTAAGAGTTTATTAGCATTTGTTGTTCAATCAACAAATGCTAACTCTGTTCTTGAGATAGGGACTGCCATAGGATACTCCGCTTCTGTTTTTGCACGTGCAATGAGCGGCAAAGGGAAAGTCACTTCTATCGAAAGAAGAGATGATTATCATTTCCTGGCAAAAAGAAATGTAGCCAAACTGAACTATGAGACTGAGTTTGATTTTCGTTTAGGAGATGCACTTGATGTTCTAGATGAAATAAACGAGATGTATGATGTTATTTTTGTAGATGCGTCAAAGGGACATTATCAAGAGTTTTTAGATAAATGTTTAGATAAATTGAATGATGGTGGTGTGATTATTTCTGATAATGTATTGTATCAAGGGATGATTGCGTCGGATCACTATGTTCTTAAAAGGAAAAAGACGATCGTAAAACGAATGAGGAATTATTTAGATTATATAACAGATCATCCTGATTTTACAACGACACTATTACCAATGAGTGATGGTATTGCACTTAGTTACAAAAGGAGGCCCTAATGAATAAAGTAGAATTGTTAGCACCTGCTGGAGATTTGCAGAAACTTAAATTCGCTATTCTTTATGGTGCGGATGCTTGTTATATTGGTGGACAAATCTTTGGAATGAGAGAAAAGGCAAAAAACTTTTCATTAGAAGATATGAAAGAAGGTGTAGAGTTTGCTCATGAACGTGGCAAAAAAGTTTACATCACTTTAAATATCATCCCTCACAATGACGATTTAATACACTTAGAAGCTTATTTGAAAGATATAAAAGAGATTGGTTTTGATGCAGTAATTGTTTCTGATCCGGGTACTTTGATGTACATCAAAGAGTATGCTCCGGATATAGAAGTTCACTTGAGTACTCAAGCCAATAATACAAACTTTATGAGTGCGAAATTTTGGCACAACCAAGGCATTTCAAGAGTAATTCTAGCGAGAGAACTTTCTTTTGCTGAAATTAAGGATATTACAGAGAAAACACCAGATACTCTTGAATTGGAAGCGTTTGTACATGGTGCTATGTGTATTTCATATTCGGGAAGATGTTTGTTATCAAACTACATGACCGACCGAGATGCTAATCGTGGTTCTTGTGCACATGCTTGTAGATGGAAATACAAATTAGTAGAAGAGAAAAGACCAGAAGAACAGTATCCTGTAGTTGAAACTGAAGAAGGGACATTCTTCTTTAATTCAAAAGATCTATGTATGATCGAGTTTATACCAGAATTAATAGAATCAGGTCTTTCAAGTTTGAAAATCGAAGGTCGTATGAAGAGTGTTTACTATGTGGCTAATATTATTAGAGTATATAGAGAAGCAATTGATTCGTACTATAAAGATCCAGAGAAATTCAAGTATAATCCAGATTGGTTGACTGAAATTCAGAAGGCGAGTCATAGAAAATTCACGACAGGTTTCTATCATCAAAAACCGACAAGTGAAGATCAATTGTATACGTCGAGTTCTTATGATAGATATTACAATTTCACTGGAATTGTGTTAGACTATGATGAGGTAAGTGGATATGCAACTATCGAACAAAGAAACAAACTTTCTGTGGGAGATGAGATTGAAATTATGCAACCAGGGTACCAAGGTTTTATACAGACTATTTCAGAATTAATTGATCACAATAACAGGTCGGTAGAAACTGTACCTCATGCACAACAAGTCTTTAAAATGAAAATGGAACAGCCTGTAAAGGCATATGATATTATAAGAATGAGAAAGGACGAAATAGATGAATAAACCTGTAATAATTGGTATTTGTGGTGGTACGGGATCTGGAAAAACAACAGTAGCGAGAGAGATTTTGAGTGCATTGCCTCAGAAAAATGTCTCAATCATTCATCAAGATGCGTATTACAAATTACAAACTAATAAAACGTTTGAACAAAGAACTGAAACCAATTATGACCATCCTTTTGCATTTGATACCGATTTATTGTTAAAACATCTAACGGAGTTAACAGATGGCAAAGATATCGACATGCCAATCTACGATTTTGCTAATCATAACAGAAGTGAAGAGACAACAACAATTCATGCTCGAGAAATTATCATATTAGAGGGTATTCTTATCTTAGAAGATCAAAGATTAAGAGATTTGATGGATATAAAGATATTTGTTGACACAGATACTGATGTTAGAATCATCAGAAGAATTACAAGAGATATGAATGAGAGAGGTAGAAGTTTAGAATCTGTTATAGAACAGTATCTTGCAACTGTAAAACCTGCTCATGAACAGTTCATCGAACCATCAAAGAAATATGCTGATATAATCATACCAGAAGGCGGCTTTAATACAGTTGCAATAGATATTATGGTAGGTAAAATCAAAACAATTTTAGATTAATTAAGTGATTGGAGTGCGTTGTAAAAATATTTTACACCGACACTCCAATTTTTATCTTCAGAGTATTTCTTATTCAAAAACTCAATTAAATCCTTTCCTTCCGGGCGACTTTCAAGAGCTGTTGTAATCGTATTAAGACAGATGATAGTCGACTCCTCAAAATGAGTATTATAGTCAATCCATGATCCAAATACATTATAAGGATTGTTGATTATTTCATTTGCATACTCGTGATCTTTAGGTACAAATCCTTGTTCTTGACCAATGATGGCTATCAAAAGCAAAGGGTTGACATAATATTTTTCTGACAACCTGTTGATGGTAGAAAGATAATCATCTTCAACTAACATGGAATTTTTATCATCAAGATAAGCATAAACCGATTTTAAATGAAAAGACTGATACTTGTATTCATCAGGTATGATTCGGATATTCACTTTTAAAACATCTTCTAACAATCCATCCAAGCTGTTGATTAAAGTGTCATCAAATAATTCGGGTTCAATAAATTCCATATTATCATCTTTTGTTTCATAAAGGGGAGAAGTCATGAATCCATACATTATGATAATTAAAATGATTGTGATTGGAATCCATATGACTTGTTTTTTTAGTCTGTATTTATACACTACATCATCTATAGGTGCTTGTGGTGATTTTGTATGTTCTCCAATTGAATCACGTTTGTATGTTGGTTCGTAAGTAGTTGCTGCTGTACGAACTGTTTTGCCTGATTCTATTATTTTGTATTGCTTAATATATTGTGTTAAAGATGACTCCTCATAAGAAATCTCAGTATTATCATCTAACCACTGCATTAAACGGGCTTTGGTATCAACTTCCTGGTCATCGTAATTGGTTAGAGTGGTAAAGACATGACCATAATTGATATGTTCACTAGCTGGATTTGGCAACACTAAAAAAGAGTTCAAAATGATAAGTTTTCTGATACTCTCTTTATCTTCATAACTGATGCCTTTTAGTGAAGCATCTAACTGTCCGTTTATTTTGGTGGCAAGCATGTTCGCTTTTTCTTTTGAAGGATAATCGTAGAAAAGCATGTTGATTTCATACTTCATTTTCTTGACTATCAAATCATTGATAACTATTTCTTTGTTTAGTTTGCGTAAAAGTTCATTCATTACTGTCTAGTAGTCCTCTTTCCAGCTAAAAGTGAGATATACCCATATAGAAATATAGTATTTACTAGTTCGGTATAGTATAATTTAATCATACAAGACTATTTTATATCAAATCCTTATTTTAATCAAAATATACTGAATTAAACAGATGGTTTTATATAAGAAAATCTTAAAAAAGTATTAACATACATCGGGTTATGTTATATAATTATATATGGTTGTTTAAGAGGTTGAGTTATGATAAATGGAAAAACAAGATTACTATGTTTACTGGGTTCTCCAGTTGAACATTCATTCTCTCCGACGATGCACAATGCATCCTTTCAAAAGTTGAACATCAATGCAAAGTACTTAGCATTTGATGTCCATCCAAACACTTTAAAGCAAGCTGTAGAAGGATTGAGAGCCCTTCAGTTTATGGGTGCGAATGTAACTATTCCACATAAAGTAAACGTGATGCAGTATGTTGATGTTTTAGATCCAAAGGCGGCTATGATTGGCGCGTGTAATACGCTTGTTCATAAAAATGATAAGGTATACGGATATAATACAGATGTCAGCGGTTTTATAGAGTCGTTTAAACATATTAAATTTAATTTTAAAAACAAAAAAATTGCAATCTTAGGTACTGGCGGTGCTGCAAAAGCGGTATTGGTAGGTTTTTTGTGTGAAGGTGTTGAATCTGTTCACTTATTTTCTCGTACCCTTCAAAAGGCTCAAGAACTCTCAGACAGTATAAAAGAGTATGATAATATTATACCTATGACTTATGATACATTGGCTTGTGATTATCCATATGATGTGGTAGTCAATACAACGCCTCTCGGTATGCATCCGAAAGAAGGAGAAACCGTTGTTAATCCAACCGAAATTGGGTATAAAGATACAGTATTCTATGATTTAATTTATAATCCTGAAGAAACTGAATTTTTAAAACTAGCAAGATTATCTAACAGACGTACAATAAATGGATTGGATATGTTGATTTATCAGGGCTTGGATGCTTTGAAATTGTGGTTGGAGTTTGATAATGAAAAATGGACAAGAGAAGATGTATTAAAAGTATTGAAGGATAGCAATATAATATGATGAGAGGAATTCTATGAAGATGAAAAAAAGCCTACGTTTAGGAGATTTACTCGTAAACTCTGGCAAAATAAAAGATGAACAATTAGAATTTGCACTTCAGGTTCAAAAAGAGCAAAAGAAAAAACTTGGAGAGACTTTAATAGAATTGGATTTCGTGACTGAGCGAGATATTATTGAAGTTTTGGAATTTCAATTAGGCATCCCTCAAGTAGATTTAGAAAAATATTATATTGAACCAGATGTCCCACATTTGATTGCAGAGTCATTCGCAAGATCCAATCTTTTAATCCCAATTAAAAGAGATGGTATGCGACTGGCAGTTGCGATGAGTGATCCACTTAATATCCTAGTAATCAATGATTTAGAGATTGTAACTGGATTAGAAGTTGAACCAAAGATTGCTACTGAAAAAGATATTAGAAATGCAATTGATCAATTTTATTCTAGACGATCAGCAGAAGAAGCAGCTGAGGAGTTTACAAAAGAATACAAACTTGAACAAGATAATATTGATAAAGAACTTTTAAAAGAGATTAACAAAGCACCGGTTGTAAGACTTGTTAATACAATTGTTGTACAAGCAGCACAATCGAGAGCTTCTGATATACATATAGAACCAGCAGAAGAATACTTAAGAATTCGTTTTAGAATTGATGGTGACTTACAAGAAGTCATGAAACCAGCAAAACAAACACATGGTGCAATTGTAACAAGAATTAAAATTATGGCGAAGTTAGATATTGCTGAAAGAAGAATTCCGCAAGATGGTCGTATAGAGATCAATGTTAAAGGTAGAGAACTTGATCTTCGTGTATCAACTATCCCAACGATTCATGGTGAAAAAGTTGTAATACGTTTACAAGATAGAACAACGTTTTTAAAACCTATAGATTCATTAGGTCTTACCGATGTAAACTACAAAGCATTCCAAGAAATCATAAAAGCGAGGAATGGAATTGTTTTAGTAACAGGGCCTACAGGATCGGGTAAGTCTACATCTCTGTATGCAATGTTGAATGAATTAAACGAAGCCAAAAGAAATGTTATGACAGTTGAAGATCCGGTTGAGTATAGAATGGATGGTATCACACAATCTCAGGTAAATCCTAAAGCTGGTTTTAGTTTCCCAGAAGGATTAAGATCGATGTTACGTCAGGATCCTGATGTAATCATGGTAGGTGAGATTCGTGATACTGAAACGGCTGAAATTGCTGTTAGAGCTGCTATAACAGGTCATGTTGTACTCAGTACGCTTCATACAAACAATGCGATTGCTACGATTAATAGACTTGTTGATATGGGGATTAAACCATACCTGGTGTCGTCATCAATTGTTGCAATCATTTCACAGCTTTTGGTTAAACAAATCTGTACTTCTTGTAAAGTACCATACATACCTGAGCCGGCTGAGCTTGAAATGTTAGGTCTTAAAAACTTGGACTTAAACGTAGAATTTTATAAAGGAACAGGGTGCCCACACTGTAAACAAACAGGATACAGAGGTAGAACACCAATTTTTGAAGTATTACAATTTGATAATGATATTCGTCAGATGATTACTGATGGTAATTCATCTAATGAAATTAAAAGGATGTTATCTAGTAAAGGTATTAGAACATTGCAAGATAGTTGTTTAGAACTAGTATTAAAAGGCGAGACTACTGTAGAAGAATTAATGAGAATATCTTATACATTGGAGGGTTAATATGTCTATTGTTGAATTACTAAAACTAGCACACAGAAACAAAGCGTCAGATGTTCATATAACTGTTGGAGTGCCACCTGTATTTCGTATCAATGGTAAATTGGTACATATTGATAATATTGATAATTTAATGCCTGATGATACAAAAGAGATTGCTTTTGAATTGTTGTCAGACAAACAAAAAAAATTGTTACAAGATAAAGGTGAGATTGACATGTCTTATGCTATCAGTGGTATTGGTAGATTTAGAGTAAATGTTTATTCTCAGCGTGGATCTTATTCAATTGCAATCAGACCGATTCCACTTGAAATCCCAAGTCATAAGGAACTGGGTTTACCTGACGTTTTATTAGAATTGTCGGATAGAAAAAGAGGCTTGATTTTAGTGACAGGTCCTACGGGTTCTGGTAAATCAACAACTCTCGCAACGATGATTGATCATATTAATGAAAATAGAAGGTGTCATGTACTGACTCTTGAAGATCCTATTGAGTATTTACATAGACATAAATCAAGTATCATTAATCAAAGAGAGATTGGATATGACACAGAATCTTATGCAACTGCTCTTAGAGCAGCTTTAAGACAGGATCCAGATGTTATATTGATTGGTGAGATGAGAGACTTGGAGACGATTTCTATTGCTGTTACAGCAGCTGAAACGGGTCACTTGGTGCTTGCGACACTTCATACAATTGGTGCTGTTTCAACTGTAGATAGAGTTATTGACGTGTTCCCTGCAGATCAGCAACAACAAATTAGAGTTCAGTTAGGTTCTGTACTTCAAGGTGTTGTTTCACAACAGCTTGTAAGAAGATCTGATGGCTCTGGAAGAATAGGTGCTTTTGAAATTATGCTTTGTAATCAAGCTGTAAGAAACTTGATTAGAGAAGGAAAATCTCATCAACTGATGTCTTCAATACAAACCGGCAGAAAAATAGGGATGATGTCAATGGATACATCTCTAGTTGAGTTATATAAAACTGGATTTATTACAGTGGATGAAGCACTTGCTCATTCAGTTGATAAAACATTTATCAAACGATTATTATAAAAGGTGACTAGATGGGCATTTATGTTTACGAAGGAAAGACCTATGATGGTAAGAAAGTAAAAGGCGAACTTGATTATGATTCAAAATCTCAAGCCGTTACTGAATTACGTAAACAAGGTATTTTTCCTATAAAGGTACAACCAAAAGAGGATTCGAGTAAAGAACTTAATTTCTCGTTTGGTAGAAAAAAAGTAAAAAACAGAGCTTTGATTATCTTTTGTAGACAGTTTGCAGCTACTTTAGATGCGGGTATTTCAATTATTGAATGTTTAGACATCTTAAGACAACAATCAGAGAACAAATTGTTAAAAGAAGCTCTTGATGATGTTTACAATGAAGTACAAAAAGGAATCACACTATCAGTTTCTATGAGATCACATCCAAGAGTATTTCCTACAATGCTTGTCAATATGGTAGCAGCAGGAGAATACTCAGGTGCATTATCCGATATACTTCATAGGATGACAGAGCATTATGAAAAAGAAGATAGAATTAATTCTAAAATTAAAAGTGCCACTATTTACCCAAAGATATTAGCAGCAATAACAGTTATAGTTGTAACCATACTTTTAATATTTGTTTTACCTAACTTTGCAAATATGTTTGCAGATATGGGAGCTGAACTTCCTATGTTAACTCAAGTTTTAACGAACTTTGGTAAATATGCAGCGAAGTATTGGTACATTCCTGTAAGTGTTATTATTGTCGTATTTACAGTGTATAGAAGGATTGTTTCAACTATCGAAGGTAGAATTAGAGTTGATAAATGGAAAATGGAGCTACCGATAGTTGGTACTCTTATAAAAAAAGTTGCAACTAGTAGATTTTCAAGAACTTTAGGTGCAATGCTTAGATCTGGTATTCCAATCATTGAAGCCATGGAACAGGTAACTCAAGTTATTGGTAATAAATATATCGAAAATGAACTTAGAGGCACTATGGACCATATAAAAAGGGGTGAAGGTATTTCTAAACCTATAGCATCCATTAATATATTTCCAGTGATGCTTATTTCTATGATAAGAATCGGTGAAGAAACAGGTACAATAGATGAACTCTTAATGAAAACATCTGAGTTTTATGATGAAGAGGTTGAAAGAGCGTCAACGAACATGATTACCCTGTTAAATCCGTTAATACTGCTAGTAATGGTTATAATAATTTTACCAATATTAATTGCAGTGGCACTACCTATGTTTGATATGTATAATCATATGTTATAAATGATTTTCATATATAGTAAACTCATGTTTAGAGTAAAAGGAGAGAGAATATGATTAAAATGATACAAAAGAACATGAACAAAAAAGGTTTTACATTAGTAGAACTTATTATCGTAATTGCTGTTATGGCAATATTGGCAGCTATTGTTATTCCTAGAATGAGTGGAATTACAGAGTCGTTTAGAGAAAAAGCTGATGAAAGAAGTTGTGAAACTATAGCGCGTGAGTTAGAGATTAGAATACAAATGGGGACGCTTACTCCTAGTACAACATTAGCAAATGCTGATGTAGTCATTACAGACGGTTCTATTGATGCTCCTCGAACTGGTGGAACGTTCCAATACATCTTTGATGCTAATGGCGCGGATGCTTCTGATACAAGTGATGATAATGCTCTAACTGTTCAAGTTACACCTAGTACTGGTTCTGCAACAATTACATTTACAGTATTAAATGTAGAAAAAATTGATCAATAATTATTGTAGCCCTTCGGGGCTACTCTTTAAAAATGGAGATATATGATAATAATAGTATTAGTTTTAGGTTTGTTATTTGGTAGTTTTTATAATGTGTGTATTTATAGGTGGCCAGTTGGGAAGTCTGTTGTGATGCCTAGATCTAGTTGTGGATCTTGTGGGCATGTTTTAAACGGATTTGATATGGTACCTGTTTTATCGTATGTGTTCAGTTTAGGCAAATGTAGACATTGTGGTGTGAAATACAGTCCGCGTTACGCTTTGGTTGAATTGTTAACAGGTGTTTTATTTGTTATTAGTTATTTGACTTTTGGATATACATGGATGTGTTTAGTTGGAATTATGTTATCATCAATAGTTATAATTGTGACATTTATAGATATTGATCATCATATAATTTTAGATAGGTTTTCTATCGTCACAATTGTATTAGGTGTTTTATATCATGTATTTTTAACTGATATGAGCTTTATAAACATAGGGTTAGGTTTTCTTCTTGGAGGAGGCTTGTTATTCTTAATTGCTGTCATCGGTACCATGGGTGGTGGAGACATAAAAATAATGGCTAGTTTTGGTCTAATACTTGGATTTCCTAAAATTTTGATGGCTCTCTATTTAAGTTTTATTATTGGAGCTGTTATATTAACGCCGATTATGTTGTATCAAAAGAAGAAATTTGGTGAGTATAAATCACAGGTTCCATTTGGACCGTTCTTGTGTATTGGAACATGGATTACATTCTATTTTGGTGATTACTTGTTTGATTTGTATTTAACAACATTTATGTAAGGGTGATTATATGAAATTTATGAAAAATAAACGTGGATTTACTCTTGTTGAAATGATAATAGTTCTTGCCGTAGCTGCAATCGTCTTAACGCCGATTAGTATGATTATGACAAGTGGTTTAAGAAATGAAGTGAAAATACAAAAAATGATAGATGCTGATCAAAGCACTCAACAATCGTTTATTGTATTAAATGAACTGATTCGTAAGGTTGGTTTTGACGGTATTTCAATGGAAGCTAATTATCATGGATATACAGATGTATTACATGTTAGGGATAAAGTTTTTTTCTTAAAGGGAAACTCATACGTTTACCAAACATATGATGTTGTGTCGCTACAAAATGATTCGGAATTTGTCTTGAATAATTATGTTTCATTGGTTACGCATACTTTAGTAGATACAGATGTTGATCAATATTTGGAAATAGAATTTGAAATTGATAATGATTTAGATGGAAACGTTGATGATACGTTTACTTATAAATATTCAAAAAGAGAATAGGTTGATAGGGGGAGCACATGCCTAAGAGAATAGGTTTAGAGATTGGTACTGCAAAAACTAAGATTGTTGTTGGTCATACATCCAAAGATGATTTTAAGATAACAGGTTATGAGGTTTTTGACACAGTTGATGGTGTGTATTCCATCGATGAAGATACGGATCTTTTAAGAATGGAATTACCTATCAAAGAAGCACTTGGTAGATTACATATTAGAAGTGGAAACTTATACGTGACGATTAATAATGAGAAGGTTATTATTCGAACAAGAGAATTACCTAGAGTTTCTCCTAAAGAAATGCTAGGTGTTGTAAGGTTTGAGGCTGAGAACTTCTTACCGTACGATATTGACGCTTTTTATATTGATTATAAAGTATTGGAAGAAGTTGCAGAACAAAAGGTTGGAGAAACACAACAAAAGGAAGTTTTGTTTAATGTTATGATAATCGCTGCACCAAAGGAAATTGTAGATCAATATATTGAATTAGCAGATAAACTGAAGTTAAAACTAAAATTGGCTACAGTGTATACTGAAGCATCTACTAAATTCTTTGCAAAACATTATCTAGAAGAAACTAAAAATAATCTGTTTGTTGATATTGGAAATAAGTTTACCAATATGACTATGTTTGAAGGTTTTCACTATTTTGCAAACATAAAAACTGAGCGTGGTATTTCGGGTATGTTTGACAGATTAGTGGATCACCATGGCTACAATGAACATGACGTTAAGTTTTACTTGTATAATTATAGTGGATATTCCAACATTAGTGAAAATGCTGGTGATAGAATAGATTTAATAAAGTCTACAATTGCCTCTAAAGATTCCGATACATCATTAAAGGATTTACAGAAAAAATTGGAAACTATACAAAGCTTAAAAGGAGCTAATACTGAAGACGATGCTTTATTAGCTCATAGAAATTTGGAATATGATAATTTAATCAATGAAATTAATCGTATGGTAGACTTCTTTAAATCACGTAAATATGGTATTTTTGTTGATACTATATATCTGTTTGGTGGAGGTGCGTACTTATCTAACTTCTGTGATGCAATCGAAGATAGGATTGGAGTGAGTTGTAAGGTTTTACCTGTTGGAGCGTTTACTGATACTTTGGATAAAGAAAACTCTGAGTTAATGATACCTGCAATTGGAGCGTGTTTAGGAGGCTTATCTTGAAACTGAGAAACAATAAATCTTACAGTATAAAAGATTATAAAAAAAGAGAAGTTAATCTTTTACCTTCAGAATTTAATAAAATTGGGAAAGTGAAAGCAGCAATTTTAGTTGTTATCTGTTTATGTATTGTTGCAGTGGGAGCTTTTGGATATTATGAATATACTGTCTACAAAGATACTGATGCTATTGAAGCTCAAACAAGCGCAAAACGTGCAGAAATTCATAAGAATCAAAAATTGATTAATAATCAAAAAATTATAATGTCAATTGAACAAAGAATAACAAAAAAAGAGTTTCTATTAGACTATATTTTCTTAACGAATAGATCAATCAGTGAAATGATTGAAATCTTTGAAAAGACTTTAAATGGCGAAGTGTATCTTACTAGCTTAACAGCAGATTCGTCAAATACTTTTGTAATCAGTGCATCAGCATTATCTCATGAAGCGATTAGTTATACGATTAATCAGTTGAAATTATTAACTTATGACGATGGGACTAAGTACTTTGATGATGTATATACTCAAGGAATAGTTAGAAATGAAGATGAAGATGGTAATGTATTATACCTGTTTCAACTCAATTGTGAATTTGGAGGAGGTCTAATCAATGAAGCTCAGTAGTCGAGAAAAAAATATGTTGGTATTCTTTGGTATCATGTTGCTTGCGGTTGCTGCTTACTTTTTTATAGTACAACCAATACATGAAAAACATGATATCGCTAAAGAAGAATATAATACAGTAGAAGCTCAATATAGAATCGTTAAAACACAAGTCAAAAAAGAAAATGAAATTGATGAAATCATAGGAGATTATAGAGATCGACTGGCAATATTGGATTCTAAGTTACCCGCTCAAATTTACTTAGAGAAGATAATTAACGACATGTTCAATCACTTTGAATCTTATGATATTGTTATGGATACTGTTACATTTAACTTAATAGACGCTAAGAAAGATGATTCTTCAGTTACTGAAAACTTAGATGGCTCTTTAGCAATCGAAAATTTACGTCCTGTTATGTCAGTTGAAGAGATATTGGATTCTTATGAAGCTGAAGAAAGTTTAGCTGGTGTTATAGTAGTTGATGGCGATGAAGTAATGTATGATTACAGTAATATTGGTTATATGAATGTTAATATGAGTTTTGTAGCTAATTATGATATTTTTAAAGATGCTTTGGATACATTGAGTTTGCTAGATATGACTGTTATACCAAGTAATGTATCACTATCAAAATCGGATGTTGATGAAGAGGATAGAACACCTGATGATAATGAAGTTTATGTAGCTTTATCTGTTGCAATACCTTTTTATTATGATAATGAAGTTCTTGAGGATATATTCTTTGATTATGAATTTGAAACACCTGTAGATTTTGAAGAACATGGTCCGTTTGAATATACAATTGTCAAAAATGATAATGTAAGTTCTTCTTCGGAGAGTTCTAATAATGTAGAACATATAAGTGCAGATTTTAATATTGCAATCAGAAACTCTGTTTCAGATTTAGCGGCACAATCATTAACCTACACAAATATTGCAGCCTCTAGACTGGAATTAGATGCAAATAGTAACGAACGTTTTATACTTGATATCACTGAATCGGGTACAAATTTATCGTTTAAGTATAGCAATGATAATGTATCTTATCCAGCAGGTTCGGGCTATGAAGTGTTGACACCTAAAAACAATGATATTGTTATTAAGGTAGATTCATCGACTAGGTTTAATGGCGATGATGATTCCGGAGTGACTTTAATTCTTAATAATAAAACAAGTAGAAAAGTACTTGTTTATGTTTCAAATGATGACCCTAATAACCCTAGATTTAACATAATCGTTAATAGTGGTGCTTTTGAAGTAATTAGAAACTAGTGGTGACTATGAATAATAAAAAAGGATATACTCTTATAGAATTGATCATTACGCTGGCGGTAGTCGGTATAATGATCGTTCCTATATTTGATGCATTTTTGGAAAGTAATCGCGTTAATCTTATGTCAAGACGACAGATTAGCGCTGCTTATCTTGCTCAGAATGAATTAGAAGATATTAAAGGTATGACTAGAGCGCAATTTAATAAGTTTGATCAAACTGATGATGGTATATTTGATATTTTGAAATCAGATTTTGAATATCAGGAGCTATCAAAAATTACTAATGGCGGTACTGAATTTGATGTTGAAATCACTATTAAAAATACATCAAGTGAATTAGGAATTGCTGCAAATCAGGTTATTACTCATATTGATACTATCCGTGATGCTCATTGTACAATCGCGTTACTTGATACGGCTGATGATACAAATAACTTAACATCAAAAGCATTAACAACTCATACATACTCTTTAAATACTCATACTATAGATTTGTTGATTGAAAAGTTTGATGACACACAGAGCCGGTTAACAATTGGTAATGTAAGTCCTGTGGTAACAATCTCTCATTCAGAATTTGTTGGTGCTCTTCCAGGTACTGACAATAGAATTGTTTTGAATCTGGTAGGTAATGAATTGATGGAAGATGATTCTTCTGATGAATGGACATTCAATATAATAAACAAAACTGATTTTACAGTAGATGTGAAACCTTTTATGGATGAATATTCTAACATAAATATTGAGGCAAGTTCAAATAGTACAAATAACATTTATATTGGAAATGCTTTTCCGATGTTAATTGGTGATCCATCTACACCAGAAGAGTGGTTTGAAGTGGTTATTACGGTTTCTCACAATAATGTGGTTTATGAAACAATAGTTACAACGGTAGGGAAGTGATTATATGAAGAAGTATTTAAATAAAAAAGGATATACTTTAACATATGTGATTGTAATAATTGGATTACTCCTCATATTAACTGGATCGGTTACATTTGTATCTTATTATAATCTGAAAACATCACGAATAGGTGGACGTGTCAATACATCCTTCTACGCTAATGATGGTGCTTTAGAAGAAGCGTTAACTGAGTTAAACCGTCATACTTACAACGCAGAAGTTGAAGCTTGGGATCATATAAATTCTAAATCGTTTTTGTCAGATAGTGATTGGATAGCTTTTCTAGATGATATATATATAGATGTAAATAAACCGGTTGATGGAATCACTATAGAAAAGGCAAATAACATTATAGCAAGTGCGTTGCAAGGAGAATTTGAGAAGACATTTTTTAACGATTTATATGCAACGCCTGTTGCAAAACATGTATTTTTTAATGCTGGAGCAACTGATTACGAATCAAAATATCCTGATTATTCTAATTATCAAGGATTAACTAATATCGGATCAACAGCACTTAATTCTAGTATCATTGATGATATGGAAGAAATTACATTTGACCCAACTGACAATATCGTTTCACCAGAAGGTGTTCCAGTTGTTGATGTATTCAATTTAACTTATCCAAATCCTAATGAAATTACTATGAGTGTCATGTCAGATGGAACATATCATAAATACAATAAAAAAATACAAGCTGACCTTAAAATAATTGCTCCAAAATATTCGTTTTCTGTTGCAATGCTAAGTAAGAATATTATAATGTATAGAAATGAATTAACTAATCCAGCATTAGTTGCAAATGGCGATTTGGTATTTGTTGATGGTACTACTATAGTTGATGGTGATGTATACGCTTATGGAAATTTTGTAGATGCCTCTGATAACTATAGTCATGTTGATCCAAGTTACAATCAACCTCGTGACCAATATGGTGGTGTCGTAATAGGATATAGAGATGAACCAAGTGGTAACGAAGTCAGAATATATGGTGATTCCGAGATGGACAAATCATATTCTTCTGATGTGTCGACATCTGTAACAATAAACGGTGATTTATCAACACGTAACAGTGTGAAACTTGAAACAACAAATTCATCACTAACGGTAAGTAATAACGTTTATGCAAATTCGTTGTATATTAGACCAGATACGGAAGATACTTTAACACAAATTAATAACAACTTATATTTATATTCTGATCTATATATATCAGGTAAAAACTCAAGAGTAGAAGTTGGTGTTGGTCCTGTTTTAATAGATCCGGATAATAAACCTGAAAGGATTTCATATAGACCCGGTAGTGGCGAAATTTGGGGTTTACATGACAAGAATTTGGCTGTTCAAGAAGATTATACGAGAACAGGGTCTATCATAATTAGTAGTAAAGCTGATAAACCATCTATAGTAGCAAATGGTTTGTATCTTCATGGAGTTATCAGATATGATGTTAAAGGGTACGACGAGAGAAATCCTTTAGTATCTTCAAAAGAAGTATCCTATAAAACTGGAGAAAGTTTCACCACTTATAACAATGCTCAGTACTATCAAACATTGTTGTCTGATGATATATATCAGTCTGGAGTTTTTTCATTTTTGAGTCAATTTACGTCACAAAGTGGTGTCGATTATGAAATGATTTCGTTTGATGCCATACAAGATGTTAATCAGGTGTCTTATAGAAGGAATCACTACTTCACTATGGGTTATTTAGCTAGTATAGATGATGAAAATCTATACAAAAAAGTATCAAAGGCTGATAAGAAAGTTTTGCAATTTAGAAACTTACAGGTTAATGATGCAAAGGAGTTCTATGGTATAGCTTCTCCAGGCTTGTTAGCATTTTCTGAAGCTTATGATATGGATGATTACGATACGACAAATGGTAAAGTTTATAATAATAATAGAACCCCTTTAGTTGAGGAAATTTCTGAGACAATTCGTCCGAGTGTTTTAAGAAGAGATTCTGAAATGGATGGGGAAGCTGTGGATGAATATATTAATTTATTAGGTTACTCATCTAATGAAAGCGGTGTTTATCTCGAAAAATCATTTTTTAGTGACTGGTTAAATATTTCTTATAAAGACTCTGCGGATGTGGATAATGATGGAAATACTGATGAAGTTCTTTATAGAGAAAGTGTCATTACTAATCCGAATACGCCAACATCTATTGCATTATATAATAATGATCCAAATATTAATATTTACATCAACTATCCAATAGAAGTTGCAGGTGCGATAAATCTCCAAGGAAGAAAAGGTCTGAATGAGAATATTGAAGGCACTATTGTAACGAGAGGTAATGTCTATATATATGCAGATGTTGGAGAAAAGCTAGAGTTTACTGGTAATATTATTAGTGAAAAAAATATTTTTTGTTATGGATTAGGTGAAAAGAAATTTGTTCATGATGAGGATAAGATTTATGAGTCAATTAATAAGGATTCTGATTTGAAAGAATTGTATATGACTGACTTAGGTAGACAACTTAGTATAGCTAATAGTAAAACTTCTTTAGAAGTAGATTTTTCAATTTCTGTTGGGAATAATCAGGATGAAAATGATAAAATTACAATAAATTATGTTAGTGATATGAGTTCTGATGGTACAAGTATAATAGATTCTAACTCAATTGTTATAAATAGTTGGACTGAAACTGATTAGGAGGTTTTGAATGGAACTTAAGAATTATAAAGAGTATGCAGTGGATCATGTGTTACCTAATTTATTAAGAGCTTTTCCAGATATCTGTAAATGTGATAAATGTTTAATGGATATTAAAGCAATTGCCCTTAATAATTTAGACCCGCAATATGTAGTAACTGATAAGGGTGAACTATATGCTCAAGTAAAAGAAATGAGTCTTCAATATGAGGCAAATATTATGAAAGCGGTGTTAGATGGAATTTCAGTTGTTTCTGAGCGTCCAATGCACGAGATAAGTAAAAATGAATAATATTATTTTAATAGGCATGATGGGATCGGGTAAATCTACTTTATCCCATCAATTATCTGATTTAACGGGTTATAAGATTGTTGATTGTGATGATCAAATTGAGGAACAAGAAAACCTTTTAATTAAAGAAATGTTTTCTTTATATGGAGAAAATCATTTTAGAAAATTGGAAACAACTTTTTTAAGTGAGTTCTCAAGTTCGAATTGTATTATCTCTACTGGTGGTGGCATGATTCTAAGTTCTGAAAATAGACATAGACTAAATTTGCTGGGAACTGTAATTTATTTGTCAGGAAGTGTTGATACGTTGTATAATAGGTTATTAAATCAGACTTCGGAGCGTCCTCTTTTAGAAAGGGAAGCGCTACGTAATCAACTATCAGAACTGCTCGAAAAGCGTTCATCATTGTATCTTGAAGCATCTGACTATGTAATTTCGATAGATTCTAAGACAAGTGAGGAAGTTTGTACTGAAATTTATACAATCTTAAGGGAATTGGACTATAAATTTTTAGTATAATATGATATTATTAATGGAGTAATTATGAAGAAAATACTTGTGATTAACGGACCTAATTTAAATATGTTGGGTAAAAGAAAAGAAGCGCATTATGGTAGTTTAACACTTGATGTTATTAATACATCGATGAATGAACTAGCTAAAGAATTAGACTGTTCCTTAACATTTTATCAATCAAATGTTGAAGGGGATATAGTCTCTACTATTCATACTGGAATGGACTTCGATGGTTTAATAATTAATGCAGGGGCGTACACGCATTATAGTTACGCTATTGCTGATGCACTTGAAATCTTAGATATACCTAAAATTGAAGTACATTTATCAAATATTCATGCTAGAGAATCTTTTAGAAGTAATTCTGTTATAGCATCGAGTTGTACAGGCCAAATATCAGGTTTTAAAGAAAATAGTTACATATTAGCATTATATGCTTTAAAAAATCTTTTAGAAGATTAATTATGGAGGGAAGATATGATTTCTGCAGGTGATTTTAGAAAAGGTATGACATTTGAAAAAGATGGCAATCCATTTGTTATTGTTGAATTTCAACATGTTAAGCCAGGTAAAGGTGCTGCATTCGTAAGAACTAAGTACAAGAGTTTATTAACAGGGACAATTAGAGAAGAAGCGTTTAATCCATCGGAGAAGTTTCCAAAGGCGCATATTGAAACAAAACAAATGCAATACTTATATAACGATGGTGACTTATACTACTTTATGGACAATGAAACATTTGACCAAATTCCACTTCCTCATGAATTAGTTGAAGATGCAATTAAGTACGTAAAAGAAAATGATAATGCTACATTAAAATTCTACAAAGGTAAATGTTTCATTGTTGAAGCGCCAAACTTTGTTGAATTGGCAATCGTTGAGTGTGAGCCTGGTATTAAAGGTGATACTGCTTCAAATGTAACAAAAAAAGCAACAGTTGAAACTGGTGCTGCAATCAATGTTCCTTTATTTGTAAATGAAGGTGATGTTGTTAAAATTGATACTAGGACTGGTGACTACCTGTCTAGAGTATAAATTCAATCTATAACAATAGGAGGTTATGATGGAATACTTATATGAAAAAGTTGCATATCTTAAGGGATTAGCTGATGGTTTAGAATTAGATAATTCAACTAAAGAGGGAAAAATACTTGTAAAGATCGTTGAAACTTTAGAAGACTTTGCAGATGCTATTTCTGATTTAGATGAAGAAGTAGAAGAAATAATGGAATTCGTAGACATTATTGACGAAGATCTTGCAGATCTTGAAGAAGTTGTTTTCGAAGAAGAATTCTATGATGACTTTGATGAATTCGAATGTCCTAATTGTGGAACAGTTCTTTTTGTAGATGAAGACGATTTTGATGAGAATGGTAACCTAGAAGTTGTTTGCCCAGATTGTGGTGAAGAATATACAGTTGAAGATGACTGTTGTGGTGGCTGTTGTTCTGAAGAAGTAGAAGAAGAAGCTTAAAACTTCAAAATAAAGATGTTCTTAGGAACATCTTTTTATTTTGTATTTTTTTGTCGAATTCTGTTGTGTTTTATGATGAAATACCTTGCAAATTGTTTCTTTTTTTTATATAATTTAAATTACTGTGAGGTAAAAATGTTTAATAAAGAAGAGTATTTTGATGAAATGATTTTAAAACTTGAAGACACGTTTAGTCTATTGTACAAAGTTGGCGTGTGTTCAGTTTTTTTGCTTGGTATGATTAGATTCTTATCACAGCCAAATGATTTGTTTGTTCTATATGATGCCGTTCTTTTATTAATATTAATTTTAATATTAGTTAAAGGATCGTCAATTGGTATGAAACGAAAAGTTATCTATACTTGTGTGATTTTAACCTTCACGGGATTATTATCATATTTGGTATATGGCATACAAGGCACTGGATTTGGTGTGGTGTTTATAGCCAACATAACAGCAGGTATATTTTCTAGCAAGAAATCTTTTAATCATATTTTTGTTGCTTCAATAGTGGGACTCATTTCAGTAACAGTATACAGAGAACTATTTATGGGGATTAATACAGCAACGTTAAATGTGTATTTTTTTCAAGTTCTTTTGTTAATTGTATCTATTCAGATCTTAAGAATTGCAGTCCACGCACTTCGAAGTTCTTTAATTGATAATATAATGGAACTGGATAACAAACTAGAAGAAAATAAGTTGATGTTAAGTGAATTAACTCAGCAAAACCTTGAAATAAAAGTAAATGAAGAAGAGATATATCAATTGGCCTATTATGATCAGCTAACAGGCTTGCCATTGAAAAATCTGTTTAAAAGAACAGTAGAAGAACGTCTTAAGAAGGTTGAAAACGCAACGATGCTTCTAGTTGATATTAAGGATTTCAAATTACTGAATTCTGTATATGGGAGTCAAATAGGAGACCAACTATTAAAAATTGCCGGTGATGTGATTAATACAATTGATTCCGAGTTACTTTATGCTTGTAGAATAAGTGGGAATGATTTTGGATTCTGGTATGAATCCGATGATATTAAGAATATTGAGAAACATCTAAAGACTTTGCTTTTAGAATTTAATGTTAGAGCTAGAAAGATATTTATGTACAATAAAGTTCAGTTCTATATGTCGTATGTTCAATATCCGAATGATGGCGAAAGTTATATTGATTTATATAACAAAGCTGTAATTGCACTGAACTACGCAAAAGCTAGTAAACAAACAGAGTTACTGCAATTCACACAAGAAATGGAAATTGCTTTACATGAAGAAAATCACCTGAAAGAGTTGATTGAAGATGCGATTCAAAGACGAGCGTTTGAAGTTAGTTATCAGGAAAAGTATGATAGCAGAAACAATAAAGTTGTTGGAGTAGAGGCTTTGGCAAGATGGCATTCCAATGATTTGGGGCAAGTATCTCCTGCAGTATTTATTCCTGTTATAACTAAATATCAACTGATTGGGTCGTTTGAACGTTTGATCATTGGGAAAGTATTCTCAGACTACCCTAAAATAAAAGAAATATATGGTGATATTTCTATTAGTATTAATATATCTCCAGAACATATTATTTTACCTCAATTTGTAAAATACTTTGAAGATGCAATATTATTGTATAGAATAGATCCTACATTAATTACACTAGAAATTACTGAAGAAGTTATGATAAATGGTATGGATAAAGTAAGAAGTATTTTGGATCGCCTTAAAACTCTAGGATTAAAAATATCATTAGATGATTTTGGAACGGGCTATTCTTCGCTCAACTACCTTTCCAAAATACCATTTGACGAAATAAAGATAGATAAATCTTTTATTGATGAAATTGAAGATAAACGTGTGCAAACGGTTTTAAAAGCTGTAATTGAAATTAAAAAATCATATAATATACAAGTTATTGCTGAAGGTGTTGAAACAACATCACAGCTTAAAATATTACAAGAATTAGGTTGTCCTATAGTACAAGGGTATTTATTCTCAAAACCTAAGGCCTTGAAGGAATTGGAGTTGTAAATTTGGTTATGATTTGTTATAATTATGTAGATTGGAGGCGATTAAATGTCTGAAAATAAAGTACATACTCATGAGTTTGGACATGTCAATATATCTGACGATGTGATTGGCATTATTACTAATATAGCCGCTAGCGAAATTGAAGGTGTTCAATTACATGGAACATTTGCTGGCGACATTGCTGAAATTTTAGGTAAAAAGAATATGACCAAAGGTGTACGCGTTGATATAAACGAAGATGATGAAGTACAAGTGGACCTAAGTGTTGTTGTTGATTTTGGAGTTGTAATTCCTGAAATAGCTTGGAAAGTACAAGAGAGTGTAAAGACTGCTATTGAAAACATGACTGACTTAAAAGTAACCAGCATTAACGTTAATGTTCAAGGCATTAACTTAGGAAAAAACCATGACAAAGTAGACGAGTAAACTAACTCTTTTGAGTTAGTTTGATTTTTGTCTAGTAGGGAGAACCTGATGACTAGAAATAAAATGAGAGAAAATATCATGAAGTTAATTTATCAAGCAGATATTCATAATGAATATATCTTCGATTTCTTTACGAGTGCTTATGAATTAATGGAGAACAAAACAGCTGTAAACGATCAATATTTTACTTCAGTAGTAAAATCATTTATTGATTACAAAACAATTATTGATACTGAAATATCAGAAAATCTTAAAAAGTGGGATCTTGATAGAATCGGTAAAGTAGAACTTGCTATTTTACGTTTAGCGGTATCTGAAATGATGTATGTGGAAGATATCCCTATGAAAGTATCAATCAACGAAGCCGTAGAACTTGCAAAAACTTTTGCAGATGATAATGCACCTAAATATATTAATGGTGTTTTAGCATCGATTTTAACAAAAATTGAGAATGCTTAGTTTAGGTATTGATACAAGTTGTTATACCACATCATTAGTGGTAATGGACGGTCGTACAATTGTATATGAAGGTCGAAAGTTACTTGACGTTAAAAAGGGCACGGTTGGTCTAAGACAAGCTGATGCTTTTTTTCAACATGTGCAGAATCTACCTGTTTTATATGATGACTTGTTAAAAGTAGTCGATATAAAAAAACTTGCATCTATTGTGGTATCGACTAGACCAAGACCTGTTGAAGGATCATATATGCCAGTTTTTACAGCTGGAGAGAATTTTGCTAAAATCATTGCAGGCACTTTGGATATACCTTTAATACCAATATCACATCAAGAAAATCATCTGTATGCAGTTTTATTTGAAACTGAAATCAAAGATAACTTTGTTGGTGTTCATATTTCGGGTGGAACTAGTGAAATTTTGAAAGTATCGCAGGACAATGGATTGGATATTTTAATTATAGGTCAAACACTCGATTTAAGTTTTGGCAAACTGATTGACAGAATGGGTGTCTATATGGGACTTGATTTTCCCTGTGGTAAAGCTATGGACACACTAGTAAATGAGTTGTCGTACTATCCACTTAAAATGAGTATCAAATCACTTGATTTCAATATATCAGGTATAGAGAATCAACTAAAAACTTATTATGATAAAGAGGGAAACGTCTCTAAAATAGCTTATACATTGTTTAGATATATTGGTCAACTTTTAATAGTAGTTCTAGAAAAATCTCTAGAACAGACTGGCTATAAAAAAATTGTTTTATCTGGTGGTGTTTCTGCTAATACTGTAATCCGACAGTTATTAAAAGATTGTTTTAAAGAGTCCATTCTTTTTACTAGTATTGAATATGCAACTGACCATAGTGTTGGAAATGCGTATTATGGAAATGTGGTGAAGACTTATTAAATTAAGAGCAATGGCTGTATCTGAGTTAAATGGTTATATCAATAGACAATTACAATTTGATCCTATATTGAGTCAAGTACTTGTTGTAGGAGAAATATCAAATTTTAAATATCATTCAAGTGGACATCTATATTTCACTTTAAAAGATGAAAACTCAAAAATCCAATGTGTTATGTTTAAAAATGATGCAATGACACTGGATTATTTGCCAGCAGATGGTGAAAAAACAGAATTGACAGGTAGGGTATCGGTCTATGAAAAAGAAGGCAGGTACCAAATCTATGTAACTGGGATGGCGCCTGTCGGTAAGGGTGAGTTGTATAAAGCTTTTATGCAATTGAAGGAGTCTCTCGAAACAAAGGGATATTTTGATAAGAGAGAACCGATCAAACCTTTTCCAAGCACCATCGGCATTATCACATCACCTACAGGTGCTGCGATAAGAGATATTCTAACTGTATTAAAAAGAAGAAATCCTTATGTAGAAGTTTTAATATATCCTGTACGCGTACAGGGAGAAACTGCTAGATTTGAAATTTCAAATGGAATAGACTATTTTAATGAAAACCCGGTAGATACAATAATTATTGCAAGAGGCGGTGGTTCTTTAGAAGAATTGTGGGCTTTTAATGAATTGATTGTAGCAGAAAGTATTTTTGATTCGAAGATACCTATTATATCTGGCGTTGGTCATGAAACAGATTTTACAATCTCTGATTTTGTATCGGATTTGAGAGCAGCTACCCCAACTGAAGCTGCAGAAATGGCAGTTGCTCCAATAGAACAATACCAATTGTATTTGGTTAATCAAAAAAATAGACTCATACGTGTTATGGAACAACAACTTTCTCTTAATAGAATTAAGTTAGACAAAAGCAATAAAAATAAATTATGTCAACTTGTTTTAAGAGATATTCATGATATGAGAAGTGAAATATCACTTATGCAAAATCAACTTACAACATCGTTTGAGGGTGGTTTGCAGAAGAAGATGAATCACCTTGATAAGTTAGCCGTTAAGTTAGATTCGGTGAGTCCGTTATCTACTTTAAAAAGAGGTTATGCTGTTGTTGAGAAAAACAATAAAACGGTTGAATCAATTAATGATGTAGAAGTATCAGATTCAATTGATATTATACTAAAAAATGGTATAATTAGAACTGAGGTAATTTCAAAGGAAAGGAAGCATTTGATTGATGGAAAAATTTAAAGATTTTGAGTCTAATTTAAAGTCGCTCGATGAAGTTGTTGAGGCTTTGGAATCTGGAGAATTGTCTCTTTCGGATGCTTTAGTTGCATTTGAAAAAGGTATAGGATTATTTAATAAGTGTCACAACACACTTGAAGATGTAGAAAAACAAGTAAAAATACTAGTAGATAATATTGAAAAGGGCGAAAAAACAACTGAGCCTTTTAATCCTAATGGAGTTTAAATGTCGATAAAAGAAGGTTTACATAAAAAAGCGGAAATTATAGAAGCGAAGTTAAATACTTATTTAGTTACACATGAAAATTCATATGAAGAAAAATTACATGAAAGTATGTTGTATAGTCTGTTAAGTGGTGGTAAACGAATTCGTCCAATCTTACTCATAGAAGTAGGTGAATTATTTGGTGCAAAACAAGAAGATCTAATAGATTTTGCTTGTGCTATAGAAATGATTCACACCTATTCTTTGATACATGACGACTTACCAGCCATGGATGATGATGACTTAAGAAGAGGGAAAAAAACCAATCATAAAGTTTATGGAGAAGCCATGGCCATTTTAGCGGGTGATGGTTTGTTGAATTTCTCGTATGAGCTGATGATAGAAACATCACTTAAAAATGATAGTTATTGTTATTTAAAAGCCATGAAGGAAATCTCTAAAGCAGCTGGACATCAAGGGATGGTCGGCGGACAAGTAGCAGATTGTTTATCAGAAGGCAAAATAGGTACAAAAGATACTTTAGAATATATCCAATTGAAAAAAACCTCAGCATTATTGACTTGTGCATTAACAGCTGGTGGCTGTATAGCTGGTGTCTCAGAAATGACATTAAATGATTTGAGAAAACTAGGTACAGCAGTAGGATTTGCTTTCCAGATTAGAGATGATATATTGGATATAGAAAGTGATGAAAGTGTGTTAGGTAAACCGATAGGTAGTGATGAAAAAAATCATAAACTGACTTATCCTTCGTTATTCGGTTTAGAAGCTTCAAAAGCAAAAGTTAGAGAATTAACTGATGAAGCGAATCGCATATTAAAAAGTTTTGATGGTGATACATCATTCTTGGAGTCGTTGGTTAATTATTTATGTAATAGAGAGTATTAAGGAGAAAACATGACATTCATTGAAGGTTTAATCAACAATGAGTTCTTTAAAGTTGCATTTATTGCTTGGTTTATTGCACAATTTTTAAAAGTAATTTTAACTCTATTGATAGAGAAAAAATTAGATATAGGTAGATTTTGGGGATCTGGCGGCATGCCGAGTTCTCATACTTCTAGTGTTGTCGGTGTTTCTACGGCTATTGGTATAGTCAATGGTTACGAATCGGCAATGTATGCATTATCTTTAGTTTTTGCGTTTGTAGTGATGTATGATGCATCTGGTGTTAGAAGAGCTGTTGGTAAACAAGCAGCTATTCTTAACAATATGATTCATGATTTATCTGAGCACAAACACATTGAACAAGAGCAATTAAAAGAACTAATTGGTCACACGCCATTTGAAGTAATTGGTGGGGCTATATTAGGGATTATAGTTGCGAATATTTATATGTAGTAATTGGGGCACAGTATCCTAGTCAGTACTTTAATCTCTGAAGGCGGGCCTAAAAATTCGTCAGAGGGCACATCGATGAAGTTCCTGGTAGTTGCTTTAGACGCCCAGTCTAGGGTGATTGCTGGGAGTAAGGACCAGGGGGCGATCCACAATGGCATGTGGGCGTTGACCCTCTCTCCGTGGAGACTTGCAATGCAAGATTACACCTGCAATGTGTTATAGTTGTTGATTTTGACAATTGTGGTACGTGTAGTGTAGCCTGCCTTGAGCTGGAGAGGTAGACGGTAGATCAGATTGGAAATCATTGGCCAATGAATTTCGATTATTGCTCATCTAAACCGATTTGGCAAAAGAGGCTAGGAAATTATTTGACTGTAGAGGAAAACTCCTAGGCTGAATGTAAAAAAAGGATTGAAGTGTGAACTAAGTGGTAGTCTAGTCTGTCAATTGGAAACAATGACAATATACGATTAAATGGGAACTGCTGATTTGGCGACAGATCAGTTCGTATATGGGAAATCCTACTAGACCTAAGTCGCAGAATTTACTTTTTTTACTGCCCCATTTATATATGAGGTGACTTATGAAGAAAATTAGAATTCGAATGAATTCTTGGATTTACACTATAACCATCATCACATTTTTTGTAACTATAGCCATCAGTTATATAACTGACGTCCTTATGGGGAATACAGGCTTGATAGTTGCAATATTTGTGGTTTTAGCCATTGTCCTTATTGGTATCATTTTTGATACAATAGGAGTTGCTGTCGCAACAGGAACAAAACAACCGTTTCATTCAATGGCAGCATCAAAAATTAAATCAGCTAAATATTCTTTGCTTTTATTGAATAATGCAAGTCAAGTATCAAACTTTTTTAATGATGTTATAGGAGATATCGCAGGTATTATATCAGGAGCTGCAAGTGCAGTTATTGTAGTAAAAATTTTAAGTTTAAATGGTGATTTTTTTAACCAATCAGTTATTAGTGTGTTACTCAGTTCAGTTGTTGCATGTTTAACTGTAGGTGGTAAAGCGATAGGTAAAGAAATTGCTATGAGTTATTCTAAAGAAATTGTGAATTTTACAGGTAAAGTTTTGTTTGTGATTAATGAAAAAACTTTCTTTAAATTTATTAAAAATATATAGTGGAGAACATATGATAAATCTAAAAGATATAAAATCACCACAAGATCTTAACAATCTTAACAAACGTGATTTGAACGATTTAGCTGTTCAGATAAGATCTTTTTTACTAGAAAATGTATCATCAACAGGTGGTCATTTATCTTCAAATTTAGGTGTCGTTGAATTGACACTAGCATTACACAAAATTTTTGACAGCCCTAATGATAAGATCATTTGGGATGTTGGACATCAAGGTTATGTCCATAAGATATTAACTGGAAGACAAGACGATTTCGAGACATTAAGACAATTAGATGGTATGAGTGGCTTTTTAAAAGCTACTGAAAGTGAACATGATGCTTTTGAGGCAGGTCACAGTAGTACATCTATTTCAGCAGCTATCGGTTATGCTAGAGCCTTTAAACTAAAAGGTGAAAAACATAAAGCTGTTGCAGTAATCGGAGATGGTGCTTTAACCGGTGGTATGGCTTTTGAAGCTTTGAACTATGCAGGACATTCAAATGAAAATATTATCGTTATCTTAAATGACAATGATATGTCCATTTCTAATAATGTCGGAGCTGTTGCCAGTTATTTAGCAAAAGCTCGTACGACGACTACTTACGATCATTTCAAGATAAAGTTTACCAAAATACTTAAAATGATTCCATTGCTCGGCAAACCACTTGAGAGTTTTTTAAGAACCTTCAAAAATAGTATAAAGCAATTTTTTGTAAAGGGGATGTTGTTTGAGGAATTTGGTTTTAAATATTTTGGTGTAATAGATGGTCATAACATACCAAAAATGTTAGATGTATTAGAACACGTGAAAGATGTGGATGGACCAGTATTGATTCATGTATCTACAACAAAAGGAAAAGGTTATCATTTTGCTGAAAAAGATCCAGGCAAATATCATGGTGTGCCTAAGTTCAATGTTGCAGAAGGTATAGTTAGTACATCCTCGACGCTTAAATACCAAGATGTTGTTGGTAAAGAGCTGATTCATCTGGCGAAGGCGCATGATAATGTTGTAGCGATTACTGCAGCTATGCCGTCTGGCACAGGATTGACTGAGTTTTCAAAGGTCTGCAACAAACAATTTATTGATGTCGGAATAGCTGAGCAAAATGCAGTTACAATGTCTGCTGGTTTGGCAAAAGAAGGCATGAAACCTTATGTTTGTATTTATTCAACATTTCTACAAAGAGCTTATGATCAAATTGTTCATGATGTTTGTTTGCAAAATTTAGATGTTGTTTTCTGTATCGATAGAGCAGGATTAGTAGGTGAAGATGGTGAAACTCATCATGGTATATTCGATATATCATATTTGAGCCATATACCTAATATGACACTACTAGCACCAAAAGATAGACATGAGCTTTCGGAAATGGTAAAATATTCCTATACCTTTAAAGGACCACTTGCAATTAGATATCCAAGAGGTAATGCAATAGAGATGAATAAAGAACCTTTAAATGATATGTCACCAGAAGTTTTATTTGAAGGATCAAAACATTGTATTGTTGCAGTGGGTAATATGGTTCAAGTAGGTTTGGATGTTTGTGAGATTCTAAAGAAAGAGAATATTCATGTGACTCTAATTAATCCAAAACAACTGGTACCAATTAAAGAGGATTTAAAATCAATATTATCTGATTATGAGATGATTTTTACAATAGAAGATCATACCATTGTTGGTGGATATGGAACTTACTTATCTACTGAGATTGGTAGAACTTTACATAAGTTTGCTTTACCAAACAAATTTATTGAACATGGGAACGTGAATTTATTACATAAGAGATTAGGCTTGGATGCAAAGTCAATCGCTTTTAGTATAATGGAGCAAGTTAGGAGCATGAATGGCTAAAAAGGAAAGACTAGATGTATTATTAGTTGAAAACAATTATTTTGAATCAAGGGAAAAAGCCAAGAGAGCTATTATGTCTGGTGTTATCTTTATCAATCAGCAACGTGTTGATAAACCTGGTACGAATGTTCCGATTGATTCAGTGATAGAAATTAAAGGGAAAACACTTCAATATGTCAGTCGCGGTGGTTTAAAGTTAGAAAAGGCAATTGAGAATTTTCCAATTGACTTAAGTAATAAAGTTTGTATGGATATTGGTGCATCTACAGGTGGCTTTACAGATTGCATGCTTCAAAACGGAGCAAAAAAAGTATTTTCAGTTGATGTTGGTTATGGTCAATTAGATTGGAAACTTAGGAATCTAGAACAAGTTGTAAATATGGAAAGAACCAATATTAGATATGTAACTTTAGAACAAATCGGTGAACCGCTTGACTTTGTTAGTATTGATGTTTCTTTTATTTCACTTAAATTGGTTTTACCTGTAGCATCTTCATTAATGAAGGAAGGTGCACAAATTGTTTTTCTAATCAAACCTCAATTTGAAGCTGGAAGAGAAAAAGTTAAGAAAAATGGAGTGGTTAGGGATCCTTCTGTACATGAAGACGTTCTTAGCAAAGTGCTTCACTATGCTTATGAAGCTGGATTCCAAATTGAAAACGTTTCTTTTTCACCTATAACTGGACCCAAAGGGAATATTGAATTCTTGGGTTATGGTTTTAAGAGAGACATTAAAGCTGATTTAAACTTTTATGATGAAAATGCATTAAGGACACTCGTAGAGGATGCACATAACAGTTTAAAAAAATAGTATATTTAGGAGGAATAATGAAGTATTCTAGACACTCAAAGATTCTTGAAATTATCAATAAGAATGAAATAGAAACACAAGAAGAACTCGCTAAAACATTATGTGATAGTGGATTTAATGTCACTCAGGCAACTGTATCAAGAGATATTAAAGAATTAAGATTAATTAAAGTATTAACACGAGAGGGGCGTTATAAATACGCAACTTTAAAACAACATGAAACATCTATGTCTGAAAGATTTAGAAAGTTATTTAGAGATTCAGTTGTTTCGATAGATTTTGCTCAAAATATCATAGTAATAAAAACTTTAGTAGGTGCTGCAAGTGCAGCTGCAGCTGCTTTGGATGCACTTAACTTAAAGGATGTTGTTGGTTCTTTAGCTGGTGATGATACAATTTTTGTGTTAATCAGACAAGAAGAGAACATTGAGCCGGCAATAAAGGAACTAGAGAGCTTATTACACTAAAGAGGTTTGTATGTTATTAGAAATGCGTATTGAAAACTTTATTTTAATAGAATCATTGAATTTAACATTTTCAAAAGGACTTAACGTCTTTACTGGAGAAACAGGTGCGGGAAAATCCATGATAATAGGCGCTATTAATGCTGGCCTTGGTGGGAAAGTATCCGCTGAACAAATTAGAGTAGGTGCCAATAAAGCTTTAATTCAACTGGTGTTTTCAGTAGATAATGATGAAATCATTGAGATTCTTCGGGAAATCGGTATTGATTTGGAAGGCGATTTAGTCATAATAACTAGAGAAATTCATCCTTCAAATCGATCGGTGGTTCGTTTAAATGACCGTGTGATTACACTTTCTACACTAAAACAATTATCCAATGTACTCATTGACATACACGGACAACATGAGCATCAAACACTTTTATATCCTAAAAACCATTTAAAGTATTTGGATTTAATGGGTTCAACTGATCATTTGAAATTGATGTCTTTAGTAGAGACTTCGTATACTCAAATAAAAAAAATGCAAAATGATATTCAAACATTGATGGATTCTGGAAATGCAGATGTGGATGTCAACTATTTGAAGTTTCAAATAGATGAAATTGACGCTTTGCAATTAACAGAAGCTGATGAAACATCTTTAGAAGAAAAATTTGAGTACTATAAAAATATTGAAACAATATTTCAAAATACACAAAGTGTTGTGCAAACACTAGGTGGTGAAGATGAAACCATTGGTGTTAAAGAAATGATTCAATCATCAATTAAGTTTGTTTCTGATATCTCAGGTTTTGATTCTAAATTGGACGATTATTTACAACAGTTAAATGATGTATTATACCAAATAGATGATTTACAAAGTGAATTCAGACATTATATTGACGGATTGGATGTTGATGAATCTGAAATGTATGAAGTTGAACAACGTATGAATGCCATCAATGAATTGAAATTAAAGCATGGTAGAAAAGTTTCTGATATTATTGAGAAGCGAAATCTTCTAGCTGAACAATTGAACCAAGCTGTTCATAGAGAAGAAATTCTAAAAGAAATGAATAAGAAAATTCAAGATGCCAAAAAAATATATATTCTTCAATCAAAGGAACTTCAAAAAAGTCGTTTAAAGTTAAAAAAGAACTTTGAAACTTGTGTACTTAAGGAGTTGGCACTTCTAAATATGAAAACGTGTCAGTTTGAAGTTTCATTTAAAGAAACAACACTAAGTGATGGTGAGTATAGATTATCACCTAATGGATTTGACTCAATTGAATTTATCATCTCAACAAATCCCGGTATAGATTTAAAACCACTGGTTAAAATTGCATCTGGTGGTGAAATATCGAGGATCATGTTGGCTATAAAAATTGCATTATCACATCACGATGTCATTAACACTCTTGTTTTTGATGAAGTAGATACAGGTATAAGTGGCGGGACTGCAATCATAGTGGGTGAAAAAATTCATGAAATCACAAATGATTATCAAGTTATTTGTATAACACATTTACCACAAATTGCTGTTATGGGAGATTATCACTTCCTTATATCAAAATCAGTTGACGAAGGACTAGGTATTACCCATGTTCGTCATTTGAGTGATCAACAGAAGTTAGAGGAAGTTGCAAGGATGCTAAGTGGCGATGAACAAAGTCATACTGCAAAACAGAATGCTAAAGAAATGTTAGAAAAAGCTTATCAGTATAAAAGCATTTCTTAAGGAGACATAATATGAAAACATGTATGAGTGTTGTTATTGTTGATGACAACCAGAGTTTATCTTATCTAATTAGAGATGGACTAAACAAAGAAGAGGCATTTGAAGTGATCGGGCTAGCACATGATGGTGAAGTTGGTATTCAAATGATAACCGATTTGAAGCCTGATATCGTTATATTGGATATGGTTATGCCGAAGGCAGATGGATTAACAGTGTTAGAAACTTTTAATGGCAAGAAAGGCCCCAATTTTGTTGTTCTTTCGGCTATAGGACATGATGTTATTACAAAAAAATCTATGAGTCTTGGTGCCATGTACTATATAGTTAAACCGTTCGAGGTGACTGCACTCATTAATAGGATGAAACAATTGTTTTTAGGTGATCCTATTAAAGAAATAAAAAAAGAAGAAGTATTGTATAATATTCATTTAACAGAATTAATATCAAAAGAGCTTAATGTTCTTGCTGTACCGCTACATGTAAAGGGCTATCATTACATCAAGGATTCAGTACAATTGGTTGTAGAGTCAAATGATCAGGTTTTAAGAATAACCAAAGATATTTATCCTGTCATTGCAAAAAAATCTAATACAACAGCTACTAGTGTGGAAAGGGCCATTAGACATGCAATTGATATTACTCTAACAAGAGGTCCGATGGATATAATATCAGAATACTTTAAGAATGAACTTTTTAATAATAAGATCACAAATAAAGAATTTATAGTTGGAATAGCAGATACAGTTAAACATAGATTGTAATCAATAATAAGGAGGGCGTAACATGCAAATTAATTTTTCTAGAATTGTTTTCTCATGCTTAGAAGCATTAATTTACATGTTTACTATCCACATGATCTTGCCTAAAAGTGCAAGAAATGATTGGAACAGAAATTTAATCTTATATGGTGTAATTACCATATCGAGTTTTTTCTTATTAAGAGATAATATGATTTCTATACTACTGTTTTCTACTATTGTCACTGCTGCTATATACATTATCAATAAAGTGAATGTTTACATTGCATCCATAACGATGATAATAACCTATGTACTGATAACAATCACTTCTTTAATATCCACAATATTTGGAATATTCTTCTATATTGGTCAGTATGACTATAGATTTGTTTTAGATGGAAATGATTATGAAGTGATGTTATTGAAAATATGTATTACAGTAATGATTGTTTACACCTATAAAATATTCAATTCTTTATTTAATAGGAAAATAAAAATTCAAAAGATTAATCCAAGACCAGTTTTATTTATAAATGTTATTTATGTAATTTTAATCATATTACTGAGTTGTGAGTTGATTGTGTATGTACCTACGATCTACTCAGATGTTTTAAAAATAGGTTCTTTGAACAATTTATTGTTTGTTGGATTGTCTATGTTTTATATAGCGAGTATTTTTGTTTTGTATATCACGAATATTTATCTATTTAAAAGCAGTGATTACCTTTCGATAAAACTGTCATCAGAAACAGATGCTTTAACAGGTGTTTTTAATAGAAAAGCTGGGATCAACTACTTAAAAGAACGAATGCAAAATGTCCAACATAAAAAATCACCATTAACAGTATGTTTTGTTGATGTCAATAACTTAAAAGATGTCAACGATGCCCATGGTCATAAAATAGGTGATAGTCTGATCAAAAATGTTGCAAGTATTATTAACTCTGCGCTAAGAGAAGGTGATGAAGTCTCTCGTCTGGGTGGAGATGAATTTTTAGTTGTATTTGATCAATGTGCCATTGAACAAGCTGTACATGCTTGGGACCGAATTATTGAAAGATTTGAATCTTTTAACTTAACTGAAAGACAAGTTTATGATATAAGTGTGAGTGTTGGATTTGCTGAATACAATCATAAGCTGAACATAACACATGACACACTCATAGAATTGGCTGATACAGAAATGTATAAGAATAAACAGCGCTATAAACGACTGAAAGGTAAGAATAGAAATGCAAAATGGTAATCTTCTTAATGTAACTGAAGCTTATAAAAATTATTTGTTAGAATATAAAAAAGTCTCAAAAGCCACGGCTAGTGCTTATAAGACGGATATGAATAAGTTTGTTAGGTTTCTAGAGTCTAAATATCATATTGAATCATTTAATGATATCAATGTTTCTATTGTTATGTCGTACTTGCTTTTTATGAAATCTGATGGTCAAAAATCTTCTAGTATCAATCGATCGATGTCCGTGATTAAAAATATGTTGTTATTTGCATATCATGAAGGATTCATCGAGGAGAATTTATCTGAAGTGAAGTTCGAAGTTCCAAAAGAAGAAAAGAAATTACCAGAGATTCTAACGGTTGAGGAAATTGATATATTACTTTCTAAACCTAATGATTCAACACTCGGTCTTCGTGATCGTGCGATGTTAGAAACGCTTTATACATCAGGTTTAAAAGTCAATGAACTCATTAATTTAAAATTAGAAGATGTAAATCTTAAATTAAAAGTTATCAAATGTCATTCGAAACAGCAAACTCGTATTTTGCCTTTAGGAGCAATTGCTTTAAACGCAGTAGAATCATATATAAAAGAATCACGTCCTATTTTGGATACATCAGAATGTGTTTTTTTGTTTCTAAGTTATAATGGTCATCAAATATCAAGACAAGGTTTTTGGAAGTTAGTAAAGAAATATTCCGAACAAGCTGGTATAAAAAAGAATATTTCCACTTCTACATTTCGACATTCCTTTGCGACTCATATGATCCAAAATGGTATCGAAAAAGATGTCCTTAGACAAACGCTTGGTAATTCAAGTGTGGCTTCGGTTCAAGTGTATTTGGACTTGAATAGAAGAAGGGCACGTAATTAGTTGTGAATTTTTTACAAAGAAATAGATTTTTCCATGTATATTTGTCTCTTATTGTATTATGCGTTGTATAATATACTAAGAGATTTATTATTTTTAAATAGATTGGGTATGTTAACAGAAGAAGGAGGACTTTATATGAAAAATAGAGTTATTTTAATTATATTAGATAGTTTAGGTGTTGGCGGTTTGCCAGATTCAGAACAGTATGGTGATGTAGGCGTTAATACACTCAATAATATCGCTAAGAATGTGGAAAGATTTAATATACCACATTTGATTTCAATGGGTATTGGTAACTTAGAAGGTATTTCTGCTGTACCATCAACGGAAAATGCTATTGGAGCTTATGGTCGTTCAATGGAAGTATCTAATGGTAAAGATACAACTATGGGACATTGGGAAATTGCTGGACTTAATATTTCAGAGCCGTTTAATACGTATCCAAATGGATTCCCTGAGGAGATCATCAAACCTTTTGAAGAAAAAACAGGTAGAAAAGTAGTGTGTAATTTACCAGCTTCAGGTACTGTTGTACTTGATGAGTTTGGACAACACCATATGGAAACCGGTGATTTGATTGTTTATACTTCTGCGGATAGTGTTTTCCAAATTGCTGCTCATGAGGATATTGTTCCAGTTGAAGATTTATATAACTACTGTGAAATTGCTAGAGAAATGTTAATGGGTGATCATCAAGTTGCTAGAGTAATCGCTAGACCTTTTATCGGTAAGCCAGGTAACTTCTCAAGAACTTCAAACAGACATGATTATTCACTTAAACCATTTGAAAAGACAGTATTGGATTCTTTAAAAGAAGCTGGAAAAGATGTTATAGCTGTTGGTAAAATCGTTGATATCTTTGATGGTGAGGGTATTACTGAGTCTGTTCATACTAAGTCAAATATGGATGGCGTTGATAAAACTTTGGACTACATGAAAAAAGAGAATGATGGGTTGATTTTTACAAACCTTGTTGATTTTGATGCGATGTATGGACATAGACGAAACATTGATGGCTATAGAGATGCTCTTGAAGAGTATGATCAAAGAATGCCAGAAATTCTAGGTGCGATGAAAGATAAAGATATTTTAATCTTAGCAGCAGACCATGGTAATGATCCAAGTTACAAAGGTAGCGATCATACAAGAGAATACATCCCAATGTTAGTTTGCGGTAAAGGTATTAAAGAAAACACAAACATAGGTACAAGAAAATCATTTGCAGATATAGCAGCTACAATTGCAGAAATTTTAGAAGTAGAATCACCTAAGAATGGTGAAAGTTTCTATGGCTTAATGAAGAAAGAAGGCTAATCATGAGAATGTACGATATAATCGCTAAGAAAAAGCACGGTGAAGTTATAACAGATGAGGAATTTGATTTCTTTATTAATGGCTATATCAATGATGAAATTCCAGAATATCAGGTATCAGCATTATTAATGGCTATTTATTTCCAAGGGCTTTCAAGACAAGAAACAGTAGCATTAACTCATAAAATCATGCATTCTGGTGATGTGATTGATTTAAGTAACATCGAAGGCATTAAAGTAGACAAACATAGTTCAGGTGGTGTTGGTGATACAACAACTTTAATCTTAGCTCCGCTAGTATCTTCTTGTGGTGTACCTGTAGCTAAAATGTCAGGTCGTGGACTTGGTCATACAGGTGGTACGTTAGATAAGTTAGAGGCTATTGAAGGATTTAATATTAATCTGACTATTGATGAATTTGTAAATCAAGTTAATAAAAACAAAGTTGCTGTCATCGGACAGACTAAAAATATCGCACCTGCGGATAAAAAATTATACTCATTGAGAGATGTTACTGCAACAGTAGATAATATTGGTTTAATTGCAGCTAGTATAATGAGTAAAAAACTGGCAGCTGGATCAGATAAAATAGTTCTGGATGTAAAAGTTGGTAGTGGTGCTTTTGTTAAAGAATTAGATGGTGCCATTGAACTGGCTACTGAAATGGTTAACATTGGTACAGATATGGGTAGAGAAACAGTTGCTATTATCACAGACATGGAACAACCATTAGGTTATGCCATTGGTAACGCCATTGAAGTTAAAGAAGCTATTGATATTCTTAATAATGAAGGACCTGCTGATTTAAGAGAATTATGTGTAACATTTGCATCTACAATGGTTCATTTAGGTGGTGGTGCATCGTCTTATGAAGTTGCTGAAAAGATGGTATTAGAGAATCTTTCAAATGGCAAAGCATTTAAAAAATTAGTTGAATTTGCAGTTGCTCAAGGTGGTAAAGAAGAAAACATTACAAATCCTAACACATTGCCATCAGCTGGTATTGTAAAAGAGATAGTTGCAGATCAATCGGGTTATATCAAAGATATTCAATCTGATGATATCGGAATAGCAGCGATGATTTTAGGTGCTGGTAGAGAAACAATTTCAGATGCCATTGATATGGGTGCTGGTATATACTTCAACAAAAAGATTGGTGATTACATCGAAGCTGGAGAAGTGATTGGTACGTTAATGACTAATAAAGCTGATAAAGTTGATCAAGCGATTGCTACAGTGTTAAAATCAATGACGTATGCAGATACTGCAGTTGAAAAGCGTCAGTTGATAAAAGCAAAAGTTACTAAAGATGGTGTTTTAAAATATTAAGTGAATGAGTAGTCTTATGACTGCTCATTTTTTTCTTTATTCCTGAGCATGAGTAGATATTTCCTTTAGAAACATGTATAATAGAAGAAGCGAATAATTAATAGGAGTATACATGTCATATCAAATAAACTTAGAAGTGTTTGAAGGTCCTTTTGATCTTCTCTTTCATTTAATAGAAAAAAATGAAGTGGATATCTATGATATTCCCATCAATGAAATTACAAAACAATATATTGATTACTTGAATAATATGCAGGCAATTGATATGGACTTGGCTTCTGAATTTATAGTCATGGCAGCAACATTACTTGAGATAAAGTCTAAGATGTTATTACCATCAAATGAATTTGATGATATCAATTCAGAAATGTTTGATTCAGATCCAAGAAAAGAATTGGTTTCAAGACTGATAGAGTATAGAAAATACCGTGAAGCTTCTGAATTCTTTGCATCTTTAGAAAGAAATCATTCAAGAAAAGCTTACCGAGAAGGTGAGGATTTACTTTCATATTTTGAAAAACCAACTTTAGATGAAATTAATGATGGATTAGAAGCGGATTTGTTGCTTGAGGCAATGAAGAGGATTTTAGCCAATCTAAATAAAGAAGATCAAAAAAGGAAGACTTATTTTAATGCATTAAAACGAGATATGTTTTCAGTGGATGATAAAATAAAATCTATTCAAGGAATGTTGTTGGAAAGAAAAAAATGTTTGTTTATGGATACATTTTCAGAAACGCCATTACGTGAAGAAGTCATTGTATCTTTTCTTGCGATTCTAGAGCTATTAAAGCAAAAATTTATTGGAATAGAACAAGAAAAACAGTATAGTGATATTGTTATATTTCGTAAAGAGTAGGAGTTAAAATGAGTAAAGAAGAAATTAAATCTGCTATAGAATCATTACTATTTGTATTTGGTGAACCTCTAAGTGCAAAAAAAATGGCCAATATAATTGAAGTGACTTTAGACGAAGTTAAAGAAGTCATGGCAGAACTTTTAGTAGAATATACTGAAGAAAAAAAAGGCATATTTATCGTAGAGGTCAACAATTCGTATCAGTTTGCAACATCAAAGGATAATTATGAGTATGTTCAGAGACTGTGCAAATATTCTCATTCTAAAGGCTTATCCAAAGTAAGTGCAGAGGTACTTGCAATAATTGCCTACAAACAACCGATTACGAAATTTGAAATTGACCAAATCAGAGGTGTAAAATCTGATAAACCTTTACAACAACTAATCGATAGAGAACTCGTTACAATAAAAGGTCGATTAGAGCAAATTGGCAGACCTATGATTTATGGTACAACGGATATGTTTTTAAAAGCTTTTGGTTTTAAGACGATTAAAGAACTACCGAGTATCGAAGAGTTTATAGGCGCTGATGTATTTATCAATGGAGATTCTAATGAGAGTGCATAAATATATGGCCATGTGTGGTGTTGCTTCGAGAAGAAAGTCAGAAGCAATTGTCCTGGAAGGTCGAGTAAAAATAAATGATGTTGTCGTTACTTCACTTGGAACTCCAGTTGAAGAAAACGATGTGGTGAAAGTTGATAATGAAGTGATTACACTAGAAGAAACGAAAGTATATATCATGCTTAATAAACCGTTAGAGTGTGTAACGACTTCAGATGATCAGTTTAATCGTACGACAGTTTTAGACTATGTGGATATCAAGGAACGTATATATCCTATAGGGCGTTTAGACTATAATACGACTGGTATGCTTCTTTTAACCAATGATGGTGATTTAGCCAATAAAATTATGCATCCTAGTACCCATTTAACTAAAACATATGTAGCTAAAGTTAAAGGAACACCAACAGAGGATGAAATGAAACGATTTGAGTCTGGCTTAATGATAGATGAAAGAATGACATCACCGGCAAAAATAAAAATCTTAAACCCTGGTTTAGTTCAAGTACAAATCTATGAAGGTCGTAACCGTCAGGTTAGAAAGATGCTTGAAGTGATTGATCATCCTGTTATCACACTAAAGAGAAGTCGTATTGGGACTTTAGAACTGGGTAATTTAAAACAAGGGACGTATAGACATTTAACATCAGATGAAATTAACTACTTAATTAATTATTAGGAGTAACTTATGATTGAGATTACAAGAATTGAAGACAAATACTTAGAAGGTCTTAAAAAAATGATGTTACAAGAAAATTTAAACTTTGATGAGATATCACTTTGTTTAGAAACGCTTTATGTTGTAGCTGATCGTTTGGATGTGTTAGGATTTGGCTATTACAATGTTTATGGTAGTGATATATATTTAGATCACTTGTATATTAAGTCTAATGAAAGACTGAATAAATTAGGAGATAGTTTGTTTAGAACAATCCTTAACAGTTTAATGTTACAAGGTGCTGAAACTGTTTTTATGAGAGCGGATACACATTATGATGTTTTTCTAAAAGCTGAAAATATAGAAAGAAAAGATGATGATTTCGTCATTGATTTAAACGAATTTTTCTCAAGAAAATGCAGAGGTAGTAAGAAAAAAACACCTTTGAATTAACAACACTTTAGGGTGTTGTTTTTGTATACAATTATTCTCTTATGTCGTTATACTGTATACATGATGCACCGCAACTTGCAATATAATTGTATACGATTATTCTTATGCAATTTCCGTTGCATATTATTCATGATGTGTTATTATGAGATTGATTAAAATAATACTTTAACAAAGTAAAAAAGAAAACGCTTTTTTCAGTGTTTCTTTTAGGATCAAAAATAAAAGGGGGTCTTCACGTTGAACGGGAAGAAGAGCTTAGAGATTAAAAAAGATTGGTGTAAAGGATGTAGCATCTGTGTTGCATTTTGTCCGAAACAAGTATTAGCATTAGATGCTGATGAAAAAATTGAAATCGTTAATATTGACGCATGTATTTCATGTGGACAGTGTGAATTAAGATGTCCAGATTTCGCTATTTTTTTAGGAGGTAACAAGTAATGACTCAAAAGAATGTTAAATTACTACAAGGTAATGAAGCGTGTGTAGAAGGAGCATTATACGCTGGTATGACTTTTTATTCTGGATACCCAATTACACCTTCGACAGAAATTGCTGAAGATTCTGCTGTTAAGTTACCAAAGGTTGGCGGCAAGTTTATTCAAATGGAAGATGAAATTGCTGGTATAGCAGCTGCTATTGGTGGTTCTTTAACTGGCGCGAAGTCAATGACTGCAACATCTGGTCCTGGTTTATCACTAAAATTAGAAAATATAGGGTATGCAGCAATAGCTGAAGTACCACTTGTAATCATAAATGTTCAAAGAGGGGGTCCTAGTACAGGATTACCTACATCTCCAGCTCAAGGCGATATTATGCAAGCTAAATGGGGTTCTCATGGAGATTACCCAATTATTGCTTTATCTCCTCAATCTGTAAGAGAGACCTTTGAATTAACAGTTAAAGCATTTAACTTAGCTGAGAAGTATAGAACACCTGTCATCTTACTAACAGATGAAGTTGTTGGACATATGAGAGAAAAAATTGAAATTCCAGCTCCAGGCGAATTAGAAGTATTCGATAGAATCGTTCCTGAGGCAAATACTGATTATAAAGCATATAGAGTTGATGAAGGCGATATCGTACCAAAAATGGCACCTTTCGGAGCTGGGTATAGATATCACGTTACTGGATTATTCCACGATGAAACTGGATTCCCAAGTAACTCTTCAGAAAACGCTAAATTCATGTTAGACAGAATGATGGCTAAAATCGAAGACAATAGAGAAGATATCGTATTATATGATGAGTTCATGTTAGACGATGCAGAGTTTGTTATCATTTCTTATGGTTCTTCTGCAAGAACATGTAAAGCTTCTGTTAAGAAATTAAGATCAAAAGGTATTAAAGCTGGTTTATTTAGACCAATTACTATCTGGCCATCTGCTGAAGCTCAAATTGCTGAATTAGGTAAAAAAGTAAATAATATCTTAGTTGCTGAGATGAATCTTGGCCAGTATTGTCATGAAGTACAAAGAATCGTAAAATCAGATGCTGAAGTACATCATATCGGCCGTGCAAATGGTGAAGTGTTAACGCCAGATGAAATTGTATCGAAAGTAATGGAGGTATTATAATGAACAGCCAATTAGTACAAGATTTCTTTAGAGAAGATAAATTACCTCATATTTGGTGCCCGGGTTGTGGTCATGGTATCATCATGCGTGCTATAGCAGTAGCTATTGATAACTTAGGTTTAGATAAAGATAAAGTGTGTATCGTTTCTGGTATCGGTTGTTCTTCAAGAGCACCTGGATACATGGATTTCAATACGCTTCATACGACTCATGGTCGAGCACTTGCATTTGCAACAGGTGTTAAACATGCCAATCCTGAATTAGAAGTAATTGTTATTACAGGTGATGGTGATGCATCAGCAATTGGTGGAAACCACTTGATTCATGCTGCAAGAAGAAACATCGGAATTACAACAATCGTATTCAACAACAATATTTATGGTATGACTGGTGGACAGTATTCTCCAACAACTCCAACAGGAGAGTTAGGAACAACTGCACCTTATGGAAATATAGATCCTTCATTTGATATTGCAAAATTAGCAGCAGCTGCTGGAGCAACTTATGCAGCAAGATCTACTGCTTATCATGCAAGACCACTTGCTAAATATATTGAAACTGCTATTTCTCACAAAGGATTCTCTCTTGTAGAAGCAATCTCAACTTGTCCTACTTATTATGGACGTAAGAACAAAAAAGGTTCAGCAGTACAAATGCTTAACTATTTAAAAGAATCTTTTGTTGATATTAAAGCAGCTGAGAAGTTACCTGCAGAAAAATTAGTAGGCAAGCACATCATGGGTGAATTCAAGAATGTAACAGATCAAGAGGAATATACTGATCTTTATGCAAAAATTATTGAAAGAATGAAGGGAGCAAAGTAATGTCTAGTCAAGTAGAATTAAGATTATCTGGATCAGGTGGACAAGGTTTACTTCTAGCAGGTATTATCCTTTCAGAAGCAGCAATCGGTGAAGAAAAAAACGCTATACAAACTCAAAGTTATGGACCGGAGGCTAGAGGTGGTGCTTCAAAAGCTGAAGTTATCATCAGTAATGATGATATTGACTTCCCAAAAGTAACTGCTCCTAACGTTGTTTTGGCATTAACTCAAATTGCTGCAGATAAATATGTTGAATCTGTGCGAGAAGATGGTATAGTTATAATAGATTCAAAAATAGTTTTACCTGAAACTTTGAAAGCAAAACAAATCATCAGTGTACCTATTATTGAAACAGCAACTGAAAAAATCGGAAAAGCAATTGTAGCGAATATCATAGCAATCGGTGTCATTCAAGCAGCAACACAAATAGTTAGTAGAGAAGCTGTTGAAGCTGCTGTACTTAAGAGAGTACCTAAAGGTACTGAAGACTTAAACAGAATGGCATTAGAAGCAGGATATGAGCTTGTTAAATAATAAGGAGTGATGTCATGAGCGGAGAGTACAAAGATCTATTAAATCGAATCCAGAGTCGTTTTAAAAAACTGAGTAAAGGTCAAAAACGAATAGCGGATTACATTTTAAACAATTACGATAAGGTCGCGTTCATGACAGCGGCATCTTTAGGACAAGCAGTTGATGTTAGCGAATCTACAGTGGTTAGATTCGCAAATGCTCTTGGCTATGGAGGCTATCCAAAGTTACAAAAAGCTTTACAAGAGTCTATAAAAACAAAATTAACAACAGTTCAGCGATTTGAAATGTCAAAAGAACTGGAGTCTAATACGGATATCTATAAAAAAATTATGAATCAGGATATTGAAAATATACAACGTTCAGTAGAGGATTTAGATATTGGTAATCTGATGGAAATTGCAGATCGTATTCATGATGCTAAGCGTGTTTATGTGCTTGGTTTAAGAAGTTCGTCTGTTTTAGCTCAGTATTTATCGTTTTATCTTAACTTTTCCATTGACCGTGTAAATGTAATTCCAGTAGGAGCACTAGATGCTTTTGATTCAGTAATCAACCTTTCGGAAGAGGACTTATTAATAGTACTTACTTTCCCAAGATATTCTAATCAAACTTTAAAACTGGCAACATATGCGCATGAACACGATATTCCAATTGTTTCTATAACTGATAGTGTGTTATCACCTGTAGCACCGTTGTCTAAGCATGTATTGACTGCCAAATATGATATGACGACTTTTATTGATTCTTTAGTTGCTCCGATGAGTGTGATTAATTCACTGATTCTAGCAGTAGGTATGAAGAATAGAGAGTTCTTAGATCATAAATTTAAAGCACTAGAAAAAATATGGGAAGAATCTCATACTTACAGTGATAAATATGAGACTGAAAGCAAATATTGATATAGACTATTAAATAATGTATAATCTCAATAGTGACATACCATCTCAATGATGGTATGTTTTTTTCGAGAAAGGATGTAAAATGTTATTAAGTATTGCAGTAGACGGTCCAGCAGGATCTGGAAAGAGTACAGTTGCAAAAGCAGTAGCTGATGCTCTTGAGATTACCTATTTAGATACAGGCGCTATGTATCGTATGGTAACATTGAATATAATTAGAGAATCAATTGATTTAGATGATATAAATCGTATTCAAGATTTATTAAACAAGATTGTGATTGAGTTTAGAACTGATGGTTTGTACTTGAATGGTGAGAATGTAACTGAAGAAATCAGAAATAATGTAGTCGCTAATGCTGTTTCTGGTGTTGCAGCTATTGGTATTATTAGAACCAAAATGGTGGCTATGCAGCAAGACATTGCAAAAGGTCAAAGTATTATTATGGACGGTAGAGATATTGGAACTCATGTTCTAGTAGATGCAAGCCATAAATTTTATTTAGTTGCTTCTGTAGAAGAGCGTGCCAAAAGACGTATGAAAGACTTTCAAGCTCAAAATATTGACATGTCTCTTGAGGAGTTAAAAAGAGATATTCAATCTAGAGACGAGAAGGACATGAATCGTGAGATTTCACCTCTAAGACAAGCAGATGATGCTATTTTAGTGGATACAACTTCTATGACGATTAACGAAGTTATTGAGTATATCATTCAGGAGGTTAGATCTTGAGTTTAAGAGTATTTATCAAACATTGTTTTAGAGCTTATTATAAAATCGCTTTTGGTGTTAAAATATACAATATCGAAAAATTACCAGATTTAGATTCGTATCTTATTTGTTCAAATCACTTAGATGCAAGAGATCCATTTGTTATTGGATCGGCACTTGATCCACAAATCAGTATTCTTGCAAAAAAAGAGTTGTTTAAATTTAAGATTGTTTCTTGGTTCATTAAATTAAATGGAGCAATACCTGTAGATCGAGAAGGAAATGATATTTCTGCTATTAAAACAGCTCTAAAAGTATTAAGAGGAGGTAATGTTATGATGTTATTTCCAGAAGGTACTAGAAATAAGACCAATGTACCTTTAGAAGCAAAACCAGGTGTTGCGATGATAGCAGTCAAAGCAAAAGTACCGATTGTTCCAATTTCATTTATATCTGATTATAAGCATTTTAAAAAAATGCATATCAAGATTGGTGATCCGATTTACTTGGATGAATATTTTGATAAAAGAATGACAACGGAAGATTATAAGGAAATTTCTCAAGAAATACTAGACAGTATCTATGAGGGTATTAATAATGATTGTTAAAATTGCAGATAAAGCAGGATTTTGTTTTGGTGTTAAAAGAGCGGTTGATATTGCGATTGATTATACAGACACACATAATTCGTTATTGAGTTATGGTCAATTGATTCATAATGATCAAGTGACCGAAAGTTTATCTAAAAAAGGATTATCGGAAGTTGATAGTTTAGATAATGTCTATAAACAGGATGTTTTAATTCGTTCACATGGTGTTGGGAAAGATATTTATGATTTAGGCGCAGACCATGAATTAAATTTAATTGATTGTACTTGTCCATTTGTTAAAAAAGTTCATAAAATAGTTGATAAACATTTCCGTGAGGGATACGAAATAATCATAGTTGGAAATCCAAAACATCCTGAAATTCAAGGTATAAATGGTTGGTGTAATGAAAAAGGTATAATTATTTCGTCGGTTGATGATATAAAACCTTTAAAAGAGGGTAAGTATTGTGTGGTGAGTCAAACAACACTACAATACAGTGTATGGGAACAAGTAAAAGAAACTCTTTCAAAAGAAAATAATGAAATTTTATTTTTTAATACAATTTGCTCTGCAACTTCAGAAAGACAAGAGGCTGTGAAACGTTTGGCCCCTGAAGTGGATTGCATGATTGTAGTCGGAGGATTTCATAGTTCAAATACAAGAAAATTGTATGATATTTGTCAGTCACTTTGTAAAGAAACGATGCATGTTGAAAAAAAATCCGATTTAGTGATGACTAATTTCAATAAGTATGGTATTATAGGTATAACTGCGGGTGCTTCGACACCTGATTGGATAATTCAAGAAATCTACGATTACTTATTATCTCTTTAGAAGAAGGCTTAGCAGTAAAAAAAATTAAAAATGAGAGAGGTAATTGTTAATGGAAAACAATAATTCAATGGCAGAATTGCTAGAAATGTACGAAAAAGATTTTGTAGTACCAAGAAAAGGAGAACTTGTAAAAGGTAAAGTTGTCTCAGTAAGCGAAAAAGAAATCGTTGTAAATATCGGATATAAAGCGGATGGTATCATTCCTAAGTCTGAGGTTTCTAACAATGATGTAAACCTTACGGAATTCGCGCATGAAGGCCAAGAATTAGAAGTTTATATTCTTAAGAAAGATGATGGAGACGGAAACGTATTATTATCTTTAAAGAGAATTTCACAATTGAAAGATTGGACTGAATTAGAGAAGTTAGCTGAAGATAACACAATCATCTCAGTAACTATCAAAGAAGCTGTTAAGGGTGGCGTTATTGCTTACTTTAACGAAATTAGAGGATTTATCCCAGCTTCACAAATCGCTTTACATTACGTAAATGATCTAACTGTATATGTTGGACAAACAATAGACGTTAAGATTCTTGAAGTTAACAAGAATAAGAGAAGAGCAGTATTCACTAGAAAGCAACTTTTATCTGAAGAGATGAGAGAAAAGAAAATTGAACTATGGAATAATATTTCTGAAGGATCTATTGTTTCAGGTGAAGTTAAGAGAATTACAAGCTTTGGTGCTTTCGTTGATATCGGTGGATTAGATGGATTAATTCATATCTCTGAAATGTCATGGGGTAGAATCAAGTCTCCTAAAGAAGCTGTTAAGATTGGTGAAACTGTTGAAGTTAAAGTATTAACTATCGACAAAGATACTGAGAAAGTTTCTCTATCATTAAAGCAAGTTAAGAATGATCCTTGGATTGAGTTTGACAACAACTACAAAGTAAATGACGTTGTAGCTGCTAAAGTTGTTAACTTAACTGATTTCGGTGCTTTCTTAGAAATCGAGCCAGGTTTAGAGGGATTAGTACACATTTCTCAAATCAGTGCTGATAGAATTGAAAAGCCTTCTGATATCTTAAAAATTGGTGATGCTGCTGATGCTAAGATTATCGAAGTTAACTTAGAAGAAAGAAAAATTAAGTTATCAATTAGAGCTATCAATGAGCCGGATGCTGAACCAGCAACTGCAGAATAGAAAACTGAATAGGACCTTTATGGTCCTATTTTTGCATTTAAATACCTTGGGGAGGCTTAAATGACACCATATGAGAAGTTTAAAAGCCAAATTCTAAAAAAGACTGGCATCGATTTATCAAGTTATAAAGAACGTCAAATGAAACGACGTATTGAATCGATGATAAAAAGAAATGGAAAGAAAGACTTTGAAGAATATTTTCAATTAATTAACTCTGATTTAAACAAATTTAATGAATTCATTAATTATTTGACAATCAATGTATCTGAGTTTTATAGAAATGCGAACCAATGGGATATATTAAAAGATTCTGTTATTCCAAGTTTATTAGATGGACGAAGCACATTAAAAGTATGGAGCGCAGCATGTTCAACGGGTGAAGAACCGTATACACTTGCAATGGTTCTAAGTAATTTTTTCCCTTTGAATCGTATTAAAATTCAAGCGTATGATATTGATGATGAAGCGATTAGCAAAGCGAAATTAGGTATTTATTCTGAAAAAAGTATTACTAATGTACCTGAAGCATTTAAAACGAAGTATTTTTCTCAAGTTGGAAATTCGTTTAAGATTTCAGATGATATCAAGAAATGTGTAGAGTTTAAAAAGTTCAACTTATTGAAGGATCCATATCCAAAAGGGTATGATTTAATAGTATGTAGAAATGTTATGATTTATTTTACTGAAGATGCAAAAGATGAGATGTATCATAATTTCAATGGTGCTTTAAGAGAAAAGGGTGTTTTATTTGTTGGCAGTACTGAACAAATCATATTACCTGCTAAATATAAGTTTAAATCTCTTAAAACATTTTTCTATGAGAAGTATATATAAAAGTATGGGACTTGTTCCCATACTTTTTCAATATAAAAGACACCTTATATAGGTGTCTTTTAATGATATTAAACTTTAATATCAATTGATGCGCCTTTTCCTGGTTGAACACTGGCTTCTAACATCTTAGCTAATTGTTCTGAGTTTTCAGTCGCAGTGGTCATCGCAATCTTAGCTACTGCAAGTGAAACTTGGCTCGCTAATTTCATTTGGCTACTGACCATAGAAAAACCTGCAATATCCATACCATCACATCCTTTATACTAATATCGACAAAAAAAGAAAAATAATTAATGATTATTTTCCAATAAAATCATTTTTTCTTTCAGAGAATGTTCTGTTTCAATCATGCTATATGATAGATGCCTTTGCATATCAGAATTGTTTTCCTCAAAGAGTTGGAATTTTAAATTAGTAAGCTTGTCTCTTAATTGAATAATCTCGTTTAATAACATATCGTTTTTCATAAAATATCACCTCAAACTATAATTACCCAAAAAAATAATGATTATGCAAAAAAGTTGAATCTAAATCTATCATTAATACTTAAATGATATTATAATAGATAAAGATACGAGGAGGGAGTTAATTTGAATACAGAAAATATAAATGAATGGATAAATAGAGTTCCGATTTTAGAAAAAGTAATGTCGTATAATCCTGTTTTTTGGATGAATCCCAATTACACACACAGTCACAACGCGTTAAAAAAGTTACCTTTTTCTATTTCAGATATGATAGATGCCGAAGCAAGGTTGATGAGGTTTCAGCCGTTTCTTGAAAAAGCGTTTGAATTAGATGGTATTATTGAATCGCCGCTTATCGAATTAAAATATTATGATAACGAAAACAATATTTTCTTAAAGGGAGATCATGCACTTCCTATTTCGGGCTCAATTAAAGCCAGAGGTGGAATTTATGAAATCCTTAGATATACTGAACAGTTACTATTTAAATATGACCTATTACATATCGATGATGATTACAGCATTTTAATGAATGAAAGCTATCAAAAGTTTCTGAATAAATTTGAAATTGTTGTAAGTTCAACGGGGAATTTAGGTTTGAGTATTGGTATAATCAGTGCAAAACTTGGATTTAAAGTTTATGTTCATATGTCTCATGATGCTATGCAATGGAAAAAAGATATGTTAAGGAATTTAGGGGTTCATGTTATTGAACATACATCTGATTATTCTCAAGCTGTTATTGAAGGTCGAAAAGCTTCTGATAGTAAAGATAATAGTTATTTTGTTGATGATGAAAATTCGGTTAATTTATTTATGGGATATGCAGTAGCTGGTTTGAGACTCAGAAATCAACTCAAGGATAAAGGATTAAAAATTACCAAGGAAACACCTCTATTTGTTTATATCCCTTGTGGAGTAGGCGGTGGTCCTGGAGGTATATGTTATGGTTTGAAGGAAGTATTTGGTGATTTGGTACATATCATCTTTGTAGAACCAACACATGCCCCATGTATGCTTCTTGGCATGGCAACTGGCACTCATGATGAGTTTTCGGTTCAAGACTTTAATATTGACAATATTACCATAGCAGATGGATTAGCGGTTGGTAGAGCTTCGAAGTTTGTTGGAAAGACAATAGAAAAATTATTGATGGGTATTGTAACGGTTGAAGATCATGAATTGTTAAAATACTTAAAACGTCTAGTTGATCAATATGAACTTTATTTAGAGCCTTCCGCTTTGGCTGGTTTTAAAGGTCTGGATATGCTTTTAAACCAGGATGTGGATTTGCATGGTGATCATGTTATAACGACCTTACAGATAAAAAATGGAACACATATTGTGTGGTCAACGGGTGGTAATATGGTACCTGATGAAGTAATGGAAAAATACTATGAAAAAGCAAATAAGTAGACCGGTGATGTATCACTTGTCTACTTATTTTTTTGTTCCATTTCTTTTCTGTTATTAAATCCCTCTATCCGGTCTTCTTCGGTAATCTCATGACCACAATAAGAACAGTACTGGGAATCTTTTTTTATTGAATATAAACAGTGGGGACAGATGATTTGTCTATTGATACGTCTTGTGATCAATAAGTATATGATCAGACTTGATGGACAGTGAATCAATCCAAAAAACCCCCATAACCATTTGCTTTCACCACGTTTGCTTGCATCATTAAACATCCAAGTCGCTTGAGTGAATAATATTAGTAAAACCAATATGATGCCATAGGTTTCCAGTTTCATTTGAATACCACCTTCCGTCTGATTATTCCGATTATCGGTAAAGTAAATGGCATGATGCCTGAGACAACTAATAAATATCTTCTTATAAAAATGACTAAACTGTCATAAGTGATTGCATATGCGGTTATCAGTAGTACTGCAGCTAAACACATAAATACAATCAATGAAACCTTATTGGATTTTCTCTGTTTTATTTCAGCGTTATTGATAGCATTAGCTACAGCTAGATCGATTGTTTCTGTTGGAATGGGAGAATCGATTGTTTCTGTGTTTAATAGTTCATAATACAAACGACAGTCATCACAAGTTTTTAGATGATTAAGGATTTCGTCATTTATATTGTTCTTTAAAATATTTGATTCTATTTTATGACATGTTTTCATTCTAATCTCCTTTCAGTTCACCTTGTAATTTCTTGATTGTATTGTGAATACGAGACCTTACAGTACCTATAGGACAATTGAGTATAGTGGCGATTTCTTCGTAACTATAACCATAGTAATGTTTTAATATAAACGGCATACGTTGTGATTCTTTATAAGTCTTCAGGTGCGTCATAACTTTTATAAATCGATCTTTTTTAATATATTGATCTTCAATGGATTCGATATCTGAGGCAAAAACATCTAATACATCAGCATTAGTAAATAAGAGACGTTTATCTCTCTTTTTAAGATTCAAATAATGATTGTTGGCTATTTGAATGAGCCAAGTTGAGAACTTCGATTTGCCATTAAATCCATCAATATTGAGAATGGCTTTGACCATGGTTTCTTGAGTGACATCCTTCGCGACCTCTTCATTGTAGGAGAGTTTTAACAAGTAACCATAAACGATAGAGTAGTTTTGTGATAATAATATAGACAGAGCTTTTTTATTGTGCTTTTTAGAAAGTTCTATTAACTTGGATTCGTCCACGTTATCACCACCTATTTTAATTCAAATTTTTTAATAAAGGTTACACTTAATCCTAACATTATTAGTATACCCAATAAAGACAATATAATTGAGCAAATAAAATATTTTGTCATTGGAATTAGAACTAAGCTTTGCAATAAATGATAAGGTCCGAACTTCATAAACGAAAATAGGCTTATAAGACTTGGCAGAATATAGTAACTGATAAGTGTTGTTGTTAGGACTGCAAAAGTACTTTTTGTTAAAATGCTCATCAAAAATACAAGTGTGATGTTAAAATCTAAAAATAGGAGGAATCCAAGTGCGCTGTTTGCTGTCATTGAAATACTAGTAGAAAAATCATTAAATACGACACCTGAATAAACATAATTAATTATAATACTGAGAATCACAATAATATTTGTATAAACAACATATACCAAATACTTAGAAATCACCATGGATTTCAAATTGATGCCTACTGTAAATGGAATTACAATTCTTTTACTTTTAAATTCATGTATGATTAGTTTTGCAGAGAAAATTATAATTACCAAACCCATAATCTCATATAAGTCACCAAAAAAACTCTGTATAGAAGCAGTTTGATTTGCCTGGATTAATGTTGAAAAATCAACATCACCACTCATTTGACTTTCAAGGATTTTAGGCAAAAAGTAAGTGATTACAGGTGTCGTAAATGCAAAAAGTAGTCCAATTATACCGATGATTAGAAGTTTATAGGTTCTAATTAGTTCTAATGTTTCTTTGTAAAAATAACTTTTAAATGTCATGATTGAACCATCCTTATAAATATATCTTCAAGTGTGCTTTTCTTCTGATTAAAAGAAGTGATCGTAATCGGGAGTGCAGTTAGTTGTTTTAAAATATCTTTTGAATGATGGTTTAAATATATAATGTACTCATCATCTTCTGTTTTGACATCAACAATGTCTTTCATCTTTTTCAGTTGTGATGTATCAAAGGGTGTATCGGTAGTTATTTTATAAATAGGATCCTCATACTGATTGATTAATTCTTTTACTGTGGATTCTAATTTAATAATACCATCATTCAAGATAGCTATTTTATTACAAACTCTTTCTACATCATCTAAAATATGTGTAGAGAAGAAAATTGTTTTGCCTTGATTCTTTAAGGTGACAAGTGTATCGAGGATATCTTTTCTCCCTTGAGGATCCAAAGCAGAAGAGGGTTCGTCTAGTAACAAGAGTTCTGGGTCGTGAAATAATGCACTGGCCAACCCCAATCTTTGTTGCATACCTCTAGAATAATTCTTTATTTTTCTTTTATTCGCATCTAAAAGACCAACGAGTTCTAAAAGCTCATCTGTTCTCTTGGTAATGTGAGGATGCTTTTTTAATGAACCGATGAATTTTAAGTATTCACTTGAAGTCATGTAATCATAAAATTTTGGTGATTCTGGTAAGTATCCAATTTGATTATTGTTAATGTTAAAAAAACCAGATGTCTGTGTGATCAAACCAGTCAAGATATTTAATGTAGTTGATTTGCCAGCACCGTTTCTGCCGATAAAACCATAAATATCACCTTTATTGACTTCAAAATCCACACCTTTTAAAACCTGGTGTCCATTATAGTTTTTGTATAAATCGGTTACTTTAATCATGTGAGTTTCTCCCTATAAGTAAGAATAAAATTGGGCCTATTGTATTTACGAACAAAATAATTATTATCCACACAGTTTTTGATAAATTCTTTACGCCGTATTTATTGAGTTGTAAGATTGCAAAGAGAATTAAACTGAATTGGATGATTATCAGTGGTACCAACATAATCATTAATTGCATTATGGAAATATCTGAAAAAAATTCATTCATTTTTTATTACCTCCTATTGATTAGACAACTCAATTCAAAAAAAGTTCAAAAATCTATAAAAAATGTTTTAGGCCTCTATATCTTGTGGGTATAGATATCATATCAAGATAGAGAGGTGAGTTTATGAATGTGACAATCGATGCAAGTGAATTTAATACCATTGAAGAATTTCATGAGTTGTTGAAGGAAAAATTAAATTTTCCCGAAGACTATGCAGATACGTTAGATGAACTATGGGATTGCTTAGTGAACCACTGTTCTTTACCGCTAAATTTATTCTGGACAGATTTTGAGGTGAGTAAGACTTTAATAGGAGAATCGATAACAGAAATCGTTGATCTTTTTAATGAGGCACATGATGAAATTGAAGACTTTGTGATAGAATTCCAATAATAATCGACTACGGTCGATTATATTTGTTTTTGAACTTATTTTCTATTAGAGACTATGTTATGATAGTTTTGTAGAAAAAGGAGGCAATATGCTGAAAGAAAGAAATGAATTAGATAGTGTGTATCAATGGAATTTAGATTCTCTTTACCCATCAGATGATGAATGGGAAAAAGATTATATAATGTCAGAAACTTTATTTGCTGAGTTGAAGACAAAGGAAGGTAAAGTATTAGAGAGTGCTAAGAACTTAGAAGATACTATACAATTGTATTTAGATGGCAGTAGAAAATTATCTAGGATTGCCACCTATGCAAAAATGAAACAAGATGAGAATACAAAATTAAGTCATTATCAAAGTTTGAATGCACGTGCAGAAACACTAGATGTTGCATTTAAAGAAGCGTCATCATACTTAGTACCTGAAATAATGATGGGTGATGAGAACTTGATTAAAACATACTTAAAGGATGATGCTCTAAAGTTATATTCACAGTTCATGGAGAATATTCTTAGATCAAGAGCACATACTTTATCGCCAGAAGGAGAAGCGCTACTGGCTCAAGCTGCTGAGTTATTTTCAGCTCCGAGCAATGCCTTTGGTATGTTAAATGGTGCAGATTTAAAATTCCCGAATGTAATGGATGAGAATGATGAAGAAGCGTCTCTTACTCACGGGTCATTTATTCCGTTTATGATGAATAAAGATCGTAGAGTTAGAGAAGATGCTTTTAAAAAGTATTATAAAGTCTTTGATGACCATAAAAATACATTTGCAAGTTTGTTATCATCTGAAGTTAAAAAGAATATTTTTAATGCCAAGGCTAGAAAATATGAATCGGCAAGAGCGGCTGCGTTATTCGAAAACAATGTTCCTGAATCGGTTTACGATCAACTTATTGAAGCTGTTCATAAGAACTTACCAAGTATGCACAAGTATATGGCGCTTAGAAAAAGAATGCTAGGCGTTAAAAAATTAAGACCGTTTGATTTATATGTACCATTAATTGAAGATGTTGATATGAAGTACACATATGACGATGCAAAAAAGACTGTTTTGGACTCGTTACAGATTTTAGGAAAAGATTATACAGAAACGGTTAAATCATCTTTTAAAGATAGTTGGATAGATGTCTATGAAAATGTTGGCAAGAGAAGTGGTGCGTATTCTTGGGGAACGTATGATTCAAAACCATATATTCTATTGAATTACCATGATGAACTAGGTGATATGTTTACTCTGACTCACGAACTGGGACACTCGTTACATAGCTATTATACAAGAAATAGTCAACCTTTTGTTTATGGTAATTACAGTATATTTGTTGCAGAAGTTGCTTCAACAACAAATGAATCTCTATTGAACAAACATTTGTTAGACAATGTATCTGACAAGCAAGAAAGACTTTATTTATTGAATAATTACCTTGAGAATTTTAGAGGCACAGTATTTAGACAAACTATGTTTGCTGAGTTTGAAAGAGATATTCATGCGTATGCTGCAGATGGTGGAGCGCTTACTGCTGAGCAATTGTGTAAAATGTACCGTGAATTAAATCTCAAATATTATGGCGAGACGTTAGATATGGATGCAGAACTAGATTTGGAATGGGCAAGAATTCCTCATTTCTATTATAATTTCTATGTTTTCCAATATGCAACTGGATTTTCTTCAGCTGTTGCACTTGCAGATAAGATGACCAAAGAAGGACAAGAAGCAGTAACAGCTTTTAAAGAGTTTTTAAGTGCTGGTTCATCAGATTATCCTATTGAAGTTTTAAAGAAGGCTGGGGTTAATATGGAGACACCTGGTCCTGTAAATGATGCTTTGGATGTATTTAATGCTTTAGTAGACGAAATGGAAAAGTTAGTATAATTAACGGAACTTATAATGTGACTCTTTTGAGTTATGTTATAGGTTCTTTTTTTACTTCAAAAATTCACCATATTGTACTATAATTGAAATAGAATGATAGGAGATCGTATGAAGTATCAAAATGTAATTTTACACATTGAGTCATTAATTAAAGACGGAGAGCTCTCATCTGGTAACAAATTACCTTCTGTTAGAATTTTGGCAAAAGAACTAGGGTGTTCAAAATCGACAGTTACTAAAAGTTATGATATGTTAGTCCAGAATAAGTTGGCATATTCAATTGAGAAATCAGGGTATTTTCTGATGAATGAGCCTCAGGAACGATTGATGTCTAATCGGATAGAATTTTATCAGGCGAACTGTTCAAATGGTATTGTACATAAAAATGAGTTACAACAGTTGCTTAATAAAAGTTTTGATCACCAGTCATATTTTTCTGAACAGGACATTGAAGGTTTTTATCCGTTGAGAGAAAAATTAAAACACTATTTTATGATAAGAAAGATATTCGCTGGCACACATGATATTTTCATTATGCCATCTTTTATTCAGTGTATTGCTGCTATATTGTCTATTAATGGGCTTAATGATGGTATAGTAGTTGAAGACCCGATAGATAAAAGTATAGTCAATCTTTTTAAAAGAAAAAAGAATATCCACTTATTATCAAGAGAATTGCCTATAGATTTTAATTTGCTTGAATTAATGTTTATCAAAGAAGAGATTCAGGTCTTATTCATTACAACGCATATACATATTCCTACTGGTGTTTCTTTAGACTTGATTGAGAAAAAACAATTGCTTGCGTTATGTGGTCAATACGATGTAAAAATTATTGAAATAAACCATTATGAAGAAGCCTTTACTTACGAAGAATCCCAAAGTCTGTACGCTCTGGATAAACAAGATATTGTTTTTCATATTAAAACGTTTAATCATGTGATATCAAATCATCTTAATTTGGTCGCATTAATTGTGCCAAAAGCATTTGTATCTAAAGTGAAATACTACAAAGAGGCAATGTTAGGTTTTACAACTTTGTTTGAGCAACTCTTGTTGACTCAGTATTTTGATTCTGACATAACATCCGTACAGTTTGTTCATAAACAGGAGCAAAATTTCTTGGTGCTTATGGAATACTTAAAAGACTTTGATAATTGTGAAGTCTATTTTACCGATGCACCCATGTTTGCTTTTGTAAAAGTGCCGTTTCATTTCAATTTAGAAACAATGATCATTGAATTGAGTAAACAAAATATAATAATTGAAGGATTAAAAGACTATTTTATACATGAACATACATTTAAAGGATTTATTATTTCTGTTAATGCTGTGAGTAATCATGAGTTACATCAAGGATTACAAGCGATTAAAAATAGGATCAACAACAATTAGGGGGATAAATATGAGCATAAAAATTATTACAGATTCGGCATGTGATTTACCGAAATCATTGCTTGAAATGCTAGACGTTGATGTCATGCCGTTATTGGTTTACTTAGATGATGTAGAGCATAGAGATGGCGAGACGATATCGCACAAGGAGTTCTTTGATGCAATGAGAGCTGGCGCTAAAACGCGAACGGCGCAAATTCCGACTGTTGTATTTGAAGAATATTTTAAAAGGTATGCTGAAATAGGAGATGATGTACTTTATATTGCTTTCTCATCAGGGTTATCAGGTACTTATCAAACTGCTGAATTGGTACGAAATGACATCATGGAAGAATACCCAAACTTTAATTTACATATTATTGATTCGAAATGTGCTTCGATAGGTTTTGGCTTAGTTGTATATTATGCAGCTCAAATGGCGAAAGCTGGCGAATCGATGGAAAAGATTATAGAAAAAACAATGTTCAACAAAGAACATATGGAGCATATATTTACAGTGGATGATTTAGAATATTTATATAGAGGTGGAAGAGTGAGTAGAGGTGCTGCAGTTGTAGGTTCTATGCTCAATATCAAACCTATTCTAGATGTTGAAGATGGTAAATTGGTTCCTCTACAAAAAATCAGATCAAGAAAAAAGGCAATAAAGAGAATGGTTGAAATCATGGGAGAAAGAGGTGTTGATTTAGATCAGCAAACCATTGGAATCAATCATGGTGATGATATTGAGACAGCTGAGTTATTACAATCAATGATTATTGAACGATTTGGCAGTAAAGACTTTATTTTAAATTATGTCGGTTGTGCTGTTGGCGCACATTCAGGTCCTGGAACATTATCGGTATTTTTCCTTAATTCATTATAATTCGCTATTATATTATTTATTAGACATGTTGATATTATTCAATATGTCTTTTATTTATATGGGAAAAGTCAAAAAAACTCCCGAAGGAGTTATATTTTGTTATAAGATTCTAAAGCTTTGTAAGAGCTACGAACAAGTGGAGAAGAGGCAACAGCTAAAAAACCGAGTTCGTAGGCAACGCCTTCATACTTTTTAAACATATCAGGGTGAATGTATTCAACCATTTCAATATGTTCTTTAGAAGGTTGCATATATTGACCTATGGTTACAATGTCGCAGCCGGCATCTCTTAGATCACTTAGAGTTTGAATGACTTGATCTTCTGTTTCGCCTAATCCAAGCATAATCCCTGACTTTGTCGTCATTTTGGGATTGATATCTTTTATGATTCTTATGACCTCAAGCGACTGATCGTAATCGGCTTCGGGTCTTACAGATTCATATAATGATCTAACGGTTTCTATATTGTGATTAAAAACATCTGGATTTGAGTCTATAACTCTATTCAAAAGCTCTCTTTTGCCATTAAAATCAGGCGTTAATACTTCAATCGATGTTTTAGGATTAAGTTTTCTTATTTCAATGACCGTCTGATAAAAATGTTCTGCACCTTCATCTTTTAAATCATCTCGAGTCACGGATGTGATAACAGCATGCTTTAAACCTAATTCAGATATGGCTTTGGCAACATTTTGTGGTTCGTTTTTCATTACCTCTTCTGGAGGATTTGAAGTCACATTACAGAATTTACAATGTCGAGTACATTCTTTTCCGAGTATCATGAAAGTTGCTGTTTTAGACCCAAAACATTCCAGTCGGTTTGGACAATTGGCTGCTTCGCAAACGGTATTAAGTTGATATGAATCCAATAGGTTTTTAACTTTATTTAAATGTGCGGTACTTGATAATCGAACGCGCATCCATTCTGGTTTTCTTTTCATGTGGCCTCCTAGAAAAATAGTGAAACGATTTCATCTGCTGCGATATTCTTAAAATAATCGTCTAAGGCAAAATTAGACAAAGTGTTTTTGATATCAGTTTCTGTATGAATGGTTCCGATAAACGCTTTTTCGATATCTGAAACCTCTAACTTGCTAAAGAAATCGCCGTAAAATTTAATGCCTGTAAAACTGCCTTTTTTAATTTGGAAATATGTTTCAAGTATACCGCCTGAAAATTTCTTAGTTTGATACCCTTGATAATTTGGTGAGTTTCCATAGTTCCATTCCCAAGTTTTAAATCTTTTTTTCTCGATTGCTTCAATAGCTTTTATATCTTCTTTGGAAAATTCGTAGAAAGATGCATTTTCAACTGTTTCGTTGATATGTTCGTTGATGAGTGATCTGAACTTCATGATATCGATATCATCTTGTAAATGTGATTGAATATTAGTCACTCTGCTCTTAACTGATGAAACGCCTTTAGACTCAAGTTTGAGTTTTGGTGGATTGATCGCTTTTGATAAATCACCAATATCTGAGCTGAATAAAAGAGTACCATGGTGTAAAAGTCTTTCTTTATATTTATATTGCGCATTTCCAGAGAATTTTTTACCTTCTATGGTTAGATCGTTTCGACCAGAAAACTCTGCATTGACGCCAAGCTTCTTTAAAACTTCTAAAATGGGTTGTGTAAATTTTCTAAAATCCGAAAAAGAGTCGGAATCTGTTACGATAAATGCAAAATTGGTATTGCCTAAATCACAAAAAACGGTTCCGCCGCCAGATAGTCTTCTGACGACATCGATGTCATTATCCTTAACGTAATCATAATTTATTTCAGCTAAAGCGTTTTGGTTTTTACCAATTAAAACAGATCTTTTGGCTCGCCAAAGCATGAATATATCATCGTTGTAGTGCTTCATCATATATTCTTCAGCTGCCATATTAAAACTTAAAGACGTATTTTCGTTCAAAATAATTTTCATAACTTCATCCTCCTAACACTAATTGAAATTATCATACCATATAAAATAAGATTGTAAAGGGCTTTCTATTTGTGAATTTTCAGAAAATTGCAACAATTTCAGAATAATTCAAAGAAAGCCTTTACAATGAGGCGTTTATAATATAATATTAATACAAATTAATAACGTTCCAAACGATTGTATTCGGGAGATACTGGGTAAACAGTAGCCGAAGGAGAAATTTTACTAAACTCAATAGGTAAGAGAAACTCTCAGGCAAACAAATCGATGCAAGATGGAACTCTGGAAAAGCGAAAGCGCCGAAGGAGGAACGGGAAACCGGAAACTCTCAGGTAAATAAACAGAGACGCGATTGAGGCTATTTTAGTCATGCATTCGTGTCTTTTTTATTAACGTCAAAATAACGTCTATAAAACATTACTATAAACGTCAATTAGATATTCCATTTGGGTTTAGTATGTGTCATAATAGGCATATAATTTTTAAAGAGGGGGGCATTATGGAGTTAAAACGGACAGCACTTTATGACAATCATGTAAAATGTGGAGGACAAATCGTAGACTTTGCGGGATATGAATTACCAATACAGTATGTTGGGATATCTGAAGAACATCATAGCGTAAGAAATAAAGTTGGTTTGTTTGATGTATCACACATGGGAGAAGTTTTGGTTACTGGCAAAGAGTCTCTTTCTTTTGTCCAGAACTTGGTATCAAATAATGTCAAATCACTTGTTAACAACCAAGTGCTTTATACCGTGATGTGTTATGAAAACGGTACAGTTGTTGATGATTTATTGGTTTACCGTATGACCGAGGATAAGTTCTTCTTAGTGATTAATGCAGCCAATATCGAAAAGGATGTAAAGTGGATCCAAAAGCAAGGTGAATCATTTGATGTCACAATAGAAAATCAATCGGATTCATTTGCTCAACTAGCGTTACAAGGACCAGATGCTCAAGGGCTTCTACAATCATTTGTCGATTTTGATCTGACTGAAATTGAATTCTTTAATTTTAAAGAATCCGTTTCAATAAATGGTATAGAAGCATTGGTCTCAAGAACAGGTTATACAGGTGAGGATGGATTTGAAATATATTCTAAACCCGAGGATGCTTCAATGCTTTGGGATTTACTTGTTGAAGCTGGTGCTATGCCGATTGGCTTAGGTGCTAGAGATACTTTAAGATTTGAAGCATGTTTGCCACTTTATGGTCATGAAATCAGCGATCAAATCAATCCGTTAGAAGCTGGACTATCTATGTTTGTAAAACTGGATAATGATGATTTCATCGGAAAAGAAGCACTTGTTAAAATAAAAGAAGAAGGCATAACAAGAAAAATTGTTGGTTTGGAAATAAGTAAAGGGATCGCGAGAGAAGGTTATACCATCTTAGTAGGCGAACAGGAGATTGGACATATTACTACAGGTTATAAGTCGCCAACTGTGGGTAAAAGTATCGCTTTAGCATTAATTGATAAAACACATGCAGTAATGGGTAACAATGTATTGGTTCAAGTTAGGAAGAAACAAATTCCTGCAACTATAATAAGTAAGAGATTTTATAAGAAGAATTATAAGAAATAGGAGGAAGATTATGAAGGTTTTAGAGAATTTATTGTACACTGAGGAACATGAATGGTTAAAAGTTGAAGGCAATACTGCATATTTTGGTATTACAGATTACGCACAAAATATGTTGGGTGGTATCGTTTATGTTGAATTACCAGATGAAGATGATGAATTAGAAAAAGGTGAAAACTTTGCAGTTATCGAGTCGGTAAAAGCAGCAACTGACATAATTGCCCCTGTTGATGGTACTGTACTTGAAGCCAATGAAGATTTAGACGATAGCCCTGAAAAAATAAACGAGTCACCTTTTGAAGCGTGGATTGTTAAGATAGAAATATCTGACGCATCTCAATTGGAAGGACTTATGGACGCCAAAGCTTATGAGGCATTCTGTGCAAAGGAGGCATAATATGTTTCCATATATTCCTGTCTCTAAACATGATGAGACACATATGCTTGAAGTGATAGGGGCAAAATCTGTTGACGATTTATTTGTTGATATTCCCGATACTTTAAAACTTAAAAGAGATTTAGAGTTACCACGTCATAAGTCAGAAATTGAAATAAGAAATATAATACATAAACTTGCAAATAAAAATACAAGTGCATCTGAGAAACTATGTTTCTTAGGAGGCGGTACATACGATAGTTATATTCCATCTATTGTACCGTATTTAACATCTCGTAGTGAATTTGCAACAGCTTATACACCGTATCAACCTGAGATTAGTCAAGGAACACTTCATGCGATTTTTGAATTTCAAACATTAGTTGCCAATTTAACTGATATGCACTGTTCTAATGCCTCTATGTATGATGGGCCTACAGCAGCAGCAGAAGCAGCTTTAATGGCATTTGATAAACAAAAAGGAGATACTTTACTAATTTCAAACACAGTAAATCCTAAAATTAGAGCTGTGGTAGAAACTTATTTAAAGTTTCGAGGTTATAAAGTAGTCATTATTAATCAAACCGATTTCGTTACAGATCTAGACGATTATAAAGAAAAGATCTCAAAAGATGCAGTTGGTTTGTTGGTTCAATCACCAAATTACTACGGGGTGGTTGAAAACTATACAGAAATGTTTGAACTTGCAACTGAAAATAAAGCGCTAAATATCATGTATACAGATCCATCGTCGTTAGGCATTCTTAAAACGCCAGGTGAATACGGTGTAGATATTGCAATTGGTGATATGCAACAATTTGGAAATGCAATGAACTACGGTGGTCCTCATATTGGTTTTATGGCAGCTAATAAGAAACTAATGAGAAAATTACCGGGTCGTATAGTTGGCGAATCTGTTGATCATAGTGGTAAACGTGCCTATGTATTGACATTGCAGGCTAGAGAACAACATATAAGAAGAGAAAAAGCGACATCGAACATTTGTTCTAACCAAGCGTTAAATGCTTTGAGTTCAACTATCTATATGTCTGTTTTAGGGAAAAAAGGTATGAAGGATGTGGCTGTTAACTCAACAAATAAAGCGCATTACTTATATAATGAACTTTTAAAAACAGGTGTATTTACAGAAGTAACGAAACAGAACTTCTATAGAGAATTCATATTAGAATCTAAAATAGATGTGTCTGTCTTAAATCAGTCTTTAAATGAGGCTGGTATACTTTCTTTAATAGAAGTTGAAAAAAATATTGTTCAGATTGCAGTTACTGAAAACAGAACAAAAGAAGAACTCGATTATTTCATTAAGACTGTGGAGGTGATGTGATGAGAAAATATGATCAACTAATATTTGAAATTTCAAAACCGGGTCATATCGGGTATTCACTTTCTGATGATGAGTTCACATCAATGGATTATACGAAATATTTTAATGATGATTCATTAAGACAAACAGAGTTAGAATTTCCTGAAGTTAATGAGACTGAAGTTGTTAGACATTATACTGCACTCAGTAATTTGAACTTTGGTGTTGATACAGGATTTTATCCTTTAGGATCTTGTACCATGAAATACAATCCAAAAATTAATGAAGAGATGGCTGGGAATCTTAAATTTTCTTCTGTTCATCCGGAGCAACCAGAGTCAGATGTACAAGGGACTTTAGAATTGATGTATAATGCCTCAAATTCATTAGCTGAAATAACAGGTATGGATAAGATATCACTCCAACCAGCGGCAGGCTCGCATGGTGAATTAACGGGTTTAATGATGATGAAAGCCTATCATTTAAAAAATAATAATGCTCATAAAGTTAATATAATTGTTCCTGATGCAGCACATGGAACAAATCCTGCAAGTGCCAATGTAGCCGGTTTTAATATTATTGAAATTAAGTCTACAAAGAATGGTGCAGTTGATTTGGATTCTTTGAAAGAAGCTATTGATGAAAATTTTGCAGGTTTGATGTTGACCAATCCGAGTACACTTGGGTTGTTTGAAAAGAATATAGAAGCTATAACTGAGATCGTACATGATGCTGGTGGATTACTCTATTATGATGGTGCTAATATGAATGCCATCATGAGTAAAGTTAGACCTGGCGATATGGGATTTGATATCATACATCTAAATCTTCATAAAACATTCTCAACACCACATGGTGGTGGGGGTCCTGGCGCTGGTCCTGTAGGTGTCAAATCTTACTTGGAACCATTTTTACCATACCCGGTACTAGAGAAAAGTGATGAGAATTATACATTAAATTATGATAGACCAGACTCAATTGGTAAGATAAAGAATTATTATGGAAATATCGGTATTGTCATTCGTGCATATACTTATATTCTTGAAATGGGATCAGATGGATTAAAAAGAGCCAGTGAAGTTGCAGTATTGAATGCCAATTACATGCAAGCGAGACTGAAAGAACACTATTTATTACCGATTGATGAATTATGTAAACATGAGTTTGTTTTGAGTGGTAATTTCGGTTTAACTCATGGGATTAATACCATTGATATCGCCAAGAGACTGATTGATTACGGATTCCATCCGCCAACAATCTATTTCCCATTAATTATAGATCAAGCTATGATGATAGAACCAACTGAAACAGAAAGTCTGGAAAGTATGGATAAATTCATTGACGCTATGATTGAAATCAGAAAAGAAATTGATGATAATCCTGATGTATTACATCAAGCGCCAACTACTACTTATATTTCTCGTATTGACGAAGTTCAAGCTGCGAGAAATCCAATTTTAACTTATAAAAAACAGGAGGCATAAATGTTGGATCATATTAAAGCACTTGACCCAAAACTTTATGAAGCAATACAATTAGAAATGAATAGACAACAATCTCATATTGAATTGATCGCTTCAGAAAACTTTACAAGTAAAGCTGTCATGGAGGCAAACGGATCTCAATTAACCAATAAATATGCTGAAGGTTATCCTAATAAAAGATATTATGGTGGTTGTGAATATGTTGATTTAGCAGAACAACTTGCTATCGATAGAATGAAAGAATTATTTGGAGCGGATCATGCCAATGTTCAGCCGCATTCTGGCTCACAAGCCAATATGGGTGTGTATATGGCTGTATTAAAGCCTGGAGACAAAATATTAGGAATGGACTTATCAAATGGTGGTCATTTAACTCACGGCGCACCAGTTAATTTCTCAGGACAATTATATGAAGTTGCTTCTTATTCAATTGATGAAAATGGCTATATTGATTATGAAAACCTTAGAGAAATAGCACTTAAAGAAAAACCTAAAATGATAGTTGCTGGGGCAAGTGCGTATCCAAGAGCTATTGATTTTGAAGCATTCAAAAAAATAGCGGATGAAATAGGCGCTTACTTATTAGTAGATATGGCTCATATTGCTGGTTTGGTAGCAGCGGGTCTTCATCAGAATCCTGTACCATATGCTGATTTTGTTACAACAACAACTCATAAGACTCTTAGAGGTCCTAGAGGTGGTGCGATTCTATGTAAAGCAGAATTTAAAAAAGCAATCAATAAAGTGATATTCCCTGGTATTCAAGGTGGACCTTTGATGCATACAATAGCTGGTAAAGCAGTATGTTTCTTAGAAGCATTACAACCTGAGTTTAAAACATACCAGCAACAAGTTTTGGATAATGCTAATGCACTAGCTGAGGCATTTACAAAACGAGGATTCAACTTGGTTTCTGGTGGTACGGATAACCACTTGATGTTACTAGACCTTAGAAACAAAGGTGTTACGGGTAAAGTTGCTGAAAAGTTATTAGATTCAATTGGTATCACTACCAATAAGAATACAGTGCCAAATGAAACAGAAAGTCCTTTTGTAACTTCAGGTTTGAGAATTGGAACACCTGCTATAACTACAAGAGGTTTTGTTACAGAAGATATGGATGAAATAGCGGATATCGTTGATTATGCACTCAGTCATTTAGAAGATGATTTATCAGCAGTAAAAGATAGAGTAAAGACTTTATGTGATAAGTATCCATTATATAAATAGTAATATCCTAAAGAATCAGTCCTTAAGACTGATTTTTTAGTACAATAATGTTCACTTTCATGTTGCAAACAACATTCTGTATAGTTCGTATAGTATACTAATAGTAGGAGGTAGATGTTATGTGGACAAGATTAGAGTTGAAAACACGTGCTAAAAAAGTTTTGAGTGAGAGTTACTGGAAAGCATTTTTGGTTAGTCTTATTATAGTAATAGTTGGTGGTGGTGATGGTGGTGGTAGTTCCAGTTCGGGAACAAATTATACAGTCACCAACTCTCAATTTGATTTAGAAAGATTTTTATTGATAGGTAGTATAATTTTCATAGGTGTACTACTCTTTATAGCATTTAGAATATTCCTTGGCTTTGGATTGGAAGTCGGTTCTAGAAAGTATTTCATTAGATCCAGTGAAGGTAATACTAATTTAAATCATATTAAATTTGCTTTTAAATCAGGTCAAATTGGAAATGTAATTGTATCAATGCTGTATAGGAGTATCCTTCTACTTTTATGGTTCTTATGTTTGATTATACCAGGTATTATAAAATCTTATGCTTATAGATTCGTACCATATCTATTGGCGGATAATCCTGGCTTATCACCATCAAGGGCGATTGAACTCAGTAAAAAAATGACTGATGGACAAAAAATGGATATGTTTGTTTTAGACTTATCATTTATAGGATGGTATATTTTAGGGGGACTAGCACTAGGTATTGGTGTATTGTTTGTAAATCCTTATAGGGATACTACCTATTCTGAACTCTATTTGGTTCTAAGAGATAACTTAATAAAATCAGGAGTATGTTCAGCCAATGATTTAAACTTACAGACAATAACTGATACAAAAGATATAGAATCGGATGACTGGGAGAGTGTATTCGATAGATATGATGATTAGAAAATTAAAAGCATAATAACAGTTAACCGCCTAAACTTCATTTAGGCGGTTTTGTATTTATTTATTGATAAGTTATTGTTTTTTTATACTACTATAGAGGAATTTTATGTTGACATAATAAATAAAACGATAATAACTGGTATTGTAATTTTACTTATTTGGTATATTTTCAAATGTTGTTTTCTAAGTCGTTTTCATATATAATTATAAGGATAGAAAAGGTATGGTGAACGATGTCAAAAGTATTAAAAGAATCTGATTTATACGAGCCGATAAAGGCGTTTTTTATTGGAAATGGTTATACTGTTAATGGTGAAGTCAAGAACATCGATATGGTAGTTTCCAAAGATGATGAACTCATTGCCATAGAGTTAAAACCGACTTTTAATTTAAAGTTGATCTTACAGGCAATTGATAGACAGAAAATGATTGATTCTGTTTATGTGGCAATTTTTAAACCGAAGTCTATTAACAAGAGATACAAAGAAATCGTACACTTGATAAAACGTTTGGAACTAGGATTAATTACCGTCAGTGTATTAAAATCCGGCACACGTGTTGTTGTAGAACAACATCCGCTAGAATTTAATCGTAAAAAAAATCATAAGAAAAAACAAGCCATTATAAAAGAAGTCAACAACAGAACAGGCATAATGGATAATGTCGGTGGTACTACTAAAGTAAAACAAGTAACAGCTTATAGAGAAGATTCTTTAGCAGTAGCAACTGCATTACTGGGATTTGAAGAAGCGTCTCCAAAAGATATAAAAAATATCACACGTATAAATAGAACCGGTCAAATTTTATATAAAAATTATTATGGTTGGTTTGAGAGGATTGGACAGGGAAGTTATAAATTGTCCGTTAAAGGTCATCAAGGTATTGAATCATTTAAGATCATCTCAAACTATTTCAAAGATAAATATGAAAAGGAAAGGATAACAGATGAAACTCAGTAAAATTAGTGAAGAAATTCTTAACAACAACGATAGTATAATTTCTAAAATATATGATGATAATATGATGTATTTTGACACTCATGGAAAGAAGAAGAAGTATCATATCAAAACGTATGGTTGTCAAATGAATGAGCATGATTCTGAGAAATTGGCTTCAACTGTTACATCTATGGGATATGAGGCAACACCTTTTTTAAATGATGCAGATTTGATATTGGTTAATACATGTTGTGTACGTGAACATGCTGAATTAAAAGTATATGGTAAGATAGGATCGTTTAAAGCATTAAAAGATAAGAATCCTAACTTGGTAATTGGTATATGTGGTTGTATGATGCAACAGGACCATGTGGTTAGAGAAATTAAAAGAAAATATAGACACGTAGACCTTGTTTTTGGTACACATAATGTTCATAATTTCCCATCACTTTTAAGTGAGTCAATGACAACAAGAAATACTTTGGTTCAAGTTTGGGATATCGATGGTGAAGTCATAGAAAACACAGATTCAAATAGAAAGTTTGAGTTAAAAGCTTTTGTAAACATTATGTACGGTTGTAATAACTTCTGTACGTATTGTATTGTACCGTATACAAGGGGAAGAGAACGAAGCCGTGAAAAAGAAGCGATAGTGGCTGAAATAAAGAAATTAGTAGAAAGTGGTACAAAAGAAATAACACTACTTGGTCAGAATGTAAATTCCTATGGTAAAACACTTGATGAGCCTGTCTCGTTCGCAGCATTATTATCAGAAGTTGCTGAGATAGAGGGAATAGAGCGATTGAAATTTATGACATCACATCCTAAAGATTTATCTAAAGGTGTAATTGATGTAATGGCTAAGTATGATAATATTTCGAATTATCTTCATTTACCAGTTCAAGCTGGGAGTAATGTATTACTTGAGGCTATGAATAGGAATTATACAAAAGAAAGTTATATGGAAATTATCAAGTATGCACGAGAATTAATGCCTGATATCTCATTGTCCACTGATTTGATTATTGGATTCCCTGGTGAAACAGAAAGTGACATTGATGAATTAATCGAACTTATAAAAGAAGTTAAATATGATTCAGCGTATACTTTTATTTATTCACAGAGAAAAGGCACACCAGCTGATGAAATGACCAATCAAATAGATGAGACAATCAAACATGATCGATTTAATAGAGTGCTCAATACACTCAATGAGATTATTCATGCTAAAAATTTGAGTCTAAAAGATAAAATAGTTGAAGTGTTGGTAGAAGGACATTCTAAAAAAGACAACACTTTAACAGGTAGAACTGAAGGCAATCGTTCTGTACACTTTACAGGTACGGATGCATTAATTGGAGAATTGGTGCAAGTAAAAATAACACAACCTAAGAAATTCTCATTAACTGGAGAATTAATGGAGGCATAAATGGCAAAATTAACACCTATGATGCAACAATACATGGAAATTAAAAAGGAATATGAAGATTATATTTTATTCTTTAGATTAGGTGATTTTTATGAAATGTTTTTCGATGATGCAGTGACTGCGTCTCGTGTATTAGATATAACCTTAACTGCAAGAGGCTGTGGTTTAGAAGAAAAAGCGCCACTTGCTGGTGTACCTTATCATGCCGCTGAAGGCTATTTGGCTAAACTTGTAAGCAGTGGACTAAAAGTTGCTATATGTGAGCAAATTGAAGATCCTAAACTTGCAAAGGGTATTGTTAAACGTGCAGTAACTAGAATCGTAACGCCTGGTACAGTGACGGATCCGACGATGTTAAATGATTCGCTTAATAACTATATTTTAACATTGTATCAAAATGAATCTGATTACGGATTAGCTTATTCAGATATTTCAACTTCTGAATTTAAAACAACTTTCTTCCATAATCTGAATCAAATTGATGTACTGATCAATGAAATATTAAAAGTTAATCCTAAAGAAGTAATTCTTTGTGATGGATTGGAATATAACGAACAGTTGATGACGTTTTTTAAAGACAATAACTTTATATTATCTTATTTTAACTCAGTACATTATAAATCAAAAGAAGCAGAATCTGTAATCAAAAGAATGTTCAATGTTTTTGCTGTGGAAAGCCTTGGGTTGACAGAGAGTATTTATTCAATGATTGCTTGTGGTGCGTTATTAGGCTATATAGAAGAAACTCAAAAGGTCAATCTAGTTCATTTTAACCATATTGAAATATATAAACATGATAGTTATATGATACTGGATAAATTCACAAGAAGAAATTTAGAACTCTCTGAAACAATGAGAGGACATGATAAAAAAGGCTCACTATTATGGGTATTGGATAAAACCGCTACTGCAATGGGAGCGAGAAATCTTAGGAAATGGATAGAGGCACCTCTATTATCTCAAACAGAAATTAATAAACGTCTGACTGCTGTTGAGTACTTCTATGAAAATATCGGTATTAGACAAGATATCAACGAGTACCTTTCTAGAATCTATGATTTAGAGAGATTGTCTTCAAAGCTAGTTTATGGAACTGTTAATGCAAGGGACATGTTAGCTCTTAAACAATCATTACAATTTTTACCGAATATCAAATCCATTCTAAGTGAATCTAGTAATGAACATCTATCGTCTATAGTACATCAGTTAGATGATTTAAATGATATATATTTCTTATTGGATCAATCTATTAATGAAGATCCACCACTTACTATTCGTGAAGGAAATATTATCAAACCAGCTTACGACGAAGATTTGTATGAACTTAGAGAAATCTTGAATAACGGAAAAGATTGGATTTTAAGATTAGAACAAGAAGAACGTGAAAAGACTGGTATCAATTCACTTAAAATTAGATTTAACAGAGTGTTTGGTTATTACATAGAGGTTACTAAACGTAATGTTGATCAGGTACCTGATAACTATATCAGAAAACAAACATTGGCAAATGCTGAACGTTACATATATCCTGAATTAAAAGATATAGAAACGAAAATACTAAATGCTGAAGATAAAATCAGTACATTGGAATACGATTTATTTGTTGGTGTAAAAGAGAAATTACTAAGTGAGATTCTAAGAATCAAAAGAACTGCGCAAATATTAGCAGAAATTGATACTTTATTATCTTTTGCAATAGTTTCTTATAACAATGACTATGTGAAACCAGAAATATGTGTTGATGGTGAAATTACAATAGAAGATGGTCGTCATCCAGTTGTAGAACACATTTCAAATGAGGAGTTATTTGTACCAAACAACACTGTTATTAATCAAGAAGACAATAGGTTTTATATTATAACAGGACCAAATATGGCTGGTAAATCGACTTACTTAAGACAAGTTGCATTGATTACACTAATGGCTCAAATTGGTTGTTTTGTACCTGCTCAGTACGCTAAAGTAGATATCGTTGATCGTATATTCACACGTGTTGGAGCATCGGATGACTTATCACAAGGACAATCCACATTTATGGTTGAAATGAATGAATTATCAAACATTCTTCATAATGCGACTGAAAAATCATTGATTATTCTTGATGAAATCGGACGTGGTACTTCAACGTATGATGGATTGAGTATTGCTTGGGCAGTTGTTGAGTATCTTTCGCAAAATGATAAAATTGGTGCAAAAACAATGTTTGCAACACATTATCATGAACTAACCGAGTTAGAAGGTAAATTCCCTGGTGTTAAAAACTATTGTATCTCTGTTAAAGAATCAGGAGATGATATTATTTTCCTTAGAAAAATTATCAGAGGTGGTGCAAATAGATCGTATGGTATTCAAGTAGCAAAACTTGCAGGAATTCCAAATCCGGTAATTGATAGAGCAAAAGAAATTTTACATGAATTAGAAAAACATGATATCAACAACAATATTACATCTATTCAGTCTAGTATGTCTGAAACTAAAGAATCTGTTGTTTTTAAGGAACATGAAGTTGTTGAAGTTTTAAAAGATATCGATGTATTAAAAGTAACGCCTATAGAAGCTTTAAATCTTTTATATGATTTAGTAGAGAGAGCGAAGAAATAATTATGTTAGATTACAGAATTATCCAATTAGATAAAGAAATATCAAATAAAATTGCTGCAGGAGAGGTTGTAGAAAGACCTCTTGCTGTGGTTAAAGAGCTAGTAGAAAATGCGATTGATGCTAAATCGACCAAAATAATTGTTGAAGTAAAAGATGCTGGTAAAACATTGATTCGAATTACAGATAATGGTATGGGTATTCAACCATCAGATCTTTTACTTGCTTTTGAACGTCATTCAACTAGTAAAATTAGATCCATCAATGATATTTATCATATTTCAAGTCTTGGTTTTAGAGGAGAGGCTTTAGCCAGTATTGCTTCTGTTTCTAATGTTGAGATGATATCAAAACATGGTGAGTCTGATTTGGGTAAAAGAATTCTATTATCGGGTGGTTTGGTGAAAGAAAACATCGATGTTGGTGCACCGCAAGGTACTACCATTATGGTAAAAGACTTATTCTTTAATACACCAGCTAGATTGAAATTTTTAAAAAGTAACAATGCTGAGCAAAATGCTATCAATGACATTATGTCCAAATTAGCGATGTCTCATCCTGAAATTTCATTCAAGTATATCGTTAATGGTCAAAATATATTCATCACACCAGGTAACAATAAATTATATGATGTTATTTTAAATATTTATCAAAGAGGTCTAGCGAAAAATCTATTACCAATTGATTATGTCGATAATGGGATTACTCTCACAGGATATACCAGTTCCATTGAAATGACACGAGGTAATCGACAGAATCAAATAGTTTTTGTAAATAATCGTTATGTAAAAAGTAAGACAGTTGAAGAAGCGATTGCAACTGTTTATCGTACAATAATTCCGCACAATAGATTTCCAATTGTATTTTTAAATATCCAAATAGATCCATCTTTGATTGATATAAATATACATCCTGCAAAAACTGAAATAAGGTTCCACCAAGAAGGAGTTATCAAGGATTTAATATATAAAGCTTTAAAATATGAAATTAATAAATTCAATCTAGTGCCGGATAAACCTTTAAATTCAACACCCGTTGAGAATAAAGAAGTTTTAAAGTCATATGCTGAAGTGAATAGATTGAAATCAAATGAAACGATATCTGCTAAACCTACACTGAATGTAAAAGAAGATATTGGTTCTTCGATCACAGAAACATCAGTACAGGAAAAAGTAACTAACAGCAATAAGACGCTTCATTCAACTCTAAAAAACAACTATCAACCAGATAGAGATGATCGAGAAAAAACAAAGGTTTTACTGAATAATTATAAGAACTTATCAAGTGATAAACCTTCTATATCTAAACCACTTGTAAGAGAAGATAATCATGTCATAATTGATAAGTCGATGGTGAGAGACGAGAAAGTTTTATCCAATAAACTCGTAAGAGAAACACCTTTTGTAGAAGAAATATATGAACCTCAAAAACCTATGTTCGAATCTGAAACTGAAACGATTTATGATAATTTGATGTTTATCGGTCAAATATTCAACACTTATTTAATCTATGAAAAAAAAGGGCAAATGTATTTGATAGATCAGCATGCTGCTCACGAAAAGATATTATTTGAGAATTTTGTTATGGATTTTAAGAATAAGAAAATTGTATCTCAGATGATATTAGTTCCGATTACTGTAGATGTTGGTACTATGACAAAAATGAATGTGTTAAATAATAAAGAGTCTCTACTAAATCTAGGATTTGATGTTGAGGAGTTTGGAGAAAATAGTTTGGTGGTACGAGAAATTCCACAGGCTTTTGATATTAAGACTGCTACTTTTTTGATTAATGATTTGATTGAAAAAATGGATTTCACATTGCCTGAAGAAAGATTTGAATTGGCTTTGGATTCTTTGATGCAGAGATCGTGTAAAGCAGCTATTAAGGCCAATGATCGATTGATGGAGATTGAAGTACAGTCATTGATTTCTCAATTAAAAGGATTAAATGATCCGTATACATGTCCTCATGGTAGACCTATCATTATAAAAATCAGCAAGAATGAAATTGAAAAGAAATTTAATAGAACATAGAAAGTGAATGATATATGAAAAATAAAGTAGTAATTTTAGTTGGTCCTACCGCTGTTGGTAAAACCGACATTTCAATCGATATTGCAAAAGAATTAGATGGAGAAATAGTATCATGTGATTCAATGCAAATATATAAACATTTTGATATCGGTAGTGCGAAACCTACAAAAGATGAGATGCAAGGTGTACCGCATTATTTAATTGATGAAATAGATCCTTTTGTAAATTTTTCTGTCTCAGATTATCAAGAAAAAGCAAAAGAATACATTAATGATATTTTTTCTAGAGGTAAAACACCAATTGTAACAGGTGGTACTGGTTTGTATGTTAACGCTTTAATGTATGACATGGATTTTTCAAAGTCAGCTTCGGATAAAAAATACCGAGAATCGCTTGAAAAACTAGCAGAAGAACAAGGTAATAGACATATACATGAAATGCTTAAAGATATAGATCCTAAGTCTTATAAAAAAATTCACTTTAACAACTTACGTAAAGTGGTTCGTGCTTTAGAAGTTTTCCATGTTACAGGACAAACGATAGATGATTTTAGTTCTGATTTAACAAAAACAAAAGATTACGACTATGTTTTAATTGGTTTAACTAGAAATCGTAAACGCTTGTATGTAAGAATTAATAAACGTGTGGAAATTATGATGGAAGCTGGTTTAATAGAAGAAGTTAAAAATTTGAAAGAAATGGGATTAAATGAGTCAAACACCTCAATGCAGGGTATAGGTTATAAAGAAGTGGTACCATATTTAAATGGTATGTATGATAAAGAGGCTATGGTATCTTTAATCAAACAAAATTCAAGACGCTATGCAAAGCGTCAAATGACATGGTTTAGAAGGTATGATGATATTCATTGGTTTGACTACGACACATATGACACTTACGAAGAGATGAAAGAAGCAATCATCCAACTAATCCATTCTTAAAAGATTAATATTGGAGGGGTTTTATGAAAAATGCACTAAACTTACAAGACATCTTTTTAAATGATGTAAGAAAAGATCATGTTAGCATTGTAGTATTTTTAATAAGTGGTTATCAAATTAAAGGTTATGTAAAAGGATTTGATAACTATACAATTGTTTTAGATAGTGATGGTAAACAGCAAATGATATATAAACATGCTATTTCTACAATCATTCCTGCTAAACCAGTTAATTTCAATAAGAAAGTAGAAGCATTCACAGGTGATCCAACGGAGACGCTCTAAAAGATTTCTTTTAGAGCTTTTTGCTGTTATAATATAGCAGTGAGGAGAGAATATGAGTAAAAGAATATTATTAGAAAAACTAGGTATTCAGGGTAATGTAATAGATTTCTGTGATGAAATTGAAAAGCAAGTAAGCTCTGAATTTTATGCGATAGATGAAATCGCTAGTTATAACCAATTGAAAGTTTTAAATGCGATGCAAACACATAAATTATCTAACAATCATTTTAATTGGCATACTGGATATGGTTATGACGATCCAGGGCGTGATAAAATTGAAGAAATTTATGCAGAAATTTTTCAAACAGAAGATGCAATTGTTAGACCTATCATCGTTAATGGTACACATGCGTTAACGTTATGTTTAGGAGGTATTCTAAAAAAAGATGATTTATTGTTATCTATTGCAGGAAAGCCATATGACACTTTAGATGAAGTTGTAGGTATATCTAATGAATATGGACAAGCATTAGATATAAAATATGAACAGATAGATTTAACTGAAGAAGGCGATTTCCAGTTTGACCTGATTAGAGAAGCTATGAAACAACCAGTAAAAATGATTTATATTCAGCGTTCAAGTGGTTATAGTTGGAGACAATCGTTAACGATAAATAAACTTGAGGAAATTATAACTTATGTAAAAGGCATCCAACCCAATGTCGTTGTTATGATAGATAATTGTTATGGTGAATTTTTAGATTATAAAGAACCGACTGAGGTTGGTGCTGATATTATGGCAGGATCTTTAATTAAAAATCCTGGTGGTGGTTTGGCTATATCCGGTGGTTACATAGTAGGTAAAAGAGAATTGATTGAACAAGTGTCATACAGAATGACTTCGCCGGGTATTGGTAAAGAATGTGGTTTGATGTTTGGTCAAACTAGAACTATGTTTCATGGACTTTTTATAGCACCACAAACTGTAGCTGGAGCTATTAAAGGAGCAATATTCTGTTCGAAAGTATTTGATGAACTTGGGTATGAAGTGAATCCTAAATACAATGATCCTAGAAGTGATATCATACAGTCGGTTAAACTTGGAACAGAAGAACAGGTGATCACATTTTGTGAAGGCATACAAGCTGCAGCACCTGTTGATTCTTATGTAACACCAGTTCCATGGGCTATGCCAGGTTATGATTCAGAAGTCATTATGGCAGCAGGTGCTTTTGTACAAGGTAGTTCAATCGAACTAAGTGCTGATGCGCCAATTAGACCGCCTTATATTGTTTACTTCCAAGGTGGGGTTACTTATGAACATTCTAAGTTTGGTGTCATAAAAGCACTCAATCGATTAGTAGAAAAGAAGTTTATCAACATAAAATAATTATGTTAACCAAGGAGCGGAATGAAATTTAAAGAAATATTAAAAGTTGTATTATCAGCTGTAATTATAGCTTTTATAGTAAATAACTTTGTTGTTGTAAATGTAACGATACCAAGTAGTTCTATGGAGCCTACTATGATGATAAATGATAGGTTATTTGCATTAAGACCTGCTTATTTATTTGATGATCCAAAAAGAGGAGACATCGTTGTATTTAATAAACCCGATAGTGATGTGTTATATGTTAAAAGAATTCTAGGTTTACCAGATGAAGTTTTTGAAGTTAAGAATGGTATTATATATATTAATGATGTTGCTTTGGAGTTTGATTTTACTGACAATGAGACAATCGGGAATTATGGACCTGTCACAATACCAAAGGATTCCTATTTTATGATGGGGGATAATAGAACGAACAGTAATGATTCTCGATATTGGAGTTTTACTTTTATTAGAAGTGAAGATATTATGGGGAAAATTTTTATCAAATATTATCCAGAAATAACACTATTAGGAGGTAATGATGGACAATAATCTTAAGCAAGTAATCGAAAAGAGAGTCATGAGAACTATTAAAAATCTAGAAAAACGTTCTATGAATGGCTATTTCATCAAAAATATCGACGAATTGTATCGTACGATTAATAGTATTATTCCAGACGAATCTGTTGTATCAGTAGGCGGATCTATGACATTATTTGAATCTGGTGTAATTGAGTATTTACGTGCAAGAAATGTTAAGTTTCTAGATCGTTATGCTGAGAATTTAACAAAAGAAAATATTGAACAGATATATAGAGAATCTTTTTTTGCAGATGGTTACTTTGCCAGTACAAACGCAATCACTGAAGAAGGTGAAATTTATAACGTAGATGGTCGTGGAAATAGAGTAGCTGCAATGATTTATGGTCCTAAGAAAGTAATTTTGATTGTAGGGACAAATAAAATTGTAAAGGACATTGATGAAGCTATTGAAAGAAATCGACGTGTATCTGCACCAGCGAATGTTGTAAGACTCAATATGGATACGCCATGCCATGAAACTGGTTATTGTACTCAGTGTAATAGTCCGAGTAGGATATGTAATATCTACACGATTATAGATAGACAGTTTGATAAAGATCGTATACATGTAATATTTATGGATGGATCATATGGATATTAAGACTCTCTGAGTCTTTTTTTCTGAAATCAATACGTATTAGTGTAAAAGTATTGTAACACAATTAATTTGAATTAAATGATATAGTTTATATAGGAGGACATTATGTATAAAGTAAAAGAGTATCAGCATGTATTTGATCATTTGAATATTGCTAGCCATAGAGCTGTATCGTTGTATAAATACGCACCGGTTTTCAAAGTAAGAATTAATGAACAATTCTATATCTTGAAGAGAACAAAAAAAGATGAGATGCAGGTCAGCAAACTACTTGTTTTTGAGAAACATTTAGCATCTAATGATATTCCAGTTGTGATTCCAATTAAACGATTTGATGAAGAAACACATCTGGTTAATGAAGAGCGTTGGGTCTTGTATCCTTTTGTTGATGGTGTACCTTATAATGGTTCTAATGAACATATAAGATTAGCAGGAGATTTATTAGGAAAAATACATGCGAGTAATAATCATGTGTTTAATCATGGATTTACTTGGAAGAGTTATGAAGATGTATTTTTAACGGACATCTTAGATGATTTGAATACAATAGAGTCCAAACATGGCGAACAAAACAACTTGAGAATTCTTGTAGAGGATGCTATAAAAAATAAATTTGAAGATCTAAAACATAAAGAGTTACCTTATGTAGATGCAACTTGGGATTATAAGGCTTCTAACTTGATTTATAATGATGGTATCACGCTTATTGATCTTGATAATAGTGGGTACATACCAAGAATACTTGACTTAGGATTAGCTTTACTTTTATTCCATACAGAAACACCTTTAGCTCCAAATAGACCTTTCACAGAAGATGAGTGGAGTGTTTTCTTTGAAGCTTACTCGGTTCATGTGAAATTAGAGGCAATAGAAGTTGAATCTTTTACTGAATTTTTAAAATTTGTTTTTCTAGATGAAGCGGTTTATGCAATTGTAGATCTAGAAGAAGATGAACCTGAAAGACAGAATGAATTTATAAAGAACTTATTAAGCTTAGACTTGGATAAATACAAGATATAATTTTCAGAGGTTATTTAACATATTAATAGTACATTTTATTGAGTGTTCATTAGAACACTTTTTTTATTATAAAAAAAAGATGTTCTAATGAACATCTTACATTTTTCTATAAACACCCTTAACGATACCAAGTACCGATACATCTTGTGAATAAATAGGGCTTAAGCTAGCATTTTCAGGTTGTAACCGAATTCTATGATCTTCCTTGTAAAATGTTTTACAGGTTGCAGAATCGTCTAGTAGAGCAATAACAACTTCACCATTTTTTGCATCTGGTTGATGTTTAACCAATACATAATCGTGATCATGAATACCAATCTCAATCATACTGTCACCAGTAATCTGAAGCATAAAGTATTCGCCATCATCAACAAAAGAAGCAGGCAGTGGAAAAGAGTCTTCAATGTTTTCAACTGCTAAAATAGGTTGTCCAGCACTCACGCGGCCGACAATTGGAACCATTGCAACGCTTTGTTGAGCTTGTTCTATATTAGATATGTTTGTGTTGATATCAGTATCTGCAAATTCGTCACTCGGTAATAATATTTCAATAGCTCTTGGTTTAGTAGGATCTCGTCTGATGTAGCCTTTTGCTTCCAATCGACTAAGGTGACCATGAACAGTAGAAGTCGATTTTAGACCAACAGCTGCGCCGATTTCTCTAACAGAAGGTGGATAACCTTTTTTACTTACTTCAGACTTAATAAATTTTAAAATGTTTAATTGTTTAGTTGTAATATTTTTACTCACTTGCTAGCCTCCTGACATTTTTTATCTAATAATAGTATACAACACTTTAATCCAAAAATCAAACATTCGTTCGTAAAAAACACTTTACAAAGAACGACTGTTCGGTTATAATAAAAGTACGAACAAGTGTTCAAGGAGGTTATTATGACAAATATTCAGACAGTTAAAATAAAACGACATAATAAAAGAAGAAAAGCGAACAGAGTAACAATTGCATTAACATTCATTTTTATCATTTCATTCCTTTTTTTAATGATGACATTAGGAAACTTAAATTCTTATGGTGACGGTGAAGTAGAATATATTGAAGTAACTGTTCAATCAGGTGATAGTTTATGGAAGATTGCAGAAGAGGTTACACCTGAGCATAGAGATTTAAGAGAAACAATGTTTAAAATAATCAAACACAATAATTTGACAAGTGAAATAGTATATCCCGGTCAATTGTTAGAAGTTCCAAGAGTCTATTAAATAGTACGGAATAAAAGTAAGTAGTAAAGAGTGATGAATATTCATCACTCTTTTTTGAGTTATAAAAATTTACAATACATTCAAATATATTGAGACAGTTGTTAAGCTCAAATAGACATTATAACTAAATATATTAATAGATATCAAAATCTGAGTGAAAGCTTTTGTACAGAATTATTTACGGCAATTCCTCTTGAAGTTAAAACCTATTTACATAATGTTATAACTTCTTATATGTTTATTTCTTAGTAGACAGGTATTCTCTTTTTGCTTGGATCAATGAAGCCAACATATCATCTTTATTGACTGTTGGTCAGCAAAGGGGTATAATTACATTAACCATTGGTCAGCAAATGAAGAAGGAGGTGTAATAAATGCCATTAAAACTATATGAGAAAGAAGATATCTTGGATTCGTGTTTTAAGATATTTGTAAAAAACGGATACTCGAATACTACCACTGTCATGTTATCAGAGGCAGCAGGTATATCTAAATCACTATTATTCCATCATTTCAAGAGCAAGAAAAAGATTTATATAAGCATACTAGATCGTTGTTTCGAGAAAATGTCAGAGGAGTTTGAAGATGAAGCATTATCAGATTTTAAAGGTTTCTTCGAGGCAAAAGGGCAAAGTGGTATAAACAAAATTAATTACTTAAGACAAAATCCTGATATCAGTAAAATGTTGTATGAAGCTTATATCAATACGCCAGATGAGTTGAAAGAAGAGATGTATATATTTTTAATACACATCAAAACTAAATACGGATCAATTGAAGCGCTAAAAAGTAAACGTATGAAAGAACTATTTGATGAGATTTCATTAAGAGATGGTGTTGATAATGAACAAGCCTTTGAGCTTGTAAATATTGTAGATAATCATTTTAGAAAAAAAATTGCCACAGAACTGACAGATGATAAAAAAATACTAGATGATGAGTATTGGGAGGATTTAATTACAACGAAAAGAAAATTCCTAGATATGATTCGTTATGGAATAGAACGGAAAGGTAGGTGAGATGATGAAATCATATGTATATAATCTTAATAAACACTTAGATCCTAAACTTTCAGAAGTTGGGGGTAAAGCAGCTAATTTGATAGAACTGTCGCATGTTGATGGTATTAATATTCCAGAAGCTTTTTGTATCACAACGATTGCATATGTAGAAATTTTTAAAGACAATAAGGAGTTAGACGCTCTACTTAATGAACTCGCGCAAGTAAAGATAAACGATCTTGACTGTATCAGTCGAATAAGCAGTGAAATACGTGATATCATTATCAAAACTAATATTCCAGAAAGTATTATTGATGAAATAAACTATCATTTTGAGAAATTAGGAAAAGATAAATCTTATGCTGTTCGCTCTAGTGCTACAGCTGAAGATCTCCCAACTGCATCTTTCGCAGGTCAACATGACACATATCTAAATATCATAGGTTTTGATAGTATCTTGAAACATATAAGCAAATGCTGGGCTTCTCTCTACACAGACCGTGCGATTATATATCGAACTCAAAATGATTTTGATCATAAAGAAGTTAACTTGGCAGTTGTAGTACAACAAATGATTTTCCCCGATGCTTCTGGAGTCATGTTTACTGCGGACCCGATTTCATCTAATCGTAAAACGTTGTCAATTGATGCAAGTTTTGGTCTTGGCGAAGTCTTGGTATCTGGACATGTAAATTCAGACATTTATAAAGTCTGCGATGGTAGAATTACTGAAAGAAAAATTCCTAGTAAGAGTATAGGAATCTATGCAAATGAAAATGGTGGTACGAAGGAAATCACGATTGATGATAACTCAAAAAACAAACAGGTCCTTTCTGATGATCAAATAACCACACTAGAAAGACTAGGAAGAAGGATTGAATCATATTTTTCATATCCGCAGGATATTGAATGGTGTATATTTGATAACTTAGTTTATGTTGTTCAAAGTAGACCAATAACCACTTTGTACCCATTACCTAATGTGAAGAATGATGAGGAACGAATATTTTTTTCTGGAGGCCATCTTCAAATGATGACTGCCCCAATAAAACCACTTGGCATGTTCTTTTTCAAATCTATTATTAACGATCCACCTTCACAAGAAATTGGCGGGAGATTATACCTTGATCTGTCGCATGATTTATCAACTTTCTTTGGAAGAATGATCACAAAGTATCTGTTGAATGAGCTTGGTGATACTCTTTTAACAAACGCTGTCGTGAAGTTGATTAATAATAAAAAACTTATAAGAAAACTTCCAAAGGGTAAAGACAAGGTTTTTAATGTAGAAAACACCAGTGGACCATTTAAAATCATGTTAAACGCTTACAAAGTATATAAGAAAAATGATTCTGACATAGTAAAAGAAATAATTAATGAAGAAGAAAAAAATATTGATAAGATGAGAAAGGAACTCCTTAAATTATCAGGAGATGAAGTGTTTGACTATATTTACAATGATCATGATAATAGAAGAATAAAAATAGCAAATCCACTGAATGCTGGTGTGCTTACAGCTGCGATGTTAAGTGCAAGATCGTTTGATAAAAAGATTAAGAAGTGGCTAGGAGAGATAAATGCAGCAGATTCAATCATTATGTCAATCCCTAATAGTGTTACAACAAAAACAGGCTTGTCGCTTATAGATGTAGCCGATGTGATAAGAGATTATCCAGAAGTCATTGATTATCTGAATAATCCATGTGAAAAGACATTTTTTGATGATATCAGTAAGCTTGATGGTGGCAAGGTAGTATGTGATGCTCTAAAAGAATACCTTTCAAAATATGGTATGCGTTGTTCGGGCGATATTGACATAACAGTTCCGAGGTGGATAGAAAATCCGATAGAATTAGTTCCGAGTATTCTAAGTAATATAAAAAACTTTGAACCTGGTGCTTCTAAACTTAAATATGAACAGGGAAAAATTCAGTCAGAAAAAATAATAGATGAATTGATAAGTAAAGCAGAGAAGTTGCCAAGAGGTAAGAAGAAGGCAAAAAAGATAAGACGAATGTCTAGTTTGATTCGTAATTATATAGGTTATCGTGAATACCCGAAGTACTCATATATGAAAAGATACTATATATATAAAGAAGCAATGCTCAAAGAAGCAGAAAAACTTATTCAAAAAGACTATATTAATGAATTAGAGGATATCTACTATCTATACTTCGATGAACTAAGAGCAATTGTTAATGGTCAGAAATTTGACTATAGTATAATTTCTAAGAGAAAAAAAGACTATAAAAATTTCGAGAAGTTAACACCGCCACGAGTCATGACATCAGATGGAGAAATCATCACAGGTGAATATGAAACTAGCAATCTTCCAGAAAACGCTTTACCAGGGTTACCTGTTTCTGCTGGAGTAGTTGAAGGAAGAGCGCGTATAGTAAAAAACTTAAAAGATTCTTTTCTTTCTGAAGGGGATATATTAGTAACTGAATTCACAGACCCTAGCTGGACTCCGACATTTGTATCTGTAAAAGGCCTGATTACAGAAGTTGGTGGAACTTCGACACATGGTGCAATAATTGCGAGAGAATACGGTTTGCCAGCAGTCGTTAGTGTAAGAGATGCAACTAAGTTAATTAAAGATGGTCAGTTAATAAGACTTAATGGTACAGAAGGATATATTGAGTTTCTCTCTGAGGAAAGTAATTCAGAAGAATAATAATGAAACAGTGATTTCATAGAAATGTCTTAAGGATCGCTATTACTCATGGGAGGATAGCGAGAATTGAAACTTCACTATTCGCCATTAGGATTAAGAATCTCATTATTAAACGGAGTTTTTCCACTAAGTTACGACTCATGTGGAGTGTTGCTCACTACTCAAACTAAAATAGTAAATTATAGATACTTTATGGAATGATAAGGTGTCTATTTTTTTATTTTGACTTTTTTCTCTGTTAAATTTTGATTTGGAGGTGAGTTAACAGTTTATGTATAGCATAGTACTGTATTATTGAAAAGGAGTTAAGCTTCTTTACTTTATGAAGGTTTACTTTATGATGTGTCTTATATTGCGAACGTACGTTCTCGGTGGTATAATAAACCATGACAACCACCATGACAACCACCATGACAACGAAAGATGAAGGAGAGATAATGAGATTAACACTAAATAAAGAAATTATAGATAAAGAGTCAATACTTGATGAAGTAAGGAGGATTGATTTAAAAGGTGATATGCTAAAAGAGTTCCTTTTAGAAACTTTGCCTATAGTGATGGAAGATACTATTGATCCTGATATAGACCATGCAAGACCAGAAGTATACATTAATAACCTTTTCAGAAACAAGCTTGGTGATTTTGATCAGAGACTAATTATCAAAATCGGAGAGGGCATAACAAAGGCTCTTCTTATTGGAATAAGAAAACAAGACTATTTTCATGTTTTAACTGTAGGGGTTAATAAAGCCTATCGCAAAAATAATCATGGCAGAAATATTATTATGTATTGCTGCAATGAGATGTTTCAAGAGACATGTAGTTCAATAAAACTAAATGTCCATTCTACTAATTTTCCAGCTTTACAACTATATAATAAGTTGGGATTTGTTATTGAAAGCGGTAAATGATAATTCTATTTTTCTGAATGTATAAGAGATTATATTTCTCACTATATATGTGCAAAGAAAGATATTAGATTCTGTAAGATTAGAATGCAATAAGTTTATGAGTAACCGTTTAGATTAAGTATTTTATACTGATTGCATTTAAGATTTGATTATGAAAGGAAAAGCAATGATTTACTTGGAACACTTTAGTTTTCCCTCAAAGGATGATGAGTTTGAATTTTTCAATAACATACGGAGACAATGTTATACAAACTTTTACCCATTTCAGGTTTTAACAGATCATGAACGATTGAACTTGGATTTTGAAAACGTCACCATTTTATATGGGAGTAATGGATCTGGCAAGTCTACCGCGTTGAATGTTATAGCAGAGAAGTTGAATTTGAAGAGAGATGCCAATTACAATAAATCTAATTTTTATGATGATTACTTAAAACAATGTACCTACAGGTTAGAATATAATTTACCAGAGGATGGTAGAATTATAACTAGTGATGATGTCTTTGAGTATGCTCTTTCCGTTAGAGATTTAAATGATGGAATTGATCAAAAAAGAGATATGATTTTTGAAGAGTATTTAGAAGCCAAACATGCAAGTTTTCAAATGAAATCCCTTGAGGATTACGACCGTCTTAAGCAAATCAATGATTCAAGGCGATTGACGCAGTCCAGGTATACTAAGGAACACTTGATCAATAACATAAGGACTCATTCTAATGGCGAAAATGCGTTTAAATTTTTCACACAAAAAATTGGAGCGGGAGGCCTATATTTGTTAGACGAGCCTGAAAACAGTTTGGCACCTAAACTACAATTAGAACTAAAGAAGTTTATTGAGGAATCAGCAAGATATTTTAACTGCCAGATTATAATGGTAACTCATTCACCTTTTTTACTTTCTATAGAAGGAGCAAAAATATACAATTTTGATCAAAAGCCTGCAACGATTGAAACGTGGACTGATCTTGATAATGTGAAAACCTATTTTGATTTTTTTAGTAATAGAAGTCATGAGTTTAACTAATGACCCCGAATTTTTGATTTGGGATTTTAGATAAATATACTTATTTGCCTGTTTAGTAGAAAATATTATTTATGAGAAGAGTAATCTCACATGATAATCACTAGGTATCGGATGAGAGATAGATGATGATAGTTAATGCTGCCGACTTTAGTTTAATCATGATTCTGATTTATAGGGGGAGACATCATATTAATGATTTGTGATACAATTAGTTTAGAAACATTTTGAATGTACCCTATCATAAGTGATATACATTTCTTCAGATTATCAACTTACACATGAATTAGCCAGGAGATAATGATGACATACAAGTATAATAAAGGAGTTATGGTTCATATTGGATTGACGGTTATTGCATATATAGTATTGCTTCAATTATGGGGATGGGGTAAAGGAACACTTGTCATATTGCTATTCTGTGGTATATCAACAATGATGTTCAATTGTTATAGAATTGATATTAATAAGGAAGAAATGACCATTTTTCAGATATATGGAGGCAAAACAAGTGTTTCGTGGGATGATGTTGAATCAGTGGAAATCAGTCGGAATATGATTGAAATGCCTATTCTGGGTAGTGTAAAAAATATGATAGTTAAGATTCATGACAATGAGGAGATCGTTGTGAATATTGAGCCAGTAATAATAGATGAGATGATTGAGGCAATTCAGTTGTTTTGTAGTGTGAAAAAGATGTAATAACTTTTATGAGATAATAAGAGTAAACTTGCAAACTAGATGTCCAAAAGATATTATGGTTTTTCGAGCTAGAAAAGGCTATTATGAGTGATACAAACAATAAGTAAAGAATTAATTAGATTACGGCGAAAATGGCAAATTTATAATAAAATATAAATATGTATACAGTTATTATCCATACAAATGATTAGAAAATATGAACACTTAACTAAAAAATAAATTGAATGAGAAATAACCACTTGATTTCACCGATAAATTAAATTACATTTAGAGTGTTATTCTCTACTCAAAAAATATGATTATTTGATGGGTTTTAGGACTCTCTTTTTTACGTTAGGGTTCAAAAGAAGTACATGGAGCGTTGGGGTTATATGTTAAAATGATTTAATATAAAATTGATTGCACTTAGCTTTGAAATATGATATTCTAGCAAATGGAAATTACTAGTGTATATTATATTGGGGGAAGTTATGAAAACGTTTAGTGAAATTATTGACTATATAGTCTCAGCAGGAAAGAGTAAAACAGAAAAAAAGTTTAGAGCAATTGTTTTACAAGGTATATTGGCAGGAATGTTTATTGCTATGGGAGCTATAGGTTACTTTAAATTAGTAGCATATACATCAGACCCGGGGCTAGGAAAGTTCTTAGGAGCACTTATTTTCCCTACAGGTATCATTGCTATATTATTATTAGGTAGTGAATTATTTACAAGTGATTGTATGGCAATTTTAAGTGTTTACAAGAAATCGATTAAACTAAGCAGTTTTATGAAGATGCTTTTAACTGTTTTATGTGCAAACTTAGTTGGGGCAATTATTATGGCTCTTTTATGTACTGGAGCAGGAATATTTAGTGATCATATGCTTGAAATTATTATCAAAAGTGCAGTGGCTAAAACGACTATGCCAATAGGGCAAATGCTTATCAGTGCAATTTTATGTAACATTATAGTTTGTAGTGGAGTTATGATGGCATATAGTGCAAAGACAGTTATAGGTAAGATAATGGCAATTTGGTTCCCAATTGCAGTATTTGTACTAAGTGGCACAGAACATATTGTTGCAAACATGTTCTACCTTATGATGTCATTTGTAAATGGCGCAAATATTACAATCGCAGGAATTTTAACGAGCTTTGTAGTTGTTACATTAGGAAACTTCATCGGAGGAGCTATTGTAATAGCAGGTATTAATTACTATTTAGATAAAGATTTAAATGTTTCAAAAAATAATAGTAGTGAGTTAGAGTTAACTGATGTAGTTACTAATGTTGTTAACTAATGCTACTTAAAATGAATCCTATAAGATAGACCGTTAAAAAAAGAGTACATTCTCTAGATTAACAGATTCTATTTTATGGGGTCTTTTTTTTATACTTATTAGTACAGATATGAGAGTATCTAAATTTTTGAAAGTATTACTTTACAGAAGATTAGCAATTGAATTTGATGATAAGCTTTTATAGAAGAATATAAGTCCAATAAATAAAAATCTGAGAGACACAAGAGTATGAATTTTGAAACGCAAATCCACGGAAGCAGTCAGTGAACTAAGATGGTATTAGGTACTATTTGTTAAGTTCTTGGGAATTACTTGGGATAGATTTATTATTTGAGTTTTAAAGGTAATTATTGAGCTTGGCTTTTTTTCTCCCATAAAAAATGCCGTTTTAGCAAAAAAAAAATACAGCGTTTGACGCTTATAAATCCGGTCAGGAAAGTTTTTATAGTATAACTAAGGCAATGCGGTCATATGCTTGAAAAAGGGATGTTAAACAAGTATTCCTTTTTTTGCTGTTTACATCACGAAATTTTCAGAATATTCGTTATTTAGTTAAAAATCGGAAGTGCAAAAAATGGTATATGGAAGGTTATATAGTAAAACACATTCTATAATGAGTATGAAAAGGTTTTCAAAGATGAGGGGGTATTATGAGTAGTTTTAAAAAAATATTGGTGTTAATGGGGGTCATTGCACTATTATTATGCATTTTGGCATTTGGTACATTGGATTATGAAGTGTCGAAAGCTTTAATCAACAAACAATCAAGTTTTGCTGAATTTTTTAATCGGTTTGGTGAATTACCAGTTGGATTAGGTTTGCTCATCAGTACAGCTATTTTATTTGGAAGTAGACAAAAAGAGAAAAAGGTCAACAATGTATTGGGATTAATAGTAGGGGTACCGTTTATGGCATTATTTTCGTTTTTTACAGTTATTATGCCAATTAACTATACTTACGAACATGTTGAAACCGGGATACCCCAATTCATGATGATTGTAATGATAGTGATGGCTATTCTCTTGTTTGTTATCACATTATTAGTAATAAACAAAGTGGGAGCTAAACAATTACGTAATTATAGAAGTATTGCTTTTGTTTTGATTCTTGTATCATTTGGAGCTGTAATCTTTGTGAATATTCTTAAAATAATATGGGCTAGACCGAGAATGCGATCAATTGATACCATTGATCAATTTAAGTATTGGTATCAGATAAACGGTCCAACGTTTGACAACGAGTTAAAGTCATTCCCATCAGGACATACAGCAAATGCTTTTGTGATGATCGTTTATTCTATGTTTATAAAGAATCCAAAATACAAAAGATACTTTGTCACTTTCGCCATTACATGGGGTAGTTTAGTTGCTCTAAGCAGAGTAATCTTAGGGGCTCATTTCTTAAGTGATGTTGTTATAGGTGGTTTTATTACAATTTTATTATTCTATATATTAGAAACTCGATTGATGAAGAAAAAAGATCATCAAAGTCATGTGCGTCAAAGTCAGTATGGTGATACTATACGAACAAATTGATAACAATGTTAAAGTATCATCAACGAACTGAGTTTACTGGCAATTATAAAAATTTATGGAGGTTATATGAAGAATTATGTAACAAGTAAAAAAGAACGTTTGTCATACGGAGGTTACTTCCTAGGACAAAATATCATCTTTATGATCGTATTACAGTTTTTGATGTTATTTTATACCGATGTAATAGGGATTAGTGCTGCTTCAGTTGGTATATTATTCTTTATTGCTCGAACTTGGGATGCTGTAAATGATCCAATGTTAGGGATATTAGTAGACAAAATGAATCCTAAAAAAGGCAAATTCAAACCTTGGATTAGTGCTGTGATTTTATTAATGCCAATCGCAACAATCTTTTTATTCATCAATCCTAATTTAGGTGGATCGGGTAACTTAGCTTATGCATATGTGACTTACATCATTTGGGGTATGGTCTATACCATTAGTGACGTGCCAATCTTTGCACTGGCTACTGTCATGACGCCTAATAACGATGAACGTGTTACCTTAATAACTTTTGGTCGAGTAGCAGCGATGATTGCAGGTCTTATTTCTGGTGTCATCTTCATGCCAATCGTAACAGCCATGGGGTGGACTAATGCAGTAATCATCTTGTCGATTGTTGCGTTTATTACCATGATTCCGATTAAATTCTTTGCAATAGAACGGATTAAACATGATCGAACAGGCGGTATTTCTTTTGGTGACATCTTCAAGTTTATTAAGATAAACAAACCTTTAATTGCTTTTTATTCTGCATTTCTAATAGGTGGTGCTGCAAACACCATGCTTGTTGCAGGACCTTATTTCGCAAAATACCTTTTAGGTGATGTTAACTTAGTAGGACTTTTAACAATTTCGGGTCTATTTCCAATGCTTGTATTATTACCACTTGTGCCTAAAATGATTAAAAAATTTGGTAAAAAGAAAATATTTATATATGGTTATGGTTCATCTATAGTCTTTACGATTTTGATGTATGTTGTAGGGTACGATAGTTTACCAGTTGTTTTAATTTTAAATTTATTAAGATCTGCTGGTGTCTATGTTCCAATGATGATGATGGGCATGTTCTCAGCCGACTTCGTTGAATACGGACATTATAAAAGCGGTAAAAGGGCTGAAGGTGTTTCCTTCTCAGTACAAACTTTTGCTACTAAATTCTCTCAAGCCATTGGTGCAGTAATTGGTGGATTTTTACTTGGTAATGTTTATGGGTATGTAGAAAACGCAGAGCAAACAACAAAAGCCATGGATGGCATATGGCAAATGTATACCATCATTCCAACGATTGGTATGTTCTTTGCAGTCATTATTATTTTTAAATGGTACCATCTTAAAGAATCTGACGTACAGTTAATGATTGAAAGTAATAATAAGACAGCAGCATAAACAAACAATTCAAGATACTAAGTGTTGACAGGTTTTTAGAAAAGAAATGTTAAATAGATCCTTGTTCAGATAAGAACAAGGATTTTATTTGTGTATTGGTAAGTGATTCATTTCAGAACAAATTAGAGCATTTGATTAACAGCAAAGTAATTGCACAAAAAAACAAATATTTGGTATAATTAATATATTATATTTATAACTTCATTTGAGAACTGTATGAAAAATAAAAGTTATGATATCGGTTGTAAAGAATTTATCTGTTATTAGACTGTCAAAATAACAATTTAAGAGAGAAATTGAGGTGCAATTTGGATTATTTATATGAGACCATTGAACATAACAGTCATATCCCAATAAAAATATTTACACATACAATTGATAATTACCCTTATCACTGGCATGAAGACACAGAAATACTGTTTGTTCTAAAAGGTGAAATTGAGATTACAGTCGAGAATGTTACCAGTCATCTATATGAAGGTAATGTTTTTATTATCAATAACAATGCGCTTCATTATATCAATGCTGTCAACGAAGAGGGAAAAGCTAAGTTATTGGCACTTCAATTTGATATTAATCATTTTAGTCAATACAAACTGGATGTTTCTAAGTTACAGTTTAATCTAAAGTATGAGAAAAAAGGGGCATCTAAGAGAATTGCCTATAATCAAGTCAGAGGAATATTGGCTTCAATGATGAAAGTGGTCATTAACAACGAAGAACCTAGACAGCTAGTAATAGAACGCCACTTACTCGATTTAATGATTGTATTGATTAACAATTTCAAATCAGAATCTGCACGTCGTATTGATAGCGGGTCAGGTGAAGAGCGTTTGATGGAGATTATCAAATACATCAGTAGTAACTGTAAAGATCACGGTTTGAGTCTGGACAGCATAGCTGAACATTTTCACTTAAGCTCTCAGTATCTATCGAGATATTTTAAAAATAGAATGGGTATTTCTCTAAAAAAATTCCTAGATAATATGAGGATGAATAAATCCTTACAAAGTTTGAAGGTGTCAGATGAACGGATTATAGACATTGCCTTACGGTATGGATTTCCAGATGCCAAAGCCTATTACAGAGTGTTTAGATCAACTATGAATATGACACCTGCTGAGTATAGAGAATTACATAAACTTGAAACAAAACCCAAAGCCATTGCAGATTATTTTAGTATCAATAGCAAAGAAACACTCTCAAAACTATTTGAATATATCGGTGGGTATAAGAACACATTCAATCTTCGAAGTGAAGATAAAAAGGTCCTTGAAATAAAAACAAATAAGAGCCTTAGAAAGGTTCCAAAGTCTATAACGAAATTGATGACATTTGGTTATGCACCTCATGGCTTACGTTCTGATTTCGAAGAACAATTGGTGAACATTCAAAAGGACATACAATTTGACTATGTGCGTTTCCATGGTATCTTTAGTGATGATATGATGTTTTTCAATGTAAAGCCCAATGGAGAAATATACTACAATTACAACCATATAGACTGGCTTTTTGATGTTTTACTCAAACATGGCCTTAAACCATTTTTAGAGTTAGGTTATATGCCGAAAGAAATGGCTTCAAGCGACCAAATTATTTTTCACTTTGAAAGCAATGTGACACCACCAAAAGAATTAGCACTTTGGACGAATATGATTGCTGATTTTATGAAACACATCATTAATCGTTACGGTATTGAGGAAGTGCTTTCGTGGTACTTTGAATTCTGGAATGAGCCTGACTTCGGTGTGTTTTTTAGAGGGTCTGAAGATGAATTTTATGATATGTTTAAGGCAACCTATAAAGTGATTAAAAATATTGATTCAAGGCTACAAGTTGGTGGGTTTGGTACCATGAACTTACTTAGTGGCAGAGAGTGGTTAAAGCGATTCACATCGAAAGCTAAAGTCGATCAACTGCAATTAGATTTTTTTAGTTTTCATATATATCAACATACATTTGAAAGTGATGAACATGAACTGGACCTGACAGATCAGTTGATCAATGTCGATCATGGTGCCGGCTTTACTGAGTTTGCAAAAACTATTTTTGACATGGATATCGATGTGTCATTAGGTGGTCCTGAGTGTTTTACTGAATCAGTGGATCTCATGATAAAAGCAAATATGGAACTAGAATTTGCAAAATCCGATTACTACATTACTGAATGGAATTCGAGTGCAGATTCTAGAGACTTGGTTCATGACACTTGTTTTATAGCGAGCTATATTGTTAAAAGCGTATTACAAAATGCTCATAAAGTATTAGGAATGGGATTTTGGACAGCAACTGATATTTTTGAGGAATTTAGACTAGAGCAACCTATGTTCCACGGTGGTTTTGGATTAATGACCTATAACGGTATCAAAAAACCTGGATTCCATGCCTATGCATTCTTAAGTCAATTGAAAGGTTTTGTAGTGTATCAAGAAGAAGGTATTATAGTTACCAAACACCTTGATGATTATCAAATACTCTTATATAACTATGCACATTATAACGATCTGTATCAGCACTTTGATCATTCTCAGATTAGTATGACCAATAGATACGATGTTTTTAAGGAGCAAAAGGCATTAGACTACACTCTTGTATTAAAAAGTGTTGCTGGTAAGTACTGTATTGAAAAGCAATGGGTGAACCGACAGAAGGGCTCGGCTTTTGATGCATGGGTAGATATGGGTGCACCTGATAAGATTGGACATAAAGGACTAGAGTATCTAAAGACGTTCTCTGAACCCGGGTATTCTGTAGAAACTAAATTATTTAAAGAAAACACAAAATTGGATTTTCATCTTGAACCTCATGAAATACAGTTGATTCATTTGCAAAAGTTAAGATAAATTCAATAATTATGATGAAGACCGGCTATGAGGATAGTCGGTCTTTAATTGTCTGATAATTCCGATTTTTAACCTAGAGTCTAAAAAAATATAAAAAAGTTAAAGATGAAGTTTAAAATCGGAAGTTGTAATTACCTAAACAGGAAGGCTTAACATGTATATAGAGCGTATGATAGATACATAAGAAGAAGAAAAGGAGAAGACGATGAAACTTGTAATTTTTGATTTAGATGGTGTGATCGTTTCGACAGATAAGTATCATTACCAAGCTTGGAAGTCATTAGCTGATGAATACAATTTCATATTTAGCGAAGAGATTAATCATATGTTAAGAGGTGTTTCAAGAGCTGAAAGTTTGAAAATTATTTTAGATGTTAATGGGAGAGCAATCGAGCCAGAAGAGTTTGCTGCGATGCTTGAAAAGAAAAACTCAATTTATAAAAGGAGTCTTGCTGATTTGAAAGAAGAAGACATCTTACCAGGGGTATTGGATCTTCTAACAGACTTAAACAAACATAACATTATGGTCGCAATTGGATCATCTAGTAAAAACACACCACTTATTCTTAAACAGATAGGACTATCTGAGTCGTTTGATATTATCGTTGATGGCAATTGTATCACCAAAAGCAAACCTGACCCTGAGGTCTTTTTAAAAGGTGCTGAAGGTCTAGGTATCGCGCCAAGTGACTGTGTGGTATATGAGGATGCTGAAGCGGGTATTGAAGCAGCGCTTGCAGCAGGTATGTATGCAATAGGTGTAGGTGAACATCACTTAAAGCATGCTGACTATATGACAGATAGTATGACTGGTGAATCTTATGAAACTATTCTAAAACGATTTGGAGGCAAATGATGAAGAAGAGAATACTTATTGGTATGAGTCTAGTAGTCGTGATTCTAGGCTCTGTTGCAGTATTTATGTACTCAAGTATGATGAAACAAATGGACAACACTGACTCTACATATTGGGAAAAAGATATTCTAAAAATTGAGTCAAGGTATAAGACTGTAGAAGATACAGACATTGTATTTATTGGTTCTAGCAGTATCAGAAAATGGGAAACATTAGAAGCTGACTTTAGTGAGTACCAGGTGGTCAATCATGGCTTTGGTGGATCAAAAGTGGCAGATTCAACGTATTATTATGACCGACTAGTAACAGCATTTACACCAAAGGCAATTGTGTTGTTTGCTGGAACTAACAATATTCATGGCATGACAAAGAATACTGAGACTGCTGAAGAAGTTTTGGAGGATGTTATAGCTTTCTACGAAAAATCATTAGAAGCACTACCAGGAGTACCTGTTTACTATATCTCCATTTCTCCAACTAAAGCTAGATGGAATGTTTGGGAAGAAGCCAATAAGGCAAATCTGTTAATCGGTGATTATGCTGACACAACAGAAAGCTTAATATTTGTTGATGTAACAGATGACTTAATGAAAGATGATGGTCCTAACAAAGAGATCTTGCTTGGTGATGGCTTACATCTAAATGAAGAAGGCTACAAAATATGGACATCGATTATAAAACCAATTGTTACTGAGGATATAGAATAATTAGGAGGATAAAATGAGTAAAGTAGATTTAAAAGGCAATCCATTCTTCTTGAGTGATAAAGAAATCGACTGGTTAGAATCAACAAAAAAAAGCATGTCAATTGAAGAGAAGATTGGACAATTATTCTTTCTAATTGGTTTCACAACCAAAGAAAAAGAATTGATTGACGTAGTAAACAACATCCACCCAGGTGGTATGATGTATAGAACAACTGGACACCAAAAAGTTTCATCAGCATATAAGGCATTACAGACTAATTCAAAGATACCTATGCTTCTCGCTGCCAATCTAGAAAGCGGCGGAGATGGTCTTATAGATGAAGGCACACATTATGGACATCAAATGCTTGTTGGTGCTACAGACGATGAGAAGTATGCGTACCGTTTAGGTTTGGTTTGTGGTCGCGAAGCTTCTTCAGTCGGTTCTAATATGGCTTTTGCGCCAATCATTGACATAAACTACAATTTTAGAAATCCTATAACAAATATACGTTCATATGGTGATCGACCTGAATTGGTTGCTAAGATGGGCGCAGCTTATGTTAAAGGAGCACATGCTGCTGGTCTTAGTGTTACCATCAAACATTTCCCTGGAGACGGTTGTGATGGACGTGATCAACATTTAGTGACAACGTATAATAATTTATCTAGAGAGAAGTGGATGGACACATTTGGCAAAGCATATAAAACGAGTATTGAAGCTGGAGCAAGAGGTTTAATGGTAGGTCACATCGGGTTACCTGAATATTTCAGTGATGATGACCCTCTTAAGATGAAACCAGCTACACTGAATCCTACACTGCTCAATAAACTATTAAGAGAAGAATTGGGTTATAACGGTTTGACGATGACCGATGCTTCAATCATGGCAGGTTTTTCACAGCAAGGTCAACGTGAAAATCTTGTACCTGAAACTATTGCAGCTGGATGTGATATGTTCTTGTTTACAAAAATGCCAGAAGATGATTATAACCACATGATGAACGGTTATAAGAATGGTGTTATCACAGATGAAAGATTAGATGAAGCGCTAACAAGAATTTTAGCTATTAAAGCTTCTTTGAAGCTTAATGGTAAATCAGTAGAACAACTTGTACCAAATAATTTTGAACAAGTTAATGTAAAAGAGCATCAAAAGTGGACAAAAGAAGTGGCTGATGCAGGGATTACACTCGTAAAAGATGATCAAAGTTTATTACCTCTTAATCCAAATAAACATAAAACAATCGGAGTGTTTTATAACGGTAACAGAAGCATGCAAGAAGAAATGTTTGAAAATATTCCAGGTATCAAAGGATTGGCAATAAAAACAATCATGTCATTAAAAGGACCAAAGAAGAAGATGCCATATGATAAAATGATTGATGCGCTTAGAAAAGAAGGATTTAATGCATCGTATTACGATTTTGGTGATATTATGAAAGTGATGAAAGATGCTTCTGACCAAACGTTAGCAGAGTGGAAGAAGCAATTTGATGTCATATTATTTTTGACTAAGTGGGAAACAGCTTCTAATCAAACAAGTCTACAATTGCAATATAAGGCAATGGGTTTTGATGCACCGTGGTTTGTAGAAGAAGTGCCAACAATACTTGTTTCTTTAGCCAATCCATATCATGGTTATGATTTGCCTATGGTAAAGACTGTGATCAATGCATATTCTCCTACTGAGGCAATATATGAAGCGGTGGCAGGTAAGTTAGCAGGAAAATCAACATTTAAAGGTGTGTCTCCAGTAAAACTTGATTTCAAGGAGTTCCAGGGCATACTAGGATAAAGGTTAATTCATGTACAACTGAATAAGTTAAGATCTGTAAATATGTGAAGCATAGTATATTTAAGCGATAGAAAAAGTAATATCATTCAATTTGATAATACCTGGATTATTTCAGGAGTAGCTCATTTAATGTACATGTCACAACCAAGAATAGAGGTTTAAAACTTTGGAGCGTACCACTTCTAAGAAAAGCCAAATTGGAGATCTATTATATTTCTCGGATATTAGGTAAAGAAAATAGATAATGAATAGAAAGATGCTTCGTTGTATAATGAGGTGTCTTTTTTTGAATCGATTGTAATTTTTCTCACTAAGAAATTCTGATTGTAGGAAGATTAAATCGAATTTTACTCAAGGTGTATTAGTGATTAACCTTAATCCCTAAATATCCTTCTTCATTGAAGATGTCATACCATTGATATACACATAGGAATAGACACAATTTCGAACTAATGAAAATGAGTCTTTAATATTCAAATATGTATGAATATTATTTCCTAGGATCCTTTGTGTTTCTTTTTATTAAATGCAGAAGGTACGAATCTATAAGCTTCTTTTTTATCCATTTTGGTCATATATCTTGTGGCAATCTTTTCATTACATTTGGGACAGTATATTGCACCATGATATTCTTTAAAGTCAATGGTTCCTTCAAGAATTCTATCGTTATACATTTTCACGAAATTACTACCACCCACCTTTTGATATGTGGCTATAAACTGTTTGCAATATGCGCAATATATATCTAATAAATGACTCCCTCTAATTTTTCTACAATTGGGATTTTTGATAACTTTCATTAGTCCTCCTATGCATGTTCTATTCAATATAAAGACTTATAGATGTAATCTTTAAATATAATGTGTAACAATATTTAGTATGACATATTATATCTAGGAAATAAAGCTTACTAATCAAATGTTCCCATTAATCACCTCTGCAGAGGATGACCTTTGCAGTTAATACACTTAGTTTCATACCTCCTGGCCTTCTGAAAGAAAAAGTAAATAGTACTGATTTCATATAGATGGAAAAGCGACTGGAAAAAGAAGAACAAAGATTCTAGTCTTAGATATAAGATCAGATTAATTTGTGTGCATAGAACAATTTAAGGGTATAGTGAATACTACTGTTTATATAAGACAATGAAATGATTAGTACTAAGTTAAAATTTTCTTAGGAATAAATTAATTGAGTATGTTAACCTTATTGATATTGTATAATATGTATGAGAGGTTTAATATAAAAGAAGTATGGTTTCTTAACAGGGAGGCAATATGAAAGTACTTGTTATTATGGGGAGTTTAAGAAAGAAGAATACATATCAAACGGTAAAAAAAATTGAGAATATACTGAGTGGAAATTATGAGTTTGAATATGTATTTTTGAATGAACAGGATCTTAAGAACTGTAAAGGGTGTCATCTGTGTATTTCTCATGGAGAAGATAAATGTCCTTTAAATGATGATAGGGATTTAATCATAGAGAAAATTGAGCAATCAGATGGTGTGATATTAGCGAGCCCAAATTATGTGATGAATGTACCTTGGATAATGAAAAATTATATTGATCGATTAGCCTATACTTTACATAGACCTAAATTCTTCAATCAGAGTTTTATGCTACTTATAACAAGTGGGAGTCGAGTGGGCTCAAAAAATGCACAAAGAACCTTAGCAACAATCACATCAGGAGGAAAGATAACGAGTAAGTTGAGAGTTTTTTTTATCTCTGGTATGAAAACTAAGAAAATCGAATTACAAGAACGAAGAATTGAAAGAATGGCAAATAAGTTTGGTAATTCATTATCAATTAAAAAGGATCATAGCCCTTCACTTGCTTATTTATTTTGGTTTTCAATATTTAAAGGGATGTCCTTTAAAAATAAAAATGAGCTTATTGCGGATTACGAGTTTTATAAAGATAAGGATTATTTTACTAAAGAAGAACTCAATATATTTCAGAGATTAGTTGTCAGGTTTTTTACTTATATTATTAGATTGACAACTTAAGGATATACCTGAAATCATATATAAGTTTAACAATAGAGGTTAGGTGATAAAAAAGCTGAAAAGTTTTTATAAGTCTTTTAATTATTGTAATGATTTGTGTACAATATAGAGGTTGTAATTTCAAATATTAAGAATGAAAAGATCGATCTTATCCTTATATCAAGTTATGGACTTCTTCTTTTTGCAGATGTAAAAGAATTAGACAATTTACCAAAATCAGAGATTGAACGAATTTAATTTTTTGATGATCTAACAAATGAGCTGTCATTATCTTAATTCCATCCAAAGCACTTTAACAAAGTGAAAGAAATATTAAAAATATAAGAAAAGTAAAATTAATAAAAGGCAATCTAATCTTATAATATGAGTAGATTGCCTTTTTATTTAGAGCATTTAGAATACTCATTTTCTAGTAGTAAATTCATAGAATAAGAAATTGTTATGAACATTTTATAGCATAATGTATCATGCTGGTAAACTATTAATTCCGATTTATGTGAGATTAAAATGAGCTGTTCTGAGATGAACACACTTTTATTATTCTTAATACCTAAGAAACGTAATTCTTATTTTATGTATATTTATTTAATTCTTCATTATTAAGTTCAGTGTAAAATAAGTGAAATAATTGATTACTAAATTTTATGCTAAACTGAAATAGTAAGTTGAAAAGTATTTTATAGGAACAGATGGAATCTGTTTAGTAAAGATTAGTCGTATTTGAAGTTTTGATTTTCTTTTGCAAGATGCTAATCCCATCTATTCAGGAATTATTATTGGTTTGGTAAATAGTGATTAGGGAGTGAGAATGAGAGGTAACACAATATGTATATAAAAGGTGAAATACTTAATATAGCAAAAAAACAATTGGCACTTGACTTTAATTGTCAACTTTCAGATTTTGAAAAAGAAGGAAATACTATCACTGAAAATAGGCTTATAGAGGGTAGACGTCTTTACGATAGTGATGGCTGTTTCTTAAAAATAATGTGTATAGAAGGTAAGGCAATAATTTGTGCAGATGAAAAAATAAGACCATGGTTTGTAGAAAAAATTCTAGATAAAGATGCAAGTTGGTTGTTTGATTATGGTAATCTTAGGGTCATTGACAATAAATTGAGAGAATTTGGTCATGAAATTGACGAAACACCTAATTTTTACCTACCAAATCCTGCTGTGGCAGATGTTAAGCCTCTAACTAAAATTAAATGGTTTGAAAAGGATGATATACTACAATTTCAAGATGATAGTAGATTTGATCAAGCTTTTGCCTTCGAGGACAATTGCCCAGATGTTCTTGGTGTCGCAGCTCTTGATGGTGATATTATTATGGGGATGGCTGGTGCTAGTAAAGATTGTAGTAGTTTATATCAGATTGGGATTGATATATTACCTGAATATAGAGGGAAAGGTATCGGAGCAAATCTTGTTGCGATATTAAAACAGGAACTCTTAAGGCGTGGGAAAGTACCTTTTTATGGGACTTCAGTATCTCATATGTTTTCCAGGAATATTGCAATAAATACTGGTTTTTTCCCTGTATGGGTAGAATTATATTCAAAAAAAATAAAGGATTAAATTAGATTTGCTATTAGACAATAAAAGAGTTGTAAATCGAGTAATTTATATTCAACAAAAATTTCTAATAGATTTATACCTGTAGTAATTACTACAGGTATTTTGAGTTGTAGGGGAATTAATTGATTGTTTTGATACAATTAATTAGGACTATGAAAAATAAAATGTAGCGTAAGTGACTGTGGTTATTACTGGCTCTATAAGCTGGACATCTCATTTGATGAAACTGAAATGGTGAAAGATGGGAATGACTGTCTTTTGCAATGTTTTGAAGTAGATCTAAATAGCGAGATGACTTGGACTTAACAATTTTATTGGCCTAAATAAGTGATAAGTTGATACATTTCATATTCACATAGATTTTCAAATTGTATGGGAGCTTAATGATAATAGATTTGCACTTGTTCAGGATACACATGACGGTTCAACTCGTCTGACTCAGAATGGTGGAGACCATTTAAGCTCTTTAATGTAAGTATTTAAGATAAGCAGGATAAATAAAAAATGAATAAAAATCAGAGATATTATTATTGTATTGAACCATATAAACTAAATCTGAGGGTAGACAACTCTTATTTTGGGTAAGAATGAAAATATAGGAATACCTATAGAAGTAAATAAAAATTATGAAAAGAGGTATAAGATGAAATGGTGCAATAAATGTGAGATAGAGTGTGAAGATACAATGGAAACTTGTTCAAAATGTGGTGCATCCTTATCAGATGTTTATGTCTCAGAACATGAATTTGATGATATGGTGAGTGGAGATTACGAAGTGTTAACACATATTTACGACAATGTGGAGGCTAATGTATTTACAGCTTACCTTAATTCCAATGGAATAGAGACATATGTTCATTACGAAGGCAATGGGCCTTACAAGACTTTGCTTATAGAACCCAGTACAGATGGAACGTCAATTTTTGTTTCGAGTGATCAGTTAGAAGATGCCAAGGTTCTGATGGAACAATTTGAGTATGTACATGAATCGTAGGAAAAGGCAAATCCTTGGATGTGATGTAAGGATAAATTTAGTTAGCGCACTTAAAAGCTACGAAAGAGGAGTGTCTTCAAGTATATCTATTGTGGATCTTCCCTTGACTTTCTATATGAGATTACCTTTTAACACTATTATAAAGGATATTCTTGCGAAGAAAATATTAACATCATTGTTCTGCATGAGCAGTTTAATCCGAATGAAGCGATCTCTTAAAGTTAATTAGAAAACCTAACTTTTAAGAGATCGTTTTTAATGGCGATATATAGTGATTATTTGATTAAATCGGAAAATTTGAGTAGATCTACGGAGATAAATCACTTGACCGAAGAACATTTGTTCGTTATAGTTAAAATGAGTTAATTCATGAAATGTAATCAAATACTAGGAGGAGATAAAGATGAACAGATATGAAGAAGGATTAAAATTGATTGAAGAAAGTTGTGGTAATGGTAAAGACAATGTTATTGCTCTTGCAACTATTGCTATGGAACCAAATACTGATGGGAATCCTCATCCTTATGTCCGAGAGGTAGATGCATATTATGAAGATGGCGTGTTTTATGTTACTACGTGGGGGAAATCTAATAAGATGAATCAAATAGCTAAGAATAAAGAAGTTGGATTTGTAGTATGCAAAGAAGGATTTTCAGGAAGTGGCATTGGTGAAAACCTTGGCTGGGTTTTAGACCCTAAGAATTCTGAACTAAGGGTTAAACTTCGTAAAGCATTTAGTAATTGGTACGACCATGCAAATAATGAACAGGATGAAAATTGTGTTATTTTAGCAATTCATATGACACGTGGTACTATATTCAGAGATGAAGGAGCTGTGCGTTATAATTTGGATTTAGTAAACAAGATAGAGATTAAATAGTTTTAAGAAAAAGTAAACTATATCATAAAAATAGAACAACAACCATATAAATTAAAACTACAGCGTAAGAAATGTAAAATATAAGAGCAATCTAGTCTAGAATACGGATTAGATTGCTCTTTCTAGATGCTGAATTAAAGGTTTATTGGTCTATGTTTGGGTATAATGAATCTAGATGCCAAGGAAGATACTAGGGATTTAAGGTCCGATATTTACATATATGGAAGGATCACAGATTTGGAAGTGAAAGATGTTACAAGAAAGCATGGAGCGATGAAAAGGGATGTCGTTTGATTCAATTCTTATTGATATTTATTTTATAAGTCGTGTTGATTTCTTTCGTATAAGAAAATATTAGAGAGATAGTTTTTAGGGATATTATTTAATGAATGAAGTGATAATGAGGAGGACTAACATGAAAAAATACTCTGAACGAAGCGCAAGATTGATACTTGTTTTATGTGGTTTGATGACCGCGGGATTAGGGGGAGTTTCAATTTCTCCTGAGTTTTTCTTAGAAAAGATATTTAAACTGGACTATGTTCAAGATTATGATATTATCATAAGGCATTGGAGTGCTAGTGTATTTATTTTGGGTGTGTTCCTGATAATATCAGCATTTAATAAAAAATGGAGAGTACCGATAATTTTATTTGCGATACTTGAGAAGGCATACCTTATTGTCGTATGTATATTCGCCATGAAGTACACTTATGGAAAGTCGTTTGCATTAATTATTCCTTTGGATACTATAATGTGCATTCTATTAGCACTTGTACTAGTAAATGAATTTAATAAGAATAAAAGAAAGGAACTTGGATAATCAACCTATGAACTCAAAGTAATACGACTAAAAAGCGTTAGATATATGACTAACGCTTTTTAGTCGTATTACTTTTGTTGAGTGATTACTTCTATATAATTTAAACAACAATAAATTTAGTGGTCCCTACAGCAATTTTTGTAGGTGCTTTTAAATTAGTTCATTTTTTTTAGATTTATGTCGATATAATTAAAGAGATGACAATGATTTTCTAATTAGATATGACTTATGTTCAGTATTCTTATATTTGTATTAGAATGTAACAAAAGTGAGACAAAAAGAATATTAATCCATCATTTCTTGATAGAAAAGCAGATGATTTGTTGTGTGTTTGAAAAATAAAGAGTTCATAGTATAATTGTATATGTAATAGTGAAATTATAAAATTAATATTATTTTGTAAGTTCAATATAAAAGTACGGATCTAAGTACAGTATCTGAACAATAGAGAGGTAAAATATGAGAAGAGTTCCTTTGGATAATTTACAAGAAGGTATGAAACTAGGTAGAACCATCTACACTGAAGATGGCAGTATTTTAATGCGTGAAGGAACAGAACTTAATATAGATGTAGGCAATAAGTTGAGAAAATATGGTTATGAATCTATTTATATCACCGACTCGTTAAGTAGTGAGAGCTTCGATGACATGATATCAAGTAAATTAAGGGTTATGTCAGTAAAAGAGGTAAAAAATGTTTTTCAGAGTTTTGATACATATCAAAAGAGACTTCATAGTATAAGCAGTACAAATCTAAATGTTAAGAAAAAAATTGCCTATGAGGCATCTGGCAAGATGTCTAAACTGGCTACTGATATAGTATCTGATTTGATGAACAAAAAACACAATGAAATTAATATGGTAGATATAAAAAATGCTAAAGGTTATCTCTATCAGCATTCAGTTAATGTAGCTGTATTAAGTATAATATTTGGTATGAAGTTAGGATTAACCGAGAAGAAGTTGCAAGCTTTGGCAGTCGGAAGTTTACTTCATGATATAGGTTTTAATTTTATAGATTATGATAAAATAAAAGGCCATTCAGAGGATGACATTGAAGTATTTGATTTAGTTAAGCTTCACCCACAAAATGGGTATGAGTATCTAAAAGATAATGTTGATATAAGTGCTCATGTAAAGCAAATTGTATTGCAACATCATGAATGGTGTAATGGAGAAGGGTATCCATTTGGGCTCAAATCTTCTGAAATATCAGAGCTATCAAAAATTGTTGCAATTTGTGATGTTTATGATAACTTAACATCAGACCATCTGTATAGAGCTGCTTATGAACCACAGGAAGCACAAGAACATATGTTGGTTGCGAGTGTTAAAAGGTTAGATCCCGAATTAGTAAAGCAATTCATTAAGATTACTATTCCTTATCCTGTTGGGACAGTTGTCAGTCTTACTAATGGTGAACTGGGAGTAGTTGAAGATGTGAATCTTGATTATCCTTTAAGGCCAAAAGTAAAAGTCGTTAAACAAATTGTGGGTAGTGTAGAGCTTTATATACGAGATCTTATGGAAGAACATCATCTCTTAATCAATAAAGTTGAATATGAGATACCAGAGGAGTACTTAAACTAAATTGTATGTTTTAAATTTAAGTATAAGAAGTATCAATTTAAAGAGAGTGGTATAAATACAGGACTTTATAAACTACTGATTTGCATAGATTGCTAGAATTAAGATCAATCTAATCTTTTAACTGAGATTAGATTGATCTTTTATTTGCGCTTTAATAAGGTTATAATATGTATTTTGACCAAACTTCATTTTTCAGCCCTGCGAGTAAAGGTAACACAGAATGTACATAACAGAAATTCAATAGCAATGATACTCTACCTCTTGTATATCAAAGTACTTAACGTGATGTACATTTTTGATAGCAAAAAGTACATCAAATTCAACAGTCGTTATGTACATTTTATAAATCAACAGTTGAGTTGTCAAACTAGAATATTCTGATATGTTGGGGAGTAAATTTGTAGGACTGCTGATTATATCAAACGCTCCTCCTGCAGTACAACTTTAGTGTAGCAGAACAGACATTATATCCCAATGTTTTGTTTATATTAACAAATAGATTTTCAAAGAATATTAGTTATAATTAGATTGACCCTATCTAACGACAATGGATACATTATAATAAATGTAGAGGACATTACATAAAAAAGAATGTGGAGGATAGCATGATCACATATAAAATTGACAAAACCCTAGAACATAAAAAGCATCTTCTAGATGGATTACTAGAGTACAACGAAAGTGTAACAGGTGTCACAGAATATGGACCTTATTGTGTGTACTTATTAAAAGAAAATAAACTTGTAGGTGGTATCCAGTCCACTTATGACTGGAACTGGGCTAACCTCGGTGAAATATATTATGAATCAAACCAGATACTGGCTATTATGTTAAATGAGTTATACAAAAGATATACTGGAAATGTACAAGGCATATCTTTTGATTCTCATATTACAATAACAATTGATGACTTAATTAAACAAGGTTTTAATTCTAAGGTAATATTAAAGGATAAACCATTAGGAAAAGAGTATCATGAACTGGTTAATGATGACATGGTTGTGAAAGCAATTGATCATGATTTCATTATCATTACATCAACTGAACCCCATGAATCATACAAAGAAATTATGAAGAACCATATAAATTATTACAACCAACAACATAATTTGATAGATGATGCAGAAGAACTGCAGGTTATAGCAAAGGATGATGAAAAAATTGTTGGTGGGGTTTATGGCTATATCAAAGATAATTATTTGTTTGTCTCAATACTTTGGGTAGATGAAAGTTACAGAAAATCTAATGTAGCTACTGAATTGATGTCAATGATTGAATCAGCAGCTGTTTCTAGAGATATCAAATCAAGTTGGCTAGGGACAACATCTTTTCAAGCCAAAGGATTTTATGAGAAGTTAGGTTATGTTGTAAAAGGCACTTTCGAAGAACTCCCAAAAGGGTATGAAAACTACACTATGGTAAAACAGGTTATATGATGAAAAGTCAACTTTTATCTCAAGTGTCATGTTTATTGGTCTTCAGATCTAACCATAGCTGATCAAAACTCAAACTGCAGATTGGAAAATATTTATCGAACATCACAAATTTAAAAGACTTCTTAGTATATTTATACAGAGTCCACGGCTTTTCCTTAGGTAGATAAATAGAATTAAATATTTTCATAATGAACAGGTTTACTTGTAAGGATTATTATTTGTATCTGTGTACTTCAAATTGAAATATTTCATAATGTGTACCTGAAGGTATATACTTTAGGTACATTTTTGAGCATCCATGTTTCTTCTGATATATGGGGGAGATAGTTCTACTTCGCACTCGACACATGTTGAGAACTGTGTGTCGCATAAGAGAATTAATAAATAATTTCCTAATATTGGCTACAAATGTGTTTGTCTTGATGGGTAATATATTGTTCCTGCTTTTTATAGGCGGGAATTAACAGTACAGATAAAAAGATTATGTTTTGTTCGGCCTTGGACACAGCTTGATTAAATGATAGGTAGGTAATGGTTTTCTTAGATTGATAAGATACTTTAATTGCGAGTGTCATCTATATACTATATAGTTAAGGCAGTGTACAATAGCCTAATTATGTGTACTTAAAATCAAAACTGTGAAGTTGGAAAATCTATATTTTGATTAGGAGGCTATTTGTGTTAGTACGAAACAAATATGAGAGAACTGTGAATGATTTGGCTCCATTCGGAAGCAGCGGTGGCTGTTTGGAGCTTTTAAGATTTACCGCTAACTAAAAGATTCAATCGTCATTGTCTTGCTTTCTTTATATTGATATGTTGAAAACTATTATAAAGGAGAATGACAATGAGCTTTATTAAGGATATTATTAAACTGAGAAATTTCGTTTTATTGTGGTTAGGGCAGTCTATATCTTCGTTAGGAAGTTCTATGACTAGCTTTGCCATTACAATATGGGCATTTGAAAGAACAGGGAGTGCACTTACACTTTCGATATCTGGAATGCTTATTATGGCTCCCAAAATGGTGCTAGGAGTTTTTGTTGGTCCATTAATTGACAGGATGAACAAAAAGGCTATCATACTTATTTCTGACATAGGCGCTGGGGTATGTACGTTAACATTATTTCTACTTTTAAGAGCAGATTCACTTGAAATATGGCATATATATAGCCTGAATTTTATTAGCAGTATTTTGGGGAGTTTTCAATATCCTGCTAATGATGTTGCTGTCAGCTTGATTGTTCCAAAGAAATACTATGTTAAAGCAAGTGGAATGCAATCTTTTTCAAGTGGGACAATTCAGATATTGGCACCAATTTTCGCAGCATTTTTATTAGCATCTACTGACATGAGTGTTGTTATCTTATTCGATTTTGTTACGCTTGTTTTTGCTTGCTCAACACTTGCATTCGTGGTTAAAATACCTTTTGTTCGAAAGGCAAAAGGGCCAAAGTTTAGTATGATGCACCATCTGCTTGAGTTACGGAGCGGCTTTTCAATTATATGGGACTCAATCCTACTAAAGAAACTTTTGTTATTTATGGCTTTCATTAACCTTTTAGCTGGATTGACTTATTTTAATATACTTTCCCCTATGATTTTGGCTCGGTCGGGTCACAATGCAAAAGTATTAGGCTTTGTAAATGGGGCTATTGGGCTTGGTGGCATTATCGGGGGATTTTTAGTTATCCTTATGCCGACTATGAAAAGCAAGGTAAAGACAATGTTTTTATATGCAGGACTATCATTCTTTTTTGGTGATTTTCTGTTTGCTTTTGGTAATTCAATGTGGATATGGGGTATTGCCGGATTTCTTTCTAGTGTTTTCATACCTCCGTTGATTGCGATCGAAAGTTATTTCTGGCGCACCATAATACCCATAGAAATGCAGGGACGTGCGTTTTCTTTCAAGTATGCGATGAAATCGGGCATGATTCCGGTTGGTATGCTTATCGGTGGCATTTTAGCCGATTGTGTTTTTGAACCCTTTATGGCGAGTGAATCAAATAATTTGTCATTCATGTTTAATAGTGGTAATGGCATGGGTATGGCTTTGATGTTTTTGATTACAGGGATTTTGGGTACAACTCTCAGTATGATGGGATTTTTTAACCCCTCGTTATTGAAGGCTGAACAAGAAACAGAAAATGTCTCGTATAAAACAATAGCATAAGCGGTTTCTGCATTAAACGTATATCACAATGTTCAAATTTAAAAAACTAAAGGCAACCTTAATTGGTTGCCTTTGTAATTTCAACATTGTTGTTATGTATAAATTGTCCATAAGCGGCAGCATAGCTTTAAAAGTCTTTGGGTCACGAGCAGGAAGTGATGAGAAGTTCTTGGAGTCATTGGTGATGAAGTCTAATAAGGTGGTATATATTTCATGTAATCCTATGATATGTCGATATTTGATAGTAATTAATGAGGGTCCTAATAAACTAAAGTTGTAAGACCAAGTTATAGTTTGCATTAGCCCTACATATGAAACGGGTAGGGGAGTTAACCAGTAAATAGAAGAGGAATCTGATCCAACAGTTGGTTCAGAATCCTCTTCTTTTATTTGATTATAATGTACATTTTGAGTAAAAATCGATTTTTTTCAATGTAACTTTTTAATGTATAATGTACATTTTTGGTCAATCTTCATTTTCGAGTTGCAAGTTTTTTTTGATCATAAAGGTAACATAGAATGTACAAAATGATAATTCAATACCAATGATACTCAACCACTTATATATCAAGGGATTAAACGTTATGTACATAATTTTCAAAAATGTACATTATTATTTTATGTACATTATAATTTAAGGGTTATAATGTACATTTTTGGTGGTTAGAAATACAATCCAAACAATAATCGTTATGTACATTTCATAGTATAATGTACTTGGTAGGCAAGCTGTTAAATTATGATTAGTAATATATAAGTAGAGGTATAAAAGAATGTATACATAAGTAAAAATCACTTTATCAGTTAGTGATTGTTGAAAGCCAAAGAAAATATTAGTGAGGTGAAAATGGAAACCATATTCTCTTTAGTTAGACACTGCTGTTGTGAATATTATTACTTAGTTTCAGAATCCAATTAATATTAGGATGATTGGTGTAGCCTACGTTAAGAAAAGAGGGAAATATGAAAGTGATTTCTGCATATGTATTAATGACTATATTGATAATCTTTGCCTTGTTGTCATGTACTGATAAAAAACTCGTTTATGAGCAAACGGTATACATGATTGATGTTGGAAGTGAGGTTGATTATCTTAATTATATAAACATTGAAAATAGTGATGACAATTCAATTAGTGTTGATGATTCAAATCTTGATATTAATAAACTAGGTAATTATTTTGTTTCGTATAAAATGAATAATAGCAAGAATAATGGAGAACGAATTACTATTAATGTTGATGTAGTTGATAGAAAACCTCCAAGCTTAATAAGTTCTGTAATCGAAATCGAACGCTATTCAGATGCTGATATTCTGTGTTTACTCGATGTACAAGATAATTATCAAGAAGTAATCAAAGATATTGATCTTTTAAATCTAGATGAAATAGATGTAGATCAGTTGGGTGTGTATCATTTGAAGTTAAAACTTACTGATGATTCTGGGAATACGTCAGAAGTACAATGTGAAATTAATGTAGTTTTAGAGGAACCATCTGACGATCAGAGATTGGCACTAAGAGCGATAGCATACTTGTTTGAGATGGTAGATCCTAAGTTCGATATTGAAATTAAAGAAGTTGTAGTTAACTCAGAGCGTTACTTTAAATACATCAGTATAAAATATTCAGTTTTAAAAGATAACAATGTTAGATCAGTGTATTATGAAGGATTTACAACAAGCGACAATTCATTGAAATGGAGTAAGAAGTATAAGTTAGGTTTGGAACGAATAGAGATGAATGAACACTATGAAGGTAAAAGATTGTTTGTTTATAGATTAGAGAGATATTTTGACCAATTAGAGAAGTATATTGAGTAAATGAGTAAAAGTATTATTTATGACACCTGATTCGAAAAGATAGCCAACAGAGAATTTTGGATCAAGGAATGGAAAATTTCCTTTGATGGGGCACTTTACAACATATTAATAATCATAAATGACAATCGTACTCCTACAAATGAAAACCGCTGTGGAGAAGATATAAGAAGAAGAGTAATCTGGTCGAAAATTAGATCAGATTACTCTTCTTTTGATTATAATGTACCTTTTGAGTGAAAGCCAAAGGTAACACAGAATGTACAAAACAACAAATATACACATATGATACTCAACCTTTTGTATATCAAGGGGTTTAACGTTATGTACATAATTTTCGAAAATGAACTTTATTATTTTATGTACATTATGTTTCTATGATGTTGACAGTTTGCTACAATTAAAGGCTCAAGTATAGAATCTGTAGCTTATTGCTGCAGGTTTTACAGCAGGTAATCTCTCTTCGTAATAATTCTGATGTGTAGGGGAAAATAATCTTTTAGAGAATCTTGAATGCATATTTATATGATATAATATAAAAGTTATCAAGATTTCAACTAGTATAGGGGAAATATTAGGGAGGACTATATGAATAAGTGTCAAGAGTGGTACAACGAAAATGCAAAAAGAAACAATGGTTATGGAAGTCGTGCACATTTTGTAAAAGAAGGCAAGTCTGGTGAGGATAAGTTTGAAAAAAGACTTATTGATATATTACCGAATTTTTCGAATGTATTAGATATAGGATGTGGACATGGTGAGTTTACTCTAAAAATGTCTCGATATACTGAAAAGATAACAGGAGGAGACAGTGCAATAGAACTTATTAATATTGCTAACGAATTGAAAAAGACAAATGGTATTGAGAACACAGAATTTATCTACTTTCACACTCATGAAATGGAAAAAGTTGAAAAGGTAAAGTACGATTTGATTTATAATAGAAGGGGACCGACTTCAATATATGACCACAAGAAAATACTTGCTCTTGGTGGAATGATTCTAGGTATTCATCCATTATATGCTCTTGAAAAAGTTAAACAAAGACTCATAGATGGAGGTTTTGAAGATATTGAGATAAATATATTTAAAGATTGTGTATTGATCTTTGATAGTGTATCAGATTTTGCCGAACATCTTTCATCAAGTCATATGAGTAAAGATTATACTCTTAAAGAGAATAAAGTAGAATTGGACATACTCATTGAAGAGAATACACTTAATGGAAGACTTATTTCACCTGAAGAACGTTTTATAGTTACAGCAAGGTAAAAGTACACTTATCATTAATGACATCATTATGTTCTGTTCAATTAGTTTGCTATATCAAGTAACTAATAAAAAAGACATTACCCCTGCAAAATGAATAAGGTAGGAGAGTTAAACTGTAAATAAAAGATGAATCTGATCCAATAATTGGTTCAGAATCATCTTATTTTATTTGATTATAATGTACATTTTTGAGTAAAAGTCGATTTTTTTACATGCGACTTCTCAATGGATAATGTACCAATGATACTCAAGCGCTTGTATATCAAAGGGTATAACGTTATGTACATAATTTTCAAAAATGTACGTTATTATTTTATGTACATTATAAATTGATGGCTATAATGTACATTTTTGCAGATGAAAAGTACATCTAAATCAACAATCGTTATGTACATTTTATAAATTAACAGCTGAATTGTCAAACTGGAATATTCTGATTTCTGTGGATATTGAGGAGCAAATATTTTGATTCATTTTTCTTGTTATACTGTTATTCTTTACAATATAGTAGGTATTTGCTATAATACAAGCAAGTTAAAGACTGTGAAGAGAAAAGTAATCTTTGAGTTAGGTTTACAGAGAATCTATAGTGGTGAGAGTAGATGACTGATACAAAGACGAAAATGGTCTCGGAGTTGCGTACCGAAGGTTTATCCCAAGGCTACGACGAGTTCGCCCGTTAAAGCGATAGAGTATAATATAGATCATTTCCTATACGTACTCGATAAGACTTATGTTGTGAGACATAGGTGAATTTGAGGTGGTATCACGAAGCATTTAAGCTCTCGTCCTCTGAATAAATTATTATTCGGGAGGTGAGGGCTTTTTTTAGTGTTTAAATGTTGGTTACTACAAATTAATTAGAAATGAGGTTTAAAATGAATATTTTAGTTGGAGGAGCATGGATATATGCAAATGGTTCTATTCATATTGGCCATACAGCAGCGTTATTACCGGGCGATGTAATTGCAAGATATCATAGATTAAAAGGCGATGAGGTCTGTTTTGTTTCAGGTACAGACTGTCATGGCACACCGATTACTTTAAGGGCGAAGCAAGAAGGTATAAATCCTAATGAAATAAGTGAAAAATATCACAAGTTAATTTTAGAGTCATTTGAGTATCTTGGTTTTAGTTATGACTTCTATGGCAAAACATCTTCTGATAACCACAAAACATTTGTGAAAGAATTTCATAGAAGATTATATAAAAGTAGATATGTAGTAGAAAGGGAAGAACCACAGGTTTTCTGTGAGAAGTGTAATAAATTCTTGCCCGATCGTTTAGTGGTAGGTACTTGTCCATCCTGTGGAGGTATTGCAAGAGGCGATCAATGTGATGAATGTAGTACAATCTATCAACCAGAAGAGCTATTAGACATCAAGTGTAGTGATTGTGGTAGTGAACCCATATATATAATCTCAAAACATTTGTATATTGAAATTACAAAGTTAAGAAATGAATTAGAATCATTTGTAGATCATCATCAAGATAAATGGAGGCAAAATGCCATAACGTTCACAAAACGTTATATTGATGAAGGACTTAGAGATAGAGCTATAACAAGAGATTTGGATTGGGGGATTGATGTACCCAAAGTAGGATATGAAGATAAAAAACTATATATATGGGTTGAGAATGTATTGGGATACCTATCAACAACTGAGACATGGTGTAGAAATCAAGGACTAGACTTTAAGAAGTTTTGGAATGAAAACTCAAGACACTATTATGTCCATGGAAAAGACAATATACCGTTTCATTCAATAATATTACCTTCATTACTCATCGCTCATGGTAGCGACTATCATTTACCTGATAGACTTATCTCCAGTGAATACTTAACCTTAGAGGGAAAGAAGATATCAACAAGTAAGAATCATGCCTTATGGGTTGAGGATTTTATAAATCGCTATAATCCTGATGCCTTAAGATATTTTTTTATTAGTAACAACCCTGAAAGAAAAGATTCCGATTTTTCTTGGGAAGAATTCTTATATGCTAATAACAGTGAATTACTTGGGATATATGGTAATTTCATTAATAGAACACTAGCATTTATTAAGAAAAGCTTTGGTAGTACTGTGCCTAAAGGTACACTGGATACTTCTATTCAAGAGAAATTTCAAGATATATATTTAGAAGTAGGAGACAAGATAGAAGCAGGTCAACTGAAGAAAGGGTTAAGAACAGTGATTGATTTCGCTAGATTTGGCAATAAGTATTTTGATGATGAAAAACCTTGGATTTCAGCAAAAACAGACCGAGATACCTGTGAAAAAACACTATATAATTGTGTGCAAATTATTATAAATTTATCAATTCTTTTTGAACCATTTATTCCTTTTTCATCACAGAAAGTGATCCAATGGTTTGGTTTAAAGAGGCATTGGTGTGTACAAGAGGTTGTAATAGGTTTTGAGATTCCAGAAATTGAGATATTATTTGAACGACTAGACAAATCTATAGTTGAACTAGAACGTTCTAAACTGTGAAATTAAAAATAAACATCAGCAAGTATAGATATAATTTATTAGTAGGAAACGTAATTTCTGCGAAATGGTTCGTAGGAAAACTAGATTATATGATATTCATTATAGAAAGGTATAGCTATGAAATCGAATAAACTATATGAAATCCTTAACAAAAAATTTATTTTACTGGAGTTATCAGATGATTGGTATCAATATATGACAGTTTTAGAGGATTATATATGTGACTCATTCAAGCAAACTAATATGGGGGTTATGTGTGATTTTACCAACGAAATAAAGGAAGTTTATACAGCGACATTCCCATCAAAGAGAGCAATAAATAAACTATTAAATAGTGGTGTAAAAGATGCAATGTTATTTGTTCATCATGCGTCAGATTGGGATAGTAGAAATAGATATCCTCTCAGCCATATATCTTTAGATGACATAAGAAGCCTGAAGGAGAATAGAATATCTATTTATTGCATTCATGTTCCTTTAGATAATTTCAGTGAGTATTCAACTGGGAACTCATTTGCTAAGAATTTGAGTCTGAAAGTTGAAGATAAGTTTGGAAATTACAGAGGTTCAAAATGTGGCGTACTTTGTCGTGCAGAATATAAAGAAATAGATGATTTAATTGACCAGATTTCAAAAGTTGTTAATCATAAAGTTAAGTTATATGCTTATGGTTCGAAGAACATTAAAGATTCAAGAGTTGCAATTATTACTGGTGGTGGGAATGATATTCAGATGCTGAACGAAGTGAATCAACAAAATATAAATGTATACGTAACTGGTGTTACAAATTTAGAAATGACAAAACAAGCTCATGATTTTGCAAAAGAAAAGAAGATTAATATTATAGGAGCGACTCATTACTCAACCGAGAAGTTTGCATGCATCGAGATGATTAAGTTCTTTGAACAATATGGTATAGAATCAAGATTTCTTGATGATATAGCAGTTCTTGAGGATTTATAATCAAGTTATAAATCTAAAATGAACATCATATAATGCTATATCTGTATAAGGGTCCACATCAAATTAATTATAAGAACCAGTTGTTTGTTTATGCTCCCCTACAAATGAAAAAGGTAGGGGAGTTAAGCAGTAAATAAAAGAGGAATCTGATCCAATAATTGGTTTAGAATCCTCTTCTTTTATTTGATTATAATGTACATTTTTGAGTAAAAGTCGATTTTTTTCAATGCGACTTCTCAATGGATAATGTACATTTTTGCGAAAAGGTAACACATAATGTACAAAACGATATTTCGTTACCAATGATACTCAACCTCTTATATATCAAGGGATTAAACGTTATGTACATAAATTTCAAAAATGTACGTTATTATTTCATGTACATTATAAATTTACTGCTATAATGTACATTTTTTATAGGTAAAAGTCCGTCTATATCAACAATCGTTATGTACATTTTTAGATTGAAATAGTTAAAGAGTGGGATATGCTATCCAGCTCTTTTTTAGACAGTCGTTTTAGACCGTTTTTATATCTCATATAGGTATTTATTCTGTTCGTATCCACATCTTTTACATTTATGAATTGTTTCGTAAATAATTCTAGTACTAGGGATATATTGTTCAGAAATACTTTTTTCTTGATCATAAATATGTTTGCTTTCATTTATCTCTTTGGGTGAGCATATGTCCACCCCAATTTTGTGGACGGCACTTGCCTTGTCAGTATTACAGCCTGATGTCGTGGTAAACTCTCCACTTTGCCATCAGGATAAGCGATTGATGCCGCTAAGCGTGAATATCCCTTTGAAGAATTACTTCCAATAATATGCATACCATAATCGGCTGCCCTAGTCGCAATTTGAGAAGTCATCAAACTATCAATAGTATTGGGTCCACTGTCATTATTGGCATTATAGTAAGAAATGAATAGGATCTCGACACCTTAATTGATTGGCCTTCAGACTTCTGACTGATGTCTCTGCATAACGAGATAGGCTTATACTTGGTCGGAACAGTAGCTTTTTCAAATCGGTATATGACTAGCATCGTGATGCATAAACAAAGGAATAGATTTCAGTCCTTCTTGATTGTTCAGTAGTAAACGGTTAAATGTAATGTCAGTATATGAATTTTACATGCTGTGGTGCATAGTATAGTTAACCGGTTAAGATAGTTTTGGATGTTAATCCTTTACTCCACTGATTTTCTGCAGAGAATCAGAATTTTCAAGGAAAGGAGTTGGTTAAATGAAAAACACAGAGGTGATTACAGTTTAACAAACTGCAGTGATGTTTACATCGCTACTATAAATTTTAAATGAAGTTTAGACTAGGGCTAAAATAGGAGAATTAATAGGAACGATTTTATGTATCATATAAGATACAATGCTGACTTTGAAACGAGTATGGCAGCTCATACGTTAGGAGAAGCCACAAGAGAGAGAATATTCACGGAATTGGTAAGGCTTCAGAGTTTGTCATTTATCATCAAGGCAAGAAAGAGAGGTTAAATGAATATTATCATTAGAGAGATCGAAACAAAGGATATGGACGCCTATAGACAATGGAACTTACCTCATCACCTTCATCATGATTTTAACGGACCCTATTATGATAGAGAAACCGTAGAAAAGCTTGATAAGAAGATTGAGAGAATGAAGAACAATTTAGAAGAAGGTAAACCAGCCAGAGAAGGAATGATGGCTATTGTAGATAAAGAATGTGATGAATTGATCGGTACTGTCAGTAAGTACTACAAGTCAAAGGAAACAGACTGGATGGAAATAGGCATTGTCGTTTTTAACGATAATTACTGGGGACAAGGGATTGGATACAAGGCATTGAAACTATGGATAGACCTTGTGTTTAAGGCGCATCCAGAGTTTGTGAGACTGGGATTGACAACTTGGTCTGGCAACCTGGGAATGGTGAAGTTATCTGAAAAATTGGGTTTGAGACAAGAAGCTTGCTATAGAAAAGCAAGAATTGTAAATAATGAGTACTATGACTCAGTCAGTTATGGCATTCTAAGAAAAGAGTGGTTTGATAAAAAATAAATCAGCTGGAATTGATAATTAAAAGTGCTTAACCATCTGACAGTAGACTACTGTGTGATTGTGGTCAGATAGTAAAATAATGGCACATTTATTTTTGCCTTAAAGTTAAGCGATGAAAAAGAAGTAAGACAATTGCACGAAAGGCTTATATCATCAGGAATAAAATTTAGTGTTATCCCACCAAAATATTTGAAACCATTTGATCCACATTGTACTTTGAGAAGTGGATCTCCTATAACGGTGGAAGATGAAATAAACATTCTAAATGTAAAAATATCTGATGAATTTATAGTAGATACATTATCAGTTTACATGTTGGATAAACTTCCTATAAAAAAACTTTTTACTGTGAAGTTAGGAACTAATGTGTAAAAACAGTACAACATTATATGAAGTTCTTGGTACTATCATCCCTTCAATTGAAAAAGGTAGGGGAGTTAAGCTGTAAATAAAAGATGATTCTGATCCAATAATTGGTTCAGAATCATCTTCTTTTTAGATTATAATGTACATTTTTGAGTTAAAATCAATTTTTTCCAATGTGACTTATTAGTGTATAATGTACATTTTTTTGACTATTTCTTAATTTCGCCCCCGCGAGTTTTCCGGCAGTATTTTTAGCCCGCAAGTTTTTACTTTATTTTTGAGTTTTCTTATTCTTTATCTTCAATGAGTTCATATTGCTTGACAATATCTCTTTTAGCATTCTTTTTATGAGCTGAGTAGAGCTGTGTAGTAGTCACGTTATCATGATCCAATAGATTCTGAACGTCGTATATTGAAAATCCATATTGAATCAAAGAAGAAGCTGCGGTTGCTCTTAGTTTATGTGGACTATAACCAGATGCACGACTAGTTCCAAGAACAATTGAAGTGTATTTCTTAACCAACTGTCTAATTGCTTTTTCAGTCATTCGCTTGTTCTGTAGAGATAAGAAGAGGGCATCTTTATAGATTTCATCTATCTCAATTTCCTTTGGACGTTCATAATCTAAATAATCAGTAATAACTTTAACAACTGATTTGTTAAGAGGCATGTTTACTTCTTTGCCACGTTTTCTGTATATTTTAAACTCACTTCTTGAAAAACTAAAAGATGAAATATTTAACTGCTGTAATTCTTTAAGTCTAAGACCGAAGGTAGTAAAGAGTACTAATATAGCCTTATCACGATATTTTGTTTTTTCCCAATACTGTTTTTCTTTATCAGTTAATCCTTGTCCGGTTTCGACAGCTTGAAGCATTATGGCAACTTCTTCAATTTCTAGTCTTTTAATGGCGTCAGGTTGGGGTTTAGGTAGTTTAATCGGGTTCAATCCTTCAACTATATTTTCTTTCATAATTTCGTCTCTAAACAAAAATTTGAAGAGTACAGAAAGAGAAGACTTTTTTCTAGACAAAGCTCGATTGTGATTCTCCATTAAATAAGTAGTACCATCTTTTTCAATAAAATAACGGGTACAGTAGTCGCCTAGAAAACGATTGACATCACGTGCGCGAATTTTGGCAAATTCAGCTTCGGCTATTTTTTCTGTAGACTCAGCAGTAACTAATCGGGTTTCTGTTACTAAGTACTTACAGAAAAATAGTAAGTCTTGTAAATAGGCTAGGCGACTGGTGATGGCTATTGCGTTCTTCAAGTAAATGAAATAATCGATTAAAAAATATGGCAACTGGTTCTCTAATTCTGCACACTGATCAAAAAGTTGATTTTCTTTTTCTACAATATTATTTGGCTTTGATGATTTATTATGTATTTTATAATTATTGCTCATGAAGGGCTCCAGTCGTTATAGTTTGATAAATTTCAAAAATAGTTCAGAAGAGTAGGTTACTAGTAAATACAAAGCAATCAATTGAAAAAAATTAATAGTAAAATCTATTCCTATAATAAGAATAACAGAAAAAAGCGCATAATTCAACTATTCTTTAAATGTATATTTAGGGAATAGTTGTACCTAAGAAGAGACAGTCACTAAAACCATACAATTCAGTAACTGCAAATATTTGATGCTGATATTATATTTTATGCAATACATGATCTGTGATCATCATTTAAAATCTTTTATCAAAATATATTTTCCAGACTCATTAGGATTTATATTTATCATCTTGTAAATTTTCTAAGTTAAACTTGAATCATTTTAATATTATGTTTTGAACTTTATTAATTAGAATTCTTAATTTGCAATATTGTTTTATTATAGATCTTAAGTTTTATCGTGTGATACTTTATGTTACGTATTAGATATTTTGCTTAAATTACCTTGTCAATACATCTAATTGGATTTCTATTATGATACATTCTATTATAGATGTACGGTTTCATGGTTATATACTTTATATTACATAATTAGATTTTTTAGTATAAACAGCCATGTTAATACAGCTAATCAGAATTTCTTTGTGATGCATTCATCGACTCGAAAAAACTGGTTGGCTGTACTGACACGTACTTTTTAGCGTTTCTGACGTTAATTTTATGTATAGCTGTCATTGAATAATTTTCAGGATCATTTTGTAAACATTCATCAATATCTTTTGTAAATTCACTTTTTATAAAATTTTCTAGATAAAATAATCTTTCGCCAAATTCAGATTTAAGATTACGATTACTTTTAACTTGTCCATGTGTTAGTAACAAAGTTTTAAATTGTAAATATTGATATTCATAAATCGTTTTGTAATGTTCATATGGATTCGATGATACATCCAAATATGGCACTATAATTTTGTTGTTAATATCCTCTAGTAAATTGTCACTTACATATAGATAATCATTATTAATCAAGACACTTAATCCACAATTCGTATGTCCAGGCGTTTTGAATATTTCGATTCTCGAAGTATCTATATTTATTAAATATTTATCTTCTACTAGTATATTTGGAATTACTAATTCATATGTTGTTACATTTTGACATTTCATAAAAGTATCTTCATATAGATCTGAAGCAATTATTGGTACGTTCTTAAATACTGTTGATCCTTCAGCATGATCTTTATGATAATGAGTTATGACTATTGCTTTTAAAACAATATTTGATTGATCAAGGTCTTTCTTGATAAATTTACCTAAACGACGGTATCCTGAGTCGATTAGCACACCCTGCCCTTTATTATGGTATAAAAAGGCAGATGTGTAGTACGACACTCTATCAAGTGCTTCGATCAATCTGTATTGAGTTAAATTTTCGGTGATAATAATTTTTTCCATGTTCCACCTTACATAATTATATTATGTTAACCAAATGTTATATTCTTCAAATTCTGGTTAGATAAGTTTTCTCCAGCGTATGAAAACTTGGTATCTACTTCTATGCCAACAGCTGTATTAAATCCCGCTTTTTCTAACCATTTATGATGTAAATTTAAGATTATTTTTTTTGCTGTTTCTGGACTATCATTACCTGTTTTGTTTTTTACAGGTGAAAATTCTTCATCTCTGTTAACTGATAATACTGCCATATCATCTGCAAATTTGAACATGTCAAAGATAAATAACTCGAACTTATAACCATTCGGTATTTTTGCCTCACACAGAGTACCAGCCCTCATATAATCAACCTTCTTATGAGCTTTGTGGTATGGAATATTTCTATTTACACTGTCTACTAAAAAATCCAAACTAAATACATGTGATAATATATTTGCATTTCTGTACAATAAATTATCAGAAGCATCAGTAGCATATCTAAGATCGTCTTGTAATTCAGAGTATTCCACAATATCTGGGTGTCCATTTCGATAACATATTACACCAACTTTTTCTTCAGGATATGCCTTATCTACAGACTTGCTTGCAATAGCATGACCAGAATCAATTGTAAAACCAATGAATGTAGGATCAGCAACTCTTGCAATGGCATTATCTACACCATATAAGAACACCCACTTTACGCCATTAGATGTCATTTCATCCAATAAACCATTTGAATTAAGACTTGAAAATACACCACCGTTACCATTGGCAGCCAAGTTGATTTCATATTGTGATTTTAAGGAAATAGATCCATTCTCTAAAACTAAAGGCAGTCTATCTTGTTTAAAGAATATGACATGCTCACGAGAATAACCAAAGAAATCATGCGCTTCAAAATGGTCAATAGATTCTTGATGGTTATCTTCAGAAGTCATAATGTACCATTTGATGTATGTACCAGTCAACTTATGTAAACTTATTAATTTATCGCATTGTAAATGGAATAACGACTTCCTAGAGGGTAAACCTATATCAAATGTACCTTTAGGTCCTTCGTGCCCTAATCTAGTTCCTTGGCCACCAGCCATTAAAACAACTGCCACTTCACCTGCTTTTATAGACTCTAAACCTAATGTATAACATTTTTGTGAATCATGTTCATTTAAACTTGTTGCGATTAATGGTTCTACAATCTGTTCAGCATCATCAATCACATCTTCAGTTGCCATTATTTTACCAATCAACTCAAAATCAATACCTTCTATATCTGACAATAACTGATTCTTTTCTTTATCATTTAATTCATTAATATATTCTAATAAATGATCCTGTTTATAGTGTTTTAAATCTCTCATTTCTACCTCCAATACTAATCTATTATACAACTAAACAACTTAAAAATGAACAAGTATATCATAAATAGCCAAGCAAAAAGAACCATGAAGGTTCTTTTATTTCTAATGAAGTACAATATGAAATGAAATCCTAAATGATAATAAATAACCCCTACAGCTACTAATGGTTTCTTATGTACTCTAATGCTTTTGTTAGCCTAATGGACAGATCATCAGGAAACCAATGACCGAAGTTCTTAATGACTTGGAAATCACAATCCATACTGATATCATTAAAATATGCAATCATATCCTGTTGCTGTTCATATGCATGATCTTGATTGCCTGTAATAACAACGCCTTTGATTGTTTTGTATATATTTTTGATTGATTCTGGGAAATTAGGACATAATGCAATAAAGCCTTTAATATTGGCAAGTGAACTGTTAAATGCCAAATCAATTGCAATTGTCGAACCTTGTGAGAAACCTGAAAATATGATATCTCCAATGGCATAACGTCCCTTTAGATCATTAATTGCCTTTTCGATGTCTTTAAATGCTTTTTGTCTATCATCCCATGAAAAGTGTCTATAACCTATTTGTTGAGATGATTCTATCATCAAATGGATATAATTCTCTGAGATCAACTCGCTTCTCCAAAATTTAGAAAACAATTCCAAATCCTCTCCCCAACCATGAAGACTCACAAGCAAAGGCATTGCAGTCGTTGATTTGTAGTTAGCAGGAATAATAACTTTAATAACCGGTTTGTTTCTTTTATTTTTGGACAATTCCAACCATCTATGTGTTTGTGATTCATACCCGGTCTTATGTAATACTGTATTCAGATATGGTGCCGGATACCAATATCCGTTATCTAAACTTTCATCAAAGTACTTAATACACCTATCTATGTTCTCTTTATCACCATGGAAAATAATTAAATCCATTAAAATCTGTTCATGATGATCCGGACATTCTAAATATGCCTGTTCTGCAAGTTCAATGGCCTTTTCGTGATGTTTTTCTTTGTACCATGCATTGTAATAAGCATGTTCTAATTGATTAAATGACATCGATTACCTCCTAATATCTTATATAAAAATAACATACATAACAATGTTTGCTAGTAACTCTCATGTTTACTTGGTTCATGTATTTTTTATTGACTTAAGTTTATCACTAATAAAATAAGTAAACAACTTAGGGTTTAGAACATACAAGATATGAATAATTTTATTTTTGATCGATTATCAGTAACTGGTAAAATGATTTTTTAAGTGTTACACTATATTTAATATATAGATGTTGTAATTGACAATATCAATTTTGAAGGTTACTTATCGATTAAGAGTAATCACCTATATTTGATTTAGGAGGTTTCAAATGGATAACCGTGCAATAATCTTGGCCAATTCCATATGGTTTCCAGAACATAATAAAAATGATGTATTGACTGACTTTCAGTGGATCAATGACAATTTACTGAACTCTGGCAAATTAACTGCAGAGGACTTTTCAACAACCGAGTTAGAGTTATTGTTTGATCTTAGAAAGCTTGTTATTGAGGTGCTTGAAACTGATGAGTTCTGTAATTATATAGAATCTATTAATGAGTATATGGCGAAAGCTTCCTTTAAACACAAAGTCATTTTCAAGAATGATCAACTGATTCGATACCATGTGTCTGGTAATAACCTTCAAGAGCAACTACTCAGTAAAGTAGCTTCTGATCTTGTCAAGTTGTATATTAACACTCAAACTATAGTGAAACGTTGCATGAACGATGAATGTCAATTCTTTTATGTGGATAATAGTAAGAACAAAAGTAAAAAATTTTGCTCTAATAGATGTAGCAATCTCATTAAAGTTAGAAGACATAGAAAAAATAAAAGCCAACAAGATCACATTTGATCCTATTGGCTTTTACTATTTTTTAGATAGGACTTTGAATGCTCTTGCAACACTTTCCCTTGTGCCAACTAAGAAAACTTGATTACCAGACTGTATCTTGGTATGACCTCTAGGTACTATAAAGTGATCCTCATCAACATCAAATATCCCAGCTATTACACAGTCGTCAGGAAAATTTTTGTGATCTGCAATATCTTTTATGGGTGTATCTTTTAGGCCAGAATGTTCTGGTAATGTAATAATTGAAACTTCTGCTTTCCCATTTCTAAGTGAAGCAACTCTTCTAATTTCAGGATTTTTAATATCCATTATGAATTTTTTTGTCATCATATCCACTGCAGAACCAATATTAGTTGCTCCTGCAATCTTATATGCATCGAGATATTCAGGATCTCTCATACGAACAAAAATATGTTCAATTCCAAAATTTTTACAAAGTAATGAGAATAAAAGATTCTCTGAATCATATCGCATGACACCAAGAGCATAATCAATCTTTTCAATGCCAACTTCTCTTAAAATATTAATATTTGTTGCATCTCCTCGAATAGCCACTGCACCATATTTAGAGTATATTTTTTCGCATAGTTCTTTATCTCTTTCGATTACAATGACATTGTGGTCTTTTGATAAAGCTTTGGTAATATTTCTACCAACAATACCGCCACCTGCTATAAGTATATGCATAATGCCTCCTATTCCATCCATGCTTTTCTACTGAATAAAACCAACAACGGTAAGATTTCCAAACGGCCTGCTAACATTCCGAACATATAAGTGATTTTTATGATTGGTGATAAACTGGCCATCTTTTCTACTGAAAAATAAAATGGCCCTATATTTCCCATCGCTGAAGCCATACCTGAAATAGATTGAAAGGCATCAAGATCTGAGAAAACAGCTGTTATACCGGAACCAATAAAAATAATGAGTAACCATCCGAAAAACAATCCTGATACTCGATATATTTCATCTTCAGAAATCTTGTTACCACTTAAAACTACTGGTATTACAGCTTTATTGGGCAGTCGAATTTTTCTGATTTCTCGCTTAAATAATTTTGAGAGGAAAGTAATTCTTATAACTTTTATACCACCTGAAGTTGATCCAACACAGCCGCCGATTACCATTAGAATTAAAAATAATTGTTTTGCTAATGCTGGGAAAAACTCACTACCAATATCCTGTGTACCAAAACCTGTTGTTGTGATCACTGATACAACTTGAAAAATTGTTTTTCTGAAAACTTCTTCGAAATCACTAAAAATATCTACTTGCATCATAAACATACTCAAGATCATAAGACCTGAAAAACCGATAATAATTTTAAAGTAGTTCTTAGTTTCTAAATCTTCAACTAAATATCTTGGTGTATCAAAGATTACTTTATAATGTATTAAAAAATTCATACCACCAAATAACATAAATAAAGTGATGACATATTCAATGGCTTTATAGTTCTTATATCCACTTTCTGCAAAATATCCTATACTTGCATCATATCCTGAAAATCCTCCAGTTGATAGACTTGTCATACTATGAGTTAAAGCATCAAATAAATTGAGTCCTAAAAAATTTAAAATTACGAATTCAATTAAAGTTAAAGTTCCGTAAATTAACCATAAAATTTTTACTGTCTCAAATACATTAGGTACAGGTCTTGACGAATTAATTTTATGACCCTCTGCTGAAAATAATTGCCAAATATCACCTTCGCCAGAAAATGTTACAAATAGAAAGAATGTTAATATTCCAAGACCGCCTACCCATTGTATAAGTGCTCTCCAAAAAATTATAGATAATGGCATGGACTCTAATCCTTGAAATACTGTAATTCCTGTTGTTGTAAAACCGCTGACAGACTCAAAAAGACTATCTATAAATCCTTTATCTACACCAAACATAAAAGGTATTGAACCAACGAGTGAAATGGATAACCAAGCCATGGCACAGATTATCATACTTGTTGTTAAAGTAATTTTAATATGTGTGTCTTTCGTTAATAATCTCAAGATTATACCAATAGAAAAAGAAATCCCTGATGATACTAAATATGTCCTATACATCAAGGAGGATTCGTTATGAATTATGCATACTATGATTGGCAATAACAAAATGAATCCCAAAATAATAAACAATGAACTTTGTATTTTTAAAATACCTTTAATTTTGGTTATTACTCGCATATGGTGGCCTCCTACTTCAATATACCCAAGTATTACTTATTTATAACTGTATTCTTTCAATATGTAATATTTCGCTTTCGTATAGGTAATTAATCTATCCATAGGTAAATATAAATTAATTATTAAAACACAAAAAAACTGAAATGATTTCAGTTTTTTGTAAATAAACTATTTATATTATATATGTTACTCATCATTTTTCTTATCATTTATTGAATTAATCTTCAATACTAGTTTGGTACTTTCTATGAGTTGAAGTTTTTACAAGTTCAATTAAAATTTCTTTTTTATTATCATCATGGTGTTGTAAAACATGATCTAATAATTCGTGTTTAATACGCCCTATTTCAGGCCCGCTAAATCCTAAAAGCATAATATCATGACCATTAATATCTAAATCGTGTATAGTCATTGGATGATTCTCATTGAGTACTTCAATAAAAGCTTGACGCATTTTATCTATAGAACTTAAATCATCATTCGTTTTACTACCTAAAATATCAGAGCGTCTTAAATCAATAAAATCTTCCAAATGCTCTACTCCCATTTTATTGATGAATTTCTTTACTGATTTTTTATTATCTGTATCAACTAAAGTCATATGATAATGTATTAGCTTCAAAACAGTATGAACTACATTGTTACTGTATTTTAAACGTCTTAGAATAATTTCAGCCATTTCGTGACTTCTATGATGATGTTTATAAAAATGACCTTCGCCATCTGATAACTCATACGTATCCGGTTTACCAATATCGTGTAAGAGTGCTGCCAATCGATTGATAATATTTCTTTCAGAAGAATCTAGTACTACCATTAAGTGATCAAATACATTCAAATTATGAAATTTGCAATGTTGATCAAAATCATATGTTTTCTCGATACCGGGTAGAATATGACTTAATAAACCTAAAGATTTAAGGTGTCTTATGCCATCAGATGGTTTATCTGATAGAAGAATCTTATCTAATTCAAATTGTATACGTTCAAATGAGATATTTAAATTATGGGGAATCCCCATAATAACATCGTCTAAATAATCATTTCTTTGAAATCCAAGTTGTGTATTGAAGCGTACATATCGATAAACGCGTAAATAATCTTCTTGGAAACGTTTAACTGGATCTCCGACACATTGAATCATACGTGAGTCTAAGCTAGAGATACCGTCATATAAATCGATAAAATCACCACTCTTAGTCATGACCATAGCATTCATTGTAAAATCTCTTCTTGATAGATCTTCTTTTAAATTCTTACTGTACAATACTTTATCAGGTCTACGACCATCGGTATAATGTGATTCGGTTCTATAAGTTGTAACTTCATATGGTGAACCATTTAATATTACAACGACAGTACCAAAAGACCTTCCGATTGCATAAGTCTTCTCGAAAAGATCTTCTACTATACAAGGTTCTGCATCTGTAGTTATATCCCAATCATTCACATCTTTATTTAAGTAATAATCTCGAACAGCACCACCCACAACAAATGCTTCGTAACCATGTTTTTCAAGTGTGCTGATAATATATTTAACATCATTAGGTATCATAATCTCTCCTAAAAAAATAAGTACGCAAACGCGTACTTCTACCATTCTAAGTCTAAAACTTCTCTTTGTTCATTTTCAGGCAAAGCGTCCATTGCGCTTTCGTACGAATGATCAATAATTTCGTATAAGTCATTTAATGAAATGCCATCATCAATAGGGATTTCATTCCATTCAAATTGACCCTCTTTTTTTATTGTTCTTGTACAACGAAACTTTCCATGTAGTTGTTCCGACATTTGTTTATTCAATTTTACTTCAATTGAATTTGTTGTAATCTCAACGAGTTGTTCTGAAGCTAAATTCAGAGTGATATGTTTATGATCTACATCATTTTCGAAAGTTCCTGGCTTATCTAAAAAATAATCTTTAATGATATCTTTCATCATAACCATCACCTCTTTCTAAATCTATTATACCACTTTCAAAAAATAATAAAAGTAGTGCTTTGGAATAGAAGAATTTATACGTTATGATTTAAACAAAAAAAGACGTCCATAATTGAACGTCTTTTGAAAGATTATACCTTTAAATCTGCTTCTTTACCAAGAGCAGCAGAGTATTTAGTTGTAATTGGTAAAACAACTTCTTCGTTGAATGTATCAACTTGATCAGAGGAACGACCAATGAATAATGCTGGATCAGTTAACTTGTCAACAGCAGCTTGATCTAACCCGAAAGTCTCATCTTTAACTATTCTAGCTAATAAATCGTTATCTAAACCATGAACTTTAACCTGGTTAGCCGCTTCCATAGAATGTACACGAATTGTTTCATGTAACTCTTGACGATCGCCACCTTTTTTAACAGCTTCCATAATAATGTTTTCAGTTGCCATAAATGGTAGTTCTGCCATTACGTGTTTGTAGATTACTTTTTCATAAACAACTAATCCAGAAACAACATTGTTCATAATATCAAGAATAGAATCTGCAACCAAGAAAGATTCTGGAAGAGAAATTCTTCTGTTAGCAGAATCGTCTAATGTTCTTTCGAACCATTGAGTTGACACTGTCATAGCAGGATTCATTGAATTTGCAATTAAATATCTACTTAACGAAGCAATACGTTCAGAACGCATTGGATTTCTTTTATATGCCATAGCCGATGATCCGATTTGGTTCTTTTCAAATGGTTCTTCAACTTCTTTTAAATGTTGTAATAATCTTAAATCATTTGTAATTTTATGCATACTTTGACCTAAACCACTCAAAGCATTTAAGATTCTAGAATCTAGTTTTCTAGAATAAGTTTGACCTGTTACAGGGAATGTTTTAGTGAATCCAAGTTTATCTGCAATCAGTTTATCTAAAGCCTCAACTTTATCATGATCACCTTCAAATAGATTTAAGTAACTTGCCTGTGTACCTGTTGTACCTTTTGCACCACGCAACATTAAGCTTTCAATTGTATATTCTATATCGTATAAATCTTGTACTAAATCCATATTCCAAAGTGCTGCTCTTTTACCAACAGTCGTTAACTGAGCAGGTTGGAAATGTGTAAATCCTAAAGTTGGAATATCTTTTGTTTCATCAGCGAATTTAGCTAAACGATCGATAACATTTACAAGTTTATCTCTAACAATTTCTAATGCTTCTCTCATAACAATAACATCTGTATTACCGCCAACGAAAGCGCTTGTAGCACCTAAGTGAATAATTGGCATTGCAGTCGGACATTGTTCTCCAAAAGCATGTACATGACTCATAACATCATGTCTAGTTTTCTTTTCAATTTCTCTTGCGCGATCATAATTGATATTATGCTCGAAAGTTTTCATTTCTTGAATTTGCTCATCTGTTATAGACAAACCTAACTCTTGTTGTGATTCTGCTAAAGTGATCCATAATTTTCTCCAAGTTTGAAATTTCTTGTCTGGTGAAAATAATTCTAGCATTTCTTGACTTGCATATCTTCTAATTAATGGATTTTCGTAAATATTAGACACAATTGCCTCCTTATAAAATACAGATGTTTTATTGTAAATGTAAAAAAACATTCGGATTACAGTAATATTATAACAGATTTCAAGAAAAAGTACAGACAAAAAGAAAAGTCTACATTAAAGTAGACTAATATTTTTATAGGTTAAATTGTTTTACTACAAGTTTAATTGCTGTTCTCTCCTCACCACCAATTGTTATATCAGTAAATGCAGGGATTACAGCTATTTCTATACCCGAAGGCGACAAAAACCCTCTTGCTATGGCTATCGCTTTAATTGATTGATTAATAGCACCAGCACCCACTGCCTGGATTTCAGCCATTTGATGTTCCCTTATGACACCAGCCAAAGCTCCTGCAACAGAATTTGGACTCGACTTTGATGAAACCTTTAATACATCCATTTTTAATGCCTCCTTACTAAAAAGTATAGTATTTCATTTAGTTAATAAATTACTGTTATTTAATTATTACCCCTATACTTTATAGATAAACAAAATAAAAAGCCTAAAAAGGCTTTTTATATTATTTAGCATAATTTACATGTCTTGTCTCTCGAATCATATGTATTTTAATATGACCAGGATACTCAAGTTCTTCTTCAACTTGTTTCTTAATATCTCTAGCTAATAATACCATATCATCATCAGTAATCTTATCTGGAACAACCATGATTCTAATTTCTCTACCAGCTTGAATAGCATAAGAGTATTCAACACCATCTTGAGTGTTGGCAATCTTTTCAAGTGACTCTAAACGATTAACATAGTTAGATAATGTCTCTCTTCTAGCACCTGGTCTAGCAGCTGAAATAGCATCTGCAGCTGTTACAAGAACCGCTTCTACTGATTCAGGTTCATAATCACCATGATGTGTACTCATAGCGTGAATAACGTGCTTAGATTCTTTATACTTCTTAAGTAAATTCATACCGATTTCGATATGAGTTCCTTCAATTTCATGATCCACAGCTTTACCGATATCATGTACTAAACCAGCTCTTTTTGCCAATCTAACATCAGCACCAATTTCTGCAGCCATAATACCAGCAAGTATAGCAACTTCTTGCGAATGTTTTAATACATTCTGACCATAACTTGTTCTGAACTTTAAACGTCCAATTAATTTAACAAGTTCAGGATGTAAATTGTGAATACCTACATCAAATGTAGCATTTTCACCTTCTTGCTTAATTTGTACTTCAATCTCTTTTTGAGCTTTAGTAACCATTTCTTCAATACGAGCAGGATGAATTCTGCCATCTACAATAAGCTTTTCTAAAGCAACACGAGCTACTTCACGTCTTATTGGATCAAATGAAGATAATATAACTGCTTCAGGTGTATCGTCAATAATTAAATCAACACCTGTTAATGTCTCAAGAGCTCTAATGTTTCTACCTTCACGTCCAATGATTCGACCTTTCATCTCATCATTAGGTAAGTTAACAACAGATACTGTTGTTTCTGCGACGTGATCAGCAGCACATTTTTGAATAGCGAATGCAACAATATCTTTTGCATTTTTTTGTGCATCTTCTTTTGCTTTACTTTCAATTTCTTTCATTAAAATTATAGAATCATGACGTACATCTTTTTCAACTTCACTTAATAAGTGAGATTTTGCATCATCTCTAGATAGACCAGAAATTCTCTCTAGCTCAGTCATCTGAATTTGGTGTAATCTCTCAATTTCAGTTTTCTTATCACTAGTTTCTTTTATTTTTCTTTGAATCTGATCTTCTTTCTTTTCTACATTGTTTAGTCTCTTATCTAAATTCTCTTCTCTTTGGATTTGTCTTCTCTCAGCTCTAGAAATTTCATTACGTCTGTCTTTTACTTCTTTCTCTAATTCAACACGACCTTTATGAACTTCATCTTTGGCTTCAATAATCATTTCCTTTTTAGCAGCCTCGGCTCTTTGTCTTGCAGTTTTTATAATTTCTTGTGCTTTATCTTCAGCACTACCAATTTGTTTTTCTGCAACTTTTTTTCGTATAACATAGCCGACCCCAGTACCAATCAAACCTGTAGCAACTGGAATAGCATACATTAATATATCATTATTAATTGCTTCCACCTCCAAAATCTATATTAAATTGCGGGTGTTTCTCACCCTATATCTAAGATGCCACAATGGCAAACGTAAAATTAAAAGAATAAAATAACTATTGTCTAATTTTTCCTATTAAGATATATACCAATTCCTTTATATTTTATCTCTTTTTAACCTTAATGTCAAGATGAGAAAAAATTACAATTATCGTTGGAACTAGCTAATTACAAGGGGTGTAAACTATTAATTCGTAATATAAAAAGAACCGAGATATAATCATCTCGGTCTTATATTATTATTCTGTAACAGCTTCTGCTACATCAATTTCATAATATGTTCGTATTTTTGCTTCAAGTTCTTCCATTAATGCCGGATTATCTGCCAAATAAGTTTTTACATTTTCTCTACCTTGCCCTAGACGTTGATCTTCGTAACTGAACCAAGAACCGGCTTTGTTAACGATTTCAGCCTTTACAGCAGAATCTAAAATACTACCTTCTTTAGAAATACCAATACCATACATAATATCAAACTCTGCTAGTTTGAATGGTGGAGCCACTTTGTTTTTAACTACTTTAACTTTTACTCTATTACCAATCAATTCTGAATCACGTTTAATTGATTCAATTCTTCTGATGTCTAATCTAACTGAAGCATAGAATTTAAGGGCATTACCACCAGTTGTAGTTTCTGGATTACCAAACATAACACCAATCTTCATTCTTAACTGGTTGATGAAAATAACACAAGTATTAGATTTTCTAATAATACCAGTTAATTTTCTTAAAGCCTGTGACATCAATCGAGCTTGAAGTCCCATATGGCTATCACCCATCTCACCAGTAATCTCAGCTTTTGGTACTAGAGCTGCTACCGAGTCAATTACAATAAGATCAATTGCACTTGAACGAACCAATGCATCTACTATTTCTAAAGCTTGTTCACCTGTATCAGGTTGTGAAACGATAAGATTATCTATATCAACACCAATATTTTTTGCATAAACTGGATCGAGCGCATGCTCAGCATCAATAAATGCAGCCACACCACCAGCTTTTTGAGCTTCTGCAATGGCATGAAGTGTTAAGGTTGTTTTACCAGAAGACTCTGGACCATATATTTCAACAACTCTACCTTTAGGTAGTCCACCAGTTCCTAGAGCAATGTCTAATTCCATTGATCCAGTTGAGATAGTTTCTACGTTGAGGTGGTTGTCATCACCTAGTCTCATAATAGAACCTTTTCCAAATTGCTTTTCTATTTGTCCTAGTACATTATTAATTGCTTTTGATTTATCATTCATAAATACGTCCTCTCATTTAAAACGAACATCTGTTCTTACTCAGTATAAAACATAACAGTGATAACGTCAAGTTTTTTTCTATAATTAATTTTACATAATATTCCATTTAATTACAAGTCTTTTTTATGGTGTCATAAATCATAAAAAATCCATTGAGTAAACTACGACGTCTAATAACTGCTCGATCTCCGGTAAAGTTAAATTGTTTAACAACAATGGTATCTTTAACTTTAACACCGATATAGACAAGTCCTACAGGTTTATCAGCAGTACCTCCAGTCGGGCCTGCAATACCAGTAACAGCCAAACAAATGTCAGACTGACTATTATCAAATAAACCATTAATCATTTCATTACACGTTTCTTCACTAACGGCACCAAAGGCTTCTAAAGTATCTTCTTTTACGTTTAAGATATCATGTTTGGATTGATTACTATACGTTACATAACCACTTTGGAAAAATTGTGAAGCACCTGAGTATTTAATGAACTCTGAGGCAATCATCCCCCCTGTACATGATTCAGCTAGAGATAATGTAAAGTTATTTTCTTTAATCAAATCTATTGTATAATCCATAATATTGTGTTCGCCATAGCCGATGACATATTGCTCTAATCTCTCTGTAATTGCAGCTACAGTGGGTTTCAATAATTCTAAGGCATCTGCATCATTAGTAGCAGACGATGTTACTCTAAGGCTAACCTGTCCAATATTTGCATAGATTGCTATAGTAGGGTTTGATTGAGCAGAAATTATATCATCTATTTTAGCCTCAGCAGAAGATTCACCAATTCCAAACAAATTAATATACTCTGATTTTATACATTGTGTTGTTTTACTAGCCAAAAAAGGTTCTAAACTTTTAAAATACATATGTCTCATTTCATGAGGTGGACCAGGTAGTGCAGCAACAATTTTGTTGTTTGCTTCTGCTATAAATCCTGGAGCAGTCCCTTTGTCGTTATACATAGGAATTGATCCTTCAGGTAAGTAAGCTTGTTTTTTATTGTTCGTTGTCATGGTAACATTGAAATTCTTAAATCTGTTGATCATCTGAGTATATGCTTCTTCATTGAATTTCATTTTCAATCCTAAAGTGTCTGAAATGGTCTCCTTCGTTAAGTCATCTTGAGTAGGACCTAATCCACCAGTTGTTATTACCATATCCGAGACAGACAATAAGTATTCAAGAGTTGATGAGAGTCTTTTAGGATTATCTCCTATAGTCAGATGATATTGCACGGTATGACCTAGATTGTTGAGAGCTTTTGATAATTCGGTAGCATTTGTATTAATTGTTTTTCCCATTAATAATTCAGTACCAACCGCTAATATTGAAATATTCATAATACCTCCATAAGAAAAAACTCGGTATATACCGAGTTTAATTAGGTTCTTTAAGAACTTGTTTGTTTTTAACCATATAATCTATACCAGATAAAATCGTTAAGAACGCACATAAGTATAAAAAGATTTGATCCATTGGGATACCTAATGTTTCAAACGGGAAATTCCCGAAACATAAAAGTATAATAGCAATCATTTGTGTAGTTGTTTTATATTTTCCAAGTTTACCTGCTGCAATGACTATACCATCCGATGCAGCAATTGCTCTGAAAATACTGACGATAAATTCTCTTGCAAGTATTACAATAACAATCCATGATGGTACAATTTGAAGTTCAACCAGACAAACAAATGCTGACATGACAAGTAATTTATCTGCAAGTGGATCCATAAATTTACCAAACTTTGTAACTAGATTTCTGCTTCTGGCTATATAACCATCTAAAAAATCTGTAAGTGAAGCTATGATAAAGATAATACCTGCAATCGTCATATCCGTTACAGTTCCTTTTAGTAAAAAGAATACGAATATAGGAATCATAACAATTCTTGATAAAGTGAGTTTATTTGCTAAATTCATTATTTTAATCCTCCGATTAAATCATACTCCATGTAATCATTTATTTCAACTTTAACAATAGAACCAATTATTAAGTTTTCTTTAGTATTGATATAAACTTGACCATCTATTTCAGGCGCATCAAAACTTGCTCTACCCATATAAACATCTTCGTCAGCTACTTGCTCCTCTACAAGGACTTCTATTGTCTGATCCATATATTTAGCATTATTATCTAAAGATATACCTTGTTGAAGTTCTAAAATAAAGTTTTTACGTTCTTCTTTGATATCATCATCAACTTGATCTTTCATTTTTGCTGCAGGTGTACCATCCTGTTGTGAATAAGAGAAGACACCAAGTCTACCAAATTTGATTTCTTTTACAAAATCGAATAGTTCATTATACTCTTCTTCTGTTTCACCTGGGAAACCAACGATAAGTGTTGTACGAATGACCATATCTGGAATCTTGTTCCTAAACATCTCTACAACGTGTCTGATCTCTTCTTTAGAGGTTCTACGGTTCATTCTTTTAAGAACCGTATTCGATGCATGCTGAATTGGCATATCGATGTAATTAATTAACTTATCTTCAATTGCGAATGTATCTACTAATTTTTGATCAATTTCATCTGGATATGCATACATTAAACGCACCCACTGAAGATCTTCAATTTTACAAAGTTCACTTAAAAGCTCAGCCAATCTGTTTTTACCGTAAATATCTTTACCATATCTAATTGTATCTTGTGCGATAATAATTAATTCTTTAGCACCTTCTGCAACTAAAACCTTAGCTTCAGAAACGATGTCTTCAAAGTGACGACTTCTATATTTTCCACGAAGCTGTGGGATGATGCAATATGTACAGTTGTTATCACAACCCTCTGATATCTTTAAATAAGATGTATATTCAGGTGTTGTTCTAATTCTTGGAATATTTTCAGGAATCAGAATATCAATATCTCCAATATTAACAATCGGATCATGACCCTTTTCATGTGACTCTATTGCCTGAACGATTAATGGAAACTTAGTTGTTCCAATAAATATATCCACTTCTGGCAATTCTTCTTTTAGTTCTTCTGCATATCGTTCAACTAAACAACCTGCAACAATGAATGTTGTACAGTTACCTTCTGTTTTTAATTCCAAGAATTCAGTGATTGTTAAAACCGATTCTTCTTTTGCACTTTCTATAAAACCACAAGTGTTGATGATAATTACATCCGCTTCTTCTGGAAATTCAGCAACTCCATATTGATCTCGACTTAATAGACCAAGCATCATTTCAGAATCAATTTGATTTTTAGGACAACCTAATGTTTCTATATGTACTTTACGCATTTAAATTCCTTTCTGGTAAATATCAACAATTTCTTCTATTGCTTCGTTGATATCCTTATAATTGATTTTATAATCGTATTTATATTTATTGATAGAATATTGATACAAAGGATCATAGTAATCCACGAGTAAATATTGTACCAAGGGTTCTAGAGTATCATTTTTGATGTATTCTATCAACTCATCTACTTTATCATTGCCAATTCTTTTTCTTAATTTGTTAACAGCCATTATTAAATCCTCATGTCCATTTACAACAACATAATCTTCAATAAGGTTCTCAGTTCTTTTATCAAGATTGGTTTCAACAAGAATGTGTTTTCCAATCTCCAATTGATTCATGTATTCATCTGGTATTAAAATACCACCGACACGTTTGCTTTCACTTTCAATAAATATATATTTTGATGAAGATGTTTTAGTTAAATAGAACAATTCCTCTTCAAAAAACTTTTGAGTAGGCGGTTGACCTCTAAATAAAATTGTACCAAAGACAGAACCAGCATTTTGTGCCATTTTTTCATAGTTTAAAATACTGAGATCTTTTTCTTTAATACCTTCAAGTATTTTAGTTTTACCAACTCCAGTAAGACCATGTAGGGTTACAAAAGTACGTTCAGAAAGCAAAGGAGCTGTTTCGTCTAAGATATATTGTCTATGACCTTTCATACCACCTTCTAATTTAAATACTGTAATATCTAAAGCATTCATCAGATCACAGATTGATTGACTTCTCATACCGCCTTTTTGACAATACACAATCACACGATCATATTTTTTATGAAGTTCTAAAAGTTGATGACCAATACTTTCGATTTTATACGAAATATAAGTTAATCCCAATTTTTTAGCCTTAAACGTACTCTGTTTTTTATAAGCAGTACCAATAGCTGCTCTTTCCTCATCGGTAAATAAAGGAATATTGATGGCATGGTAGATATGATTCACTTCATATTCACCTGGAGATCTTACATCTACTATTATTTGATTGGTACCATCATATAATGCGTCATTTGTTACCGTTTCTGTCATATTCACCTCTACATTGATTCAAGTTCTGATTTGCTAATCAAAACTGTACGCGGTTTACTACCAAGTGAAGGACCCACTACACCACGTTCTTCCATTTCGTCAACGATTCTCGCTGCACGATTGTATCCTATTTTAAATTTTCTTTGTAACATTGAAATAGAAGCTTGCTCCATTTCAATGACTAGTTTTATTGCTGCTGCTAGATACTCATCATCCGAATCAGATGATTCAGATGCACCAATAGATGCACTAACATTTGATAATATATTTTCATCATAAGTAAAGGTTTCAAATTGATTCTTCACTGCATTAACAATAGCTTCAACTTCTTCGTCACTAATAAATGCACCTTGTACTCTTTGTGGTTTTGATGAACCGACTGGATAATAAAGCATATCCCCTTTACCCAGCAGTTTTTCAGCTCCAGACATATCTATAATTGTTCTTGAGTCAATGGCTGATGAAACAGCAAAGGCAACTCTAGACGGAATATTGGCCTTAATAACACCTGTTATGACGTCTACAGAAGGTCTTTGTGTTGCAACAATTAAATGAATTCCTGCAGCACGAGCCATTTGAGCTAATCTACAAATAGCATCTTCCACTTGATTTGGTGCTACCATCATTAAATCTGCTAACTCATCTATAATCACTACGATTTGTGGCATAAACTTAGTACGGTCATCGCCAATCTTTTTATTGAAACCTTTAATATCTCTTACACCAGTTTCAGCAAATTCATTATAACGTCTAGTCATTTCTTGAACAGCCCAATTCAATGCTACAGATGCTTTTTTAGGATCTGTAACTACTGGTAAAATTAAATGTGGGATACCATTATAAGTATTAAGTTCAACTACTTTTGGATCGATCATCAAGAATTTAACTTCATCAGGTTTTGCATTTAGAAGAATACTTGTAATTAAAGTATTCACACATACTGACTTACCAGAACCAGTTGCACCAGCAATAAGCATATGTGGCATCTTCCCTAAATCAGCTATTATTGGAGTACCAGCAATATTTTTTCCAAGACCAACACTAAGTTTAGCTTCACTCGTTTCAAATGCATCGGTCTCTAAAACTTCTCTTAACATTACTATAGATGTCGAATCATTCGGCACTTCAATACCTACAGCAGCTTTTCCTGGAACAGCTGCAATACGAACTTGTTGAGTTGCCAGATTAAGAGCAATGTCATCACTTAAGTTTGTTATCTTGCTCATTTTTGTACCTGGTTTTAATTCGATTTCATAACGAGTAATTGCAGGACCTTTACTAATCGCAATTACTTTAGCATCAACATTAAAGTTTTCAAGTATTTCCTCTAATTGTTTAGCTTTTTCATATGCAACTGATTTGTCTTCCTTGTTTGTCGTTGTATTTTTTGTTAAAAGAGAAACATCTGGAATTCTATAGTTTTCAAATTCAATTCTTACACTTTCAGACATATGTTGAACTAAAACTTCATCAGGAACTTTACTCTCCTCATATTCAACTTTTTCTGTTTTACCCTTCTTACCAGTGATTTGATCAAACATTGAAACTTGATCTTTTTCTTCACGCGATAGAGGAATTCCATTTTCAAACAGTTCATCAGTCGTTTTAACTTCTAAATGTTTTCTTTCTTGTTCAACCTTCTTAAAAGCTTCATCAAAGGTACTTTTTTTATCATCAGGTTTATCTTTGACATTCGCATTGATAATCGGTTTTACAAATTCAGTTTTTTGAGGCACTTTCACATCTGGAATTTCAATTGTCTCAGCAGTCACTGATTCTGTTGGTGATTCTGTTGGTGATTCTTTTAGTTCTTCAAAATCCATTTGATCAAGCGCTTCCAATACTGCTTCTTTTTCTTCTGAATCAGTTATACCATTTTCTTCTTCATACTCATCATATGCTTTTTTAACACTGTCATTAATAAGTGTTCCAAAACCTGTGATTGGAATATTAAGATCTTCATCACTTAAAGTGCTATCCAAATGATTGTCGAAGATATCAGGTGCATTTTCAATAATTTCCTGTTCTTCAAATTTATCATCAAATGCATATCCCGTAGAATCGAACATACTAAATTTATCTTCTTCTTCTTCCTTCGGTAATTTTGAAGCTTCTAAGATTTCTTCTTTCGTTGGCACTGCTGTTTTCTTGAATAATTTATCAACCACAGATTTTGTAGGTGACTGAGAAAACATTGCATCATAATCTTCAAGAGCTTTTTGTTGATTTTTTTCTTCGATTTTCAACTTCTTATCTACTTTTTCCAACGCTTTATTCAATTTTTCTTGAGTTTTATCGTTAGAATCTAATTCTTTTCTTTTGCGTATTTTTTCTTCTTCGACCAATCGGGCAGCTTCTAGTTTTTCAGCTTCTTTTAGGTACTCTTCTTTTGCCTGTCTTTTAATATCTTTATTTTCCTTAAAAGAAACTTTTCCTTCTTGGAATTTTGATTTGAACCATTCTAAAAGATTGATATTAGTCAGTAGTATAAACGAAATAATCCAAAGTGTTGCAATCACAACAAACAGACCAATTCTTCCAATAAGCGAGATGAATAATTTACCTATCATTGATCCAATTAATCCAGACCCTAATAGTTCAACACCACTCGTATAAGTATCTTTAAAACTATCTATCGAGAAAAGACTAACTTTAGGTTCAATATAATTTGTATTTAAAATATCAAAGTTAAGAATATTAACTATAAAAATTATACTTATGAATAAAAGAACAAGTCCAATGATAGATTTAGCCCGATATGCGATTAATCTATTATTTATTTTGTAGAATACACCTAGAAAAATTATATAAGGTAAAGCGTACCCCGCATATGAAAATAATCCAAAATAAATATTTTTTATAAATTGTCCCACTAATCCTATGGCGTTGGTATGTAATCCCAAAATGGACAGTACGGTTAATCCAACTAATACAATTAACTTAATTTCGTAGTAGTTAACGTTCTTACCAGTAGGTTTTTTAGTGGTTTTCTTAGTTGTTTTTTTAGTTGTTTTTTTAGTTGCTTTTTTAGCAGT